>Ga0265294_10003102_pt1 | contig 21500 bp, 25 predicted proteins | sample MunlanPumphouse3_FD_192504 | JGI IMG/M metagenome (GOLD analysis project Ga0265294, IMG submission 192504) | Groundwater microbial communities from a municipal landfill in Southern Ontario, Canada - Pumphouse #3 | ecosystem: Environmental > Aquatic > Deep subsurface > Groundwater | place...
TGCCCTTGTCAACCACTCGTTTCGGCCTGCTGTTGGGGTCGGGTAGTAAAAATAATTTCGGAGAAATTATTTTTCTGAGCCGAAAGGCTCCCTGTCAGCTATGCTGACTCTTGGAGCGAAGCGACTTTTAAACCCAAAGTATTTCCACTTGCTTCAAATAAAACATAAGAACAAAGTATATCGCTTTTTGGAAGTGGAACACTTCCAAAAATAACTTTTCTTTCAAAAAAGTTATCCACAATAAAATAAGTAAAAATTTTAAAATAATAATCGCAAACTTCTAGCTTTGTAACTTTGCTTTGTAAATATAATAATAGAGTTATTTATGCTAGTTGAAAGGAAAAATATGAAAAAATATTTAAAAATAATAGCCGGATCTTTATTAATAGCGCTAGCTTTTAATGTTTTTTTCTTACCCTATGAAATAGTACCTAATGGAATTTATGGGATAGCAGCCCTCCTTAATTATAAGATTGGTTATGATCCATCATTATTTTTAATTCTTGTGAATTTTTCTTTAATAATTATTAGTTTAATTGCTTTAGGAGAACACAAATCGAAGGAATATGTTTGGCCAGGTTTATTAATTCCTCTTTTTATTTTTTTAGAAAGTACTTTAAATAATTATATTGCTTTAGAAAATTTTGAGAAGATTATGGCAGTTATTACTGGAAGTTTTATTACTGGTATTGGTTATAGTTTAATCTATAAAGAAGGAAAGAATGTTGGTGGTGCGGATATTATTCAGGATATTATTAACAGTGCCACTATATATCGTAATCATTTTTCATCATATATTATTGAAGGATTAGTTTTACTTGGGACTTTAATTACTTTTGGTTTGGAAAATATGATTTATTCGCTTATAGTAATAGTTATAGTTCGTTATATGACTACTAGGACTAAGATAGGGATAAGTTCTAGTAAAACCTTTTATATAATTACAACAAAAGAAGTTGAAGTAAAAAAATATATTATGGAAGAGTTGAAAAATGATTTAACTGAGTTTAAAGTCAAGGGTGGATATAGTAAGAATAAATCTAAAATTTTAATGACTGTTATGGATACTAAAAGTTATTATGTTTTAAAAGAAGGTATTTTACTTATTGATCCTAAGGCTTTTATTTCAATAGTAGATAGTTATGAGGTAATAAATAAAAATGTTACTTTGTCAAGAGCAGATAAATAAATACTAAGGTAAAAGAAAGAAGTGTGTAGTGTGGAAGCGAAAGATAATATAAGAATATTATTCATGGATACAGTTAAAGATTTAGGACAGTCGGTTAAAAAGATATTAATTGATGAAAATGGATTTTCAGAAAATAATTTTATTAATGTAGAGATAACTAGATTTGGTAATGGAGAAGGAAAAGCAAAGTTAATAAATTCAGTAAGGGGAAAACGTTTTTTTATTGTAACAGATGTGTGTAATCATAGTTTAGAATATAAAGCATATGGACAAACTCATACTATTATGTCAGATGAGCATTTTCAAGATTTAAAAAGAGTGATTTCTGCATCTTGCGGAAACACTACGGAAATAACTGTAGTGGAGACAATTCTTTATGCGGGCAGGCAACATAAAAGAAATGGCAGAGAATCACTTGACTGTGCAATTGGTCTTCAAGAGCTTGAAAAAATGAACGTTAAATGTATTACAACGTTTGATGCTCATAATGTTGAAGTAAGACAGGCAATTCCTTTAACTTCTTTTGATAATGTTATCCCCACAGAGCCAATGTTATCTAAGTTTGTTCAAGAAGAAAAAATTAATTATGATAATTTAATTGTTATATCTCCAGATGAAGGTGCGATGGGAAGAACTAGGTTCTACTCCGGAATGCTTGGTTGTGACATCGGGATGTTTTATAAAAGGAGAGATTATTCTAAAGTTGATGAAAACGGTAAAAACCCAATTGCTGAGCATGCTTATTTAGGTAAAGAGATTGAAAATGGGGAATACTTGATAATTGATGATATGATTTCTAGTGGGGGAAGTATTATTGAAATATTAAATAAATTAAAAATTAGAAACCCTAAAAAGATTTGGGTTATGGCAACTTTTTCTTTATTTACTGAAGGATTAGAAAAATTTGATCAAGCTTATGAAGATGGTATTTTACAATGTGTATATAGTTCTAATTTTACAGATATTCCTGAAGGAGCAGAATCTAGAGCTTGGTTTAAAAGAGTAGATTGCTCAAAATTACTTGCTGATTGTTTAATAACTTATGCCAAAGATGAACCAATGTCAAATATTTTAAATGGTCGAAAAGAATTATATGATAAGATAGCAAAATTAAAATTATGTTAAAGAGAAACTTAATCCTAAAAAGAAAAATTATGTTTTTATAGATGAATTTCAAAAAGCATTAGATGGCTTATTTTTAAAAAAATATGTTGATTTATACATATCTGGATCAAATGCTTATCTTTTATCAGGAGAGCTTGCTACACTGCATTCTGGAAGATATGTTGAAATAAGTATGCTACCGTTATCTTTTTAAGAATATATAAGTGTTCATGAAGATAAAAATAATTTAGAAAGAATTTATTTAAACTATATAACAAAAAGTCCTTTTCCTTTAACACTTACTTTTAAAACAGATAATGAAATAGAAAGATATTTAAAGTCAATATTTGATTAGATAGTTTTAAAAGATATAGTTGCTAGAAAAAAGTTTCTAGATTTACTAATGCTTCAAAGTGTTATCAACTTTTTACTTGATAATATAGGAAATATAACATCAACTAAAAATATAGCTGAACTATGTCTTTAAATAGTAGAAATATAATTGTTCATACGGTTGAAAATACATAACTTCCTTTACTGAAAGTTTTATATTTTCTAAAGCTAGTAGGAACGATATCAAAGGCTAACAATATTTAAAAACAATGGATAAGTATTATGTTGCTGACCCGGGATTAAGATATTATTTACTTGGGAAAAAACAAGGAGATAAAGGGCATATATTAGAAAATGTAGTTAACAGTAAGAGAAACAAAGACTTTAGAAAGAGAGTTAGCTCCATTTAAAAATATAAAAAATAATTTTCCTAAATATTTATTAACGCTAGATATTGACCTAAAACAAAGCATGATGGAATAATCCAAATAAATGCTTTAGACGTTGTTAAATAACAAATAATTAAAAAGTATTAGAATATATTTTAATATGAAAAAAATAATATTTATATTATTAATATTTTGTTTTTTAATTTTAACAATATTTAAAGTAGATGCTAATAATCTTACTTATCCTTTGCTTGGAAAATTAATCGCAATTGATCCTGGTCATGGGGGTGTAGATAATGGTGCGAGTCAAGGTTTAGTAAATGAAGATGATATAAATTTAGAGATAAGTTTAAAATTACGAACTGAACTTGAAAAAAATGGGGCATCAGTTATTTTAACTAGAGATGATGATTATGATTTAGCTAGACCTAATGCTTTATATCGTAAAAAAAGTGATTTTGATAATCGAATAAAACTAATTAATAATAGTAAAGCCGATATATATTTAAGTATTCATTTAAATTATTATAGTAATTCTAAATATTATGGTCCCCAAATATTTTATTCTGATAATTTTAAAGAAAATCAGGTACTTGCTAAGTTTATTCAAGAAGAATTAAATAAAAATTTAAATACTAAAAGAAATATTAAAAAAAATAGTAATGCCAATTATATGTATCCCAAGTTAAATGTTAAAGGTGTATTAATAGAATGTGGCTTTCTATCTAACTATCAAGATAGATTAAATTTACAAGACATGACTTATCAAGATAAACTTAGTAAAATAATAGTTTTAGCAATAATAAATTATTATAATTAAACAAAGATTAACTCTTTTTAGCCAATAAAAGTGTTTTTTTATAATAAAATATGTTATATTTAATAATAGGTGAGGACCGTGGCAGTCAAAGTATTTAAAACAATTGAGGAACAAATCCAAATATTACAAAATAAAAATATGATAGTCGAAGATTATGATTTAACAAAAGATATCTTAATTAGAGAAAACTACTTTTTTATAAATGGTTATCGGCACTTATTTTTAAAAAGTCCTAGAGATAAAACATTTATAAAAGGTACTACTTTTAGAGAATTGTATGCTGTTTTTAATTTTGATAGACAAATAAGAAATATTATTTTTAAAAATTTATTAATTGTAGAAAATAATATGAAAAGTATTTTTTCTTATCAATTATCAAAAAAATATGGTTATAAGGAATCTGATTATTTAAAATTATCTAACTTTTCAACAGATCCTGAAAAATCAAGACAAATAAACGATTTACTTAAGAAGATGAAAAGACAAATAAGAGTTAATGGTGGGCAACATGCTGCGACCAGCCATTATATTAGTAATTATGGATATATCCCAATGTGGGTAGTTGTTAAAGTTTTATCTTTTGGGATAGTTAGTGAATTATTTATAGTTATGAAAAAAGAAGATCAAGATGCTATTTCGAACATTTACAAAGTAAGTGCCCAGAACTTGGTTGTTTATATGCCAATACTAGCTAACTTTCGTAATTTATGTGCTCATGAAGATATTTTATATAACCATAAAACTCAAAGAGTTATAGAAGATACAAAGTATCATTATGCATTAAATATCCCTTTAATGGATGGAGAATATATTTATGGTAAAAATGATTTATTTGCTTTAGTAATTATTTTAAAACAATTATTAAGATATGATGAGTTTAGACTTTTTACTAATGAACTTAGCTATGAAATAAATATTCTGGCTGGTAAATTAAATGTTATACCAATTGGCAAAGTATTAGATGCAATGGGAATGCCCATTAATTTCAAAGAATTATCAAATTTATAAAAGGAGTGAAAAAAATGATGAAAAATAACAAAAATATATTTATAATAATGGCAGCGGTAATAGGAATGATTATCGGCGGTTTGGGTTTATATTATGGAACTACAGAACTGGGCTGGTTTTCTAAAACTGTTGTTAACAAACTAGAAAAAGAAGTAACTATAAATGAAAGTGGTATTGCTGATTCAGTTGACAAATTATATGATGCGGTGGTTGTAGTAGGAGCTTTAAAAGAGGATAAATTATCAAGTAGTGGGACTGGCTTTGTTTACAAAGTGGACGATAAAAAAGCTTATATTATTACTAATGCTCATGTTGTTAGTGGTGGCAATAGTGTTAAAGTTCAATTTACCGATGGAAACACTTATGATGTAGAGTTAGTTGGTCAAGATGAATATGCAGATATTGCCGTACTATCTATTGATAAAGAAAAGAAATTATTAGTAGCAGAACTTGGAAGTAGTGAAGAAGCTAGGCTAGGAGATACTTTATTTACAATTGGTGCACCGCTTGATTCGGAATATTCTTGGACAGTTACAAGAGGTATTTTAAGTGGAAAAGATCGTTTAGTAGAGGTTGGGACTGGCAATAGTAATGTTGCAAACTGGGTTATGAGTGTACTTCAAACAGATGCAGCTATAAATTCAGGAAATAGTGGTGGACCAATAGCAAATTCAAATGGTGAGGTAATTGGTGTTACCAACATGAAGTTAGTAAGTAGTGGTGTAGAAGGTATTGGCTTTGCTATACCAATTGAAGATGCGATAAACTATGCTAATCAGTTAATAGAAAACAAAGAAATTATTAGACCTATTTTAGGAGTTGGGACCTTAAATGTAACAGATGTTGAAGCGCTTCAATTTCAATATAGTATTAAAGTAGATTCATCTATTACAAGTGGAGCAGTAGTTGCTTATGTACAAGCAGGAAGTCCAGCTGCTGAGGCTGGCTTTGAAAAAGGAGATGTTATAACAAAGTTTGGTGATTATGATATTACATCGAGTGCTAAATTAAAATATTATTTATATAAATATCAAGTTGGAGATAAGATTAAAGTAAGTTATAAAAGAGGAACAAAAACAACTGAAACCACAGTTAATTTAAATGAAAGAGCAAGTTAAAGAGTTTTCTTTTGTATTATACTTTACGTTAGAAAGAAAGAGATAAATATGTTAAAAGCCGGAATAGTAGGACTTCCAAACGTTGGGAAAAGTACTTTATTTAATGCTATTACTAAAAAAAATATATTAGTTGCAAATTATCCCTTTGCAACAATAAATCCTAATATTGGAATAGTAGTTGTTCCTGATTCAAGACTCGAATTTTTAGAGAAAATATATATGCCAGAAAAAACAACGCCGACTACATATGAATTTACCGATATTGCTGGATTGGTTAAAGGCGCTTCAAAGGGAGAAGGACTTGGAAACAAATTTTTATCTCATATTAGAGAAGTAGATGCGATTGTAGAGGTCGTTAGATGTTTTGAAGAAACTGATATAATTCATGTTGAAGGTGATGCAAATCCAATTAGAGATATTGAAATAATTAATACTGAATTAATTATTTCTGACTTAGAAATAATCCAAAACAGATTAAATAAAATTGGTAAAAAAGTTCAAATGGCTAAAGACTTACAAGAAAAACTTGAATATAATTTATTAAAAAGATGTGAAGAATCACTTCTTAAAGAAATACCTTTAAGAAAATTAGAGTTAACAAAAGAAGATGAATTAATAATTAAAAACTTTTCTTTAATAACTTTAAAACCAATTATTTATATGGCAAATGTTATTGAAGAAGATGCGATAATTGGTCATAACCAATATACAGATTTAGTTTCTAAATATGCAGAAAAAGAAAATGCCTCTGTAATTGTCATGAGTGCTAAAATAGAAAGTGAACTTTCAGAATTAAATGATAATGATAAAAAAATATTTTTAGAAGATTTAGGAATTACAAATAGTGGATTAGATAAATTAATATATGCTACATATAATTTACTTGGTTTAGAGACGTTTTTTACTGCCGGAGGGGATGAATGCCGAGCATGGACATTTAAAAAAGGCGCAAAAGCCCCAGAATGCGCAGGCATCATCCATTCAGACTTTGAAAAAGGATTTATAAAAGCTGAAATCATGTCATTTAATGATTTTTATGAATATAAATCAGAACTTAAAGTTAAAGAAGCAGGAAAAATGCGCTTAGAAGGCAAAAAATATTTAATGCAAGATGGAGATATTTGTTACTTTAGATTTAATGTTTAAATTAGATTATTTTAACATTTTTGTTTATGATTAATGTTTATTTTACATAGTAACCGTAAAAAATAAGTATTTGCATATGATATCTGTGTATGCTATAATGCTAATAGAGCTTTTATGGCTCCTTGCCTAATTTTTTATTAGGCCGTTTTAGACCAAAAGGAGGGAAGAAAAAATGAATAAATATGAAATAATGTTTATTGTTAAGTCTACTAGTGGTGCGCAAGCAATTAAAGAAACTGCCTCATCTTTAAAAAAAGTTATTACTGATATGAAAGGTAAAATAACTAATGAAAGAGATATGGGACGTAAAGATTTAGCTTATCCGATTAAAAAGGAGATAAGTGGTTTTTACTTTGTTTTTAATTGCAATACTACTGCAGAAGTAGTGGCAGAGTTTAATCGTAAAGCAAAACTTAATGAAAATGTTTTAAGACATTTAATTATTAAATTAGATGAGGAGTAGAAAAAATGAATAATGTTAGTTTAGTTGGTAGACTTACCAAAGACCCAGAACTTAGAACCATATCCACAGGAAGTATTACAACGACAGTTACTGTTGCTATTAACAGAACTTTTGCAAACCAAGCTGGAGAAAGAATAGCTGATTTTATATCAGTAGTTGTTTGGAATAAACAAGCAGAAAATTTAGCAAAATATTGTAAAAAAGGTTCGCTTATTGGCATAACAGGTAGAATTCAAACAGGAAGTTATGATGCTAAAGATGGTACAAGAAAATATGTAACCGAAGTTTTGGGGGAACGCATTAAATTTTTAGGTAGCAAAAATGATATTGGCTCAGGATATCAAAGTCCAGAACCAAGTTATAATAATGGAAATATTAGTCAAGTAGAAACTACAGATATAACAGATGATCCTTTTAAGGATTTTGGTTCAGAAGTAGTTCTAAATGATGATGAACTTCCATTTTAAGAAAGGAAATTAATTTATGGCTGAGTTTTATCGTAAAAAGAAAAGAATTTGTCAAATGTGCGCTGGGAAAAGCGTTGATTATAAAGATGTAATGATTATAAGTAAATATATTAATGAAAAAGGAAAGATTCTTCCAAGACGCGCATCAGGAGCATGTGCTAAACATCAAAGATATATTGCAATGCAAGTTAAAAGAGCACGTTTTATGGCATTAATACCATATGTAAAATAAAGATATTGTTTGATATCTTTATTTTGTTCTATAATATGAATATGAAAGCAATTAAAATTTTTACTATTTATTTTATTTTATTATTAGTTTGTAGTTGTCAAAGAAAAGAGCCTAGTGATGTTGTTCTAATTTTTTTAGATGAAGTAGAGGTTTATAGTGAAGTTTATTTAAGCAATTTAATAACTTTTTCTAATGTCCAATTAGCTCAAGATTTTAAGCTTGCTTTAGATAGAGTTGGTCAAAATGAATATATTGTTAATTATATATATAATAATAAAGAATATCAAAGGGATATTGTAGTAGATGTTGTTGATAAAGTGAGTCCCTTTATTTTTTCTGGCGGGAATAGAACAATTATTTTAGGTAGTAAACCTGATTTTTGTAATAGTTTAATATATGGCGATAATTATGATAAAGAACCTATTTGTGAAGTAGTTGGTGAGTATGATACTTCCAATATTGGTACGTATTATCCTAAGCTTAAAATAACTGATAGTAGTGGCAACACAACCGAAAAAGATTTGACTATTGAGGTGGTATCAAAGATAGAAAGTTCTAATGAAAATAAAGAAGAGATTATAGAATTTGCTAAAGTTAAAGAAAAGTATCAAAAAGAGGGAATCTCTTTGGGAATAGATGTATCTAGTTGGCAAGAAACTGTTGATTATAATGAAGTTAAAAAGGCTGGAGCCGAATTTGTCATAATTAGGTTAGGATTTCAAAGTAGTAGTACTAGAGAATTAAAAATAGATAGTTTTTATGAAGAAAACATAAAAAATGCGCGTGATGCAGGACTTAAAGTTGGAGTTTATTTATATACAACCGCATCATCAGCAAATGAGGCAAGAATGCAGGCCGAATGGGTTTTAAATATTCTTAACAAACAACATTTAGATTTACCGATAGTTTTTGATTGGGAAGACTTTTCTTACTTTCGGAAATCTAATTTTAGTTTATACGAATTTAATAAAATGGCAGATATCTTTATAAAGACTGTTCATGATGCTGGGTATCAAGGCATGCTTTATAGTAGTAAAATCTATTTAGAAAATTTTTGGGAAAATAAAAATGATTATCCAGTTTGGCTTGCTCATTATACAGACGAAACAAGTTATCAAGGAAATTATTTAATATGGCAGATGGGAAATACAGGCCAAATAGCTGGCATAAATGGCAATGTGGATATTAATATTATGTATGAAGGTGGTAAAAATGGATAAACCAAAATTTACAATGATGGACGACGGTTTTATATGTGAGGTATGCAAAAAAGAAGTAAAATCTTTAGAGTATTCAGCGCGTAATCACTGTCCTTATTGTTTATCCTCAAAGCACGTTGATAATAACCCTGGTGATCGAGAATCTATTTGCCACGGAATTTTAAATCCGATTGGGATTGAAAAATCTAAAAAAAGTGATTATAAAATAATATTTAAATGTGATAAATGTGGAGAATATAAAAAGAATATTATGGCTTTAGATGATAATATGGATTTAATTATTGAATTATCAAGTTCACCAAATGTAAATGCTAATATCTTCAATTCGCAAAGTAAAAATTTCTAGTAATTAATCCATAACAAAACGACAATAGAAATATTGTTTGTCGTTTTCTTGTCTTTGTCTTTATTTTTAGTTATATCCTTCTTTGGAGGAGTAGTTACATTTAAAGGTTTATCAAATCTTTTAACTAAAGTTTTTTTACAAACTGGTGAGTTAAGACCAATAGTAATTTGGTTCCTGTTTCTTTTTACCTCTTTAGATACCGTTGTTGGATCTACTCCTAAAGATTCAGCTATATGTTTTGCTTTTTTCTGATGTGCAATACCAGAAGAAATAACCTTTCTTTGTTCATATGTTAAATGTTTCCATTCTTTCATTTTAATATTCTCCTTTCTAACGAGGAAACATAAATTATATTATAACCATACTTATTTCATTTTTCCATACTAAAACGGAATTCCAAATGAAATTCATAGATTAACAACAAAACTCACTTAAAAATGTTTCCATTCGCATAAAAAACTGATACTATATAATAGTAATTAGAAACAAGGAGGTTTTTATGGAATGTGATGATATTAAAAAATCACTGATATTTTTTTTGAAAGAGGCAAACATTGAACTTGATGAAATAGAATGGGAAAAAATAATAAATTTAAATGATATTAGAGAAATACAGTTATTACTAAATGACGTAACAATAGAAAACATACCTAATTGGATTGATATGCTTATAGAATTTGGCAACGATAGTTTAGCAGTAGCATCTTTATGTGATATACTAAGAGTTCCTTATCTTAGAGAAAATGATGAATATGTATCATTTATAATGAGTGAGGAAGATTTTTTTAGAAGACAAAATTTGATAAGAGCACTAACAAATTTAAAGGTGTTGGGAAACTTTGAATTATTCAGGTTTATATACAACATTAGTGATAAAGATAAACAAAGAAGAATAGTAGCAATTTTAGAATTTGAGTTGGGATATAATAAATTTAAAGATGTCCCATTACGTTACGTTACGGCTGATGAATTAAATTATACTTTGACAAGAATTGAGGAATCTATAATAGATGCCGAAAAAGTAGAATTAGAAGAATTGTCGAAAAGATTCATTGAAAACCCATCAACAGAGAATGCAACACTATTAGCCCAATATCAAAAAAAATTGGATGAAATCATAACTCATCATTCAAAGGCTGAGTTATCTATGGCTTTGCCTGAAGTTAGTGGAACTGGTAACGAACCATTAACCTTCAAGCCATAAGATAAAATAAATAATTAATTTTAAGTATGATTAAATTCATACTTTTTTTGTTAATTATTTACTTTGTGAATTGAAGGCTAATATGAAAATGTAGGTAAACCAACATTTTTATATTGACATTAAGAAACTAAAGTATCTTTTTTTTTGTTATTTTGATATAATATTTTTAGTAAAGCGGAGGTGTTTATGAAAGTTATTTTATTACAAGATGTAAAAAAGCAAGGTAAAAAAGATGATGTAATTGAAGTTGCAGATGGATATGCGCAAAATTTTTTAATAAAAAAAGGACTTGCAATTAAATATACTGCTGGAAGTAAAACTTATTTAGAAAAAAAACTGAAAGCTGAAAGAAAGAAAACAGAAAAGAATATTAAAGAAGCTAATTTAATTAAGGCAAAGCTAGAAAAATTAGAGATAGTCTTTAAAGTAAAAACTGGTAAAGAGGGTAAAATGTTTGGTTCAATATCTGCCAAACAAATAGTTGATGAACTTCTTAAAAAAGATTTAAAGATAGATAAAAAAACGATTAAAATAGATGGCTCTATTGATACCTTGGGTCATCATCAAGTAAAACTTAATTTACATAAAAAGGTATGTGCAAAATTAAAAATTCAAGTTAAAGAGGTGTAATTATGTTTGAGCGTAAACTTCCGCAAAATCTAGAAGCAGAAATGGCTGTTTTAGGCAGCACTTTTTTAACTAATTATGCTCTAGATAAAGCCTGTGAGGAATTAACTTCAGATATGTTTGTAAGTGCTGCTAATAAAAGAATTTTCGATGCAATTTATGATTTACACGAAAGTAAAACTCCGCTTGATTCGGCAACAGTTAAAAACGAAATTGAGAAAAAAGGTAGTATTAATAATATTGGGGGTATTGAATATTTAAGTGAAGTTATCGCTTCGGTAATTACTGCCGCTAACATAGATTATTATATTGCAATTGTTAGAGAAAAAGCTTTAAGAAGGAAACTTATTGAAGTAACTAATGCAATCTCAGTTAACGCATATAATGAAGAAGAAGATACTAATGAGATAATAGATGATGCAGAGAAAAAAATATTTGCAGTTACTAAAGCTCGTAAAGCTGGTGAATTCAAAACCATTGGTGAAGTTATTCGTGGGGTTCAAGAACAATTAGAAAGACTTGCTAAAAATCAAACCGATATTACGGGGGTTGCCTCGGGTTTTTATGATTTAGATAAATTAACAAGTGGTTTTCATGAAAATGAGCTTATTATTTTAGCAGCAAGACCAGCAATGGGTAAAACTGCGCTTGGTCTTAATTTGGCAGTCAATGCTGCAATTAACACCAAAAAACCAGTAGCGCTTTTTAATATGGAAATGAGCGCAGAACAGCTAGCAATGAGAATGATTGCCGCAGCTGGGTCAATCGATATGAACAAACTTAAAACCGGAAAACTTGAGCATAATGACTGGAAAAAAGTAAACGAAGCTATGAGCCAGCTAGGAGACACAAATCTATTTATAGAAGATGCATCTGGAATAACAGTCTCAGAAATAAGAGCTAAATGTCGAAGACTTGCGATGAGTGATAAGGGCCTATCAATGGTTGTAATTGATTACTTACAACTTATTAATGGTAGTACTAGATATGCGGGTAATCGCCAACAAGAAGTTGCCGAAATATCAAGATCTCTTAAAACAATGGCAATGGAATTAAAAATTCCCGTCATTGCTTTAGCGCAATTATCAAGAAGTGTTGAAATGCGCGAAAATAAAAGACCCCTAATGAGTGATTTAAGAGAATCAGGTTCAATTGAACAAGATGCTGATATAGTAGCATTCCTATACCGAGACGATTATTATAATAAAACAGCTGGGGAAAATTCTAATACAAGTATTACAGAACTAATTATTGGTAAACATCGTAATGGTAGTACTGGGACAATTGAACTTTTATTTGAAAGAAATATGAGTAATTTTAGGAACTATTTAAAAACAAGTGAGGAAAAGTAAGATGAAAAAAAACAGTTTAGTGGGAATATTAATATCGATTTTAATCGGAATATTTGTTTTTTTTGTGGGTATTGATGTTAAAAGTGAGAAAGAACCTGTTTTAGTTTATCGAGTCTACTTAAATGGAGAAACCATTGGAATTATTAATTCAGAAGAAGAGCTTCTTGATTTAATTGATGAAAGACAAAAGCAAATTAAAGAAAAATATAAAGTTGATAAAGTTTATCCACCCAAAGGCTTAGATATTAAAAAAGCTTATACTTATAATAGTAGTGAAATTATATCTGCTGATAATATTTATCAAAAAATTCAAAATCAAGATCCTTTTACGATAAGTGGATATACCGTAACTATTAATTATCCTAAACAAGAAAATGACGATGGCATCTTAATTGAAACAAAAGACCCTGTTTATATTAATGTTTTGAAAAAGTCTGATTTTGAAGATGCATTTAAAAGTGTTATAAAAGCATTTGTTGGAACGGAAGGATATGAGCTTTTTTCTACAGATACTCAGCCAGAGATTATTGAGGTTGGTTCTAATATCGAAATAATTGAATGGGACGAAAGTATTTCGATTAAAGAAAATTTCATAAGTGCTAATTCATATATTTATGATAATGCAAGTGATATAAGTAAATATTTATTATTTGGCAGTTTAGATGAGCAAGATAGTTATGAAATAAAGGTTGGTGATGATATTAAAACCGTTGCTTATAATCATAATTTAAGTTCTGAAGAATTTTTAGTTGCTAATCCCGAATTTACTAGTGCAAATGTTTTATTAACCCCAGGGAAAAATGTAAATGTTAGTTTAATAAAACCGGTTGTAACAATTTCGTCTCTTATGCACGTAGTAGAAGATATTGTCTATAGATATAAAACTGAATATGTGGATGATAAAGATGCTTATTATGGAAGTGAAAAAGTAATTCAAGAAGGTGCAGATGGAATAACAAGAGTTACGGAAAAAGTATTATATAAAAATGGTGAGATTCAGAATTTACTTATTGATAAAGAACAATCAGTAGAACTAATTCCAGTTACAAATAAAATTATTTCTCGAGGTGTAAAAAACTATTCGGGAAGTGGGTTTCATTATTATACGGGTAGTTCATGGCTATGGCCTGCGGTTAATCCAAGCCAAGTTACTAGCGAATTTGGGCCACGTTGGGGGAGTTTTCATAATGGAATTGATATTTCTGGTTCCGGATTTGGATCACCTATATATTCATCAACAGATGGCACAGTAATAGATGTTTATTCATCTTGTCCGTCATCTGGTTATGGAATATTTGATAATTGTGGTAGTGGTTATGGTAATAAAATAGAAATTGCTACATCTGATGGAAAATTTAACATTATTTATGCCCATCTAATTAAAGATATTAAAGTAAAAGTGGGAGACTCAGTATCCCGTGGACAAGTTATTGGTAGTATGGGTCACTCAGGGCGCTCAACTGGAACTCATCTTCATTTTGAAATTATTGATAATCAGCTTGAAAAAAACCTAAATCCTTGTAGCGCGACGTTCTTTAATTGTTAGAGGATTTATGGAAGTAGCAGTATTAGCAAGCGGTTCTAAAGGAAATTCTACCTTAATTAAAACTAAAAATCATAAAATTTTAGTTGATGCCGGAATGAGTGTTAAATATTTAGAAGATCAGCTGAGATTAGCTGAAGTATTAATTAAAGATATTGATTATATATTTATAACTCATACTCACACAGATCATATCAGTGCTTTAAATAATATGTTGAAAAAATATACACCGACGATTGTTCTAACTACAAAAATGTTTGAAGATTTAAAATTTTTAAAAAATTATGATCGCATTATAATATTAGAAGAAGATTTAATGCTAGGGAGTTTAATAGTAGAATCTATTCCTACTAGTCATGATGCAAGTGACAGCAGGGGCTACTGTTTTACAGAAGCAGATGACTCAGTAGTATTAATCACTGATACAGGATATATAAACCGCAAATATTTTAAAAAAATAAGTAATAAAAAGATTTATATCTTTGAAAGCAACCATGATATTGAAATGCTTCAAAATGGCAAATATCCTAATTGGTTAAAACAGAGAGTTTATAGTCCAGTTGGCCATTTATCAAATGAAAGAGCATCATTTTATTTAAGCAAAATTATTGGCCCTAATACAAAACAGATTATTTTAGCTCATTTAAGTGAGGAAAATAATTCTCCTGAAATAGCTCTAGCAAATATTAAAGATTGTTTTAATCGTAAAAATATTGTCTTTACAAATATTATTACGGCTAGTCAATTTGAGATAACAGAAAGTAGCAGACTATGATAAGATTAAAAGTAGGTAAAATAAAAAAAATATTTGGTTAATATGATAGAAGATTACTTTAAAAGAATTAACAAGTAAATTATATTATATAAGTAAGGAAGTAAAAAAAGTGGATAAAAATTATATTCATGTTGTAGGAACAGCATTTGTAAAAAATGGCAAATTATTAATAAGTATGTCAAAAAGAAGCGCAAAAAGCGGAAAATATACTCTAGTAGGTGGAGGGGTTGAGCCTGGTGAAACATATAAAGAAGCAGCGAGACGAGAAATAATAGAAGAAATAAACAATGGATTTGATATTTTAGAAGAAGAGTTAGAAGAAATATTATGTTTTAGAGAACCGGCAATGTCTGATCCTAGTCAAATGATTGAAATGCATATGATGATATCAAAAAAAATTGTTGATGTAGAGCTTTTACCTAATGATGAAATACTTGAGTATAAATGGTTTACATTAGGTGATGATGAGGCGCGTTTATCAACAGCGATAAAAAATCGTTTTATTCCTTGGGCACTTGATCACAATATTATGTACTAGGACTTCGAGTCTTGTTAATTGGAGGAATTATGATAAATAATGATTGGGATGAAAAATTAAAAATTATTTGGGAAAGTGATAGATTTAAAAAAATTTTAAATTTTATTAATAATGAATATAAAACTAAAACTATATATCCTAAACTAGAAAATATTTTTAATGCATTAAAATTAACACCATATGAAAATGTTAAAGTTGTAATTGTAGGGCAAGATCCATACCATGGCGAAAATGAAGCTCATGGTTTATCTTTTTCAGTATTAGATGGTGTTAAAATACCACCATCACTTAAAAATATTTATAAAGAGCTTGAAAGTGATTTAGGAATAAAGCCTAGCCTTTCAGGAAACTTAACTAATTGGGCTAAAGAGGGAGTTCTTCTTCTTAACACAAGTTTAACCGTCATTAAGAATCAACCAAATAGTCATAAAGATATTGGCTGGCAAATGCTAACTGATTATATAATTAAAGTTCTTAATTTAAAGGAAAATGGAGTAGTTTTTATTTTATGGGGAAAATATGCGCAAACCAAAAAAAAATTAATAACAAATCATAATCATTTGATAATTGAATCATCTCATCCATCGCCATTTAGTGCTCATCAAGGTTTTTTTGGTAGTAAACCTTTTTCAAGAACAAACGAATTTTTACTTAAAAATAAAAAAAAGCCAATTTATTGGCAACTTTAAATTTTAAAATCTTATATGTTATCATCAGACATAACTTTACCATCAAAAGATGTTTGGTTATTTATTTGATGAATTTTAGCAATTATATTTGCAGGAAATTTATTAATTGACTTGTTTAAAAGGCTTGCACTACGATTATAAAAAGTCTTAGTTGCTTCTAGTCTTTCATTTAATTTAAATAAATCTTCATAATTACTATTAAAAACATCTAAATTCTCAAGTTTTGAGTAATCATCTTTCATTTGATTTATTAATATATTATATTCATTTAATTTTCTTTCAAACTCATAACTAGAAATGTTGATGGTTTTTAAATTATCAAATTGTTCAAAATTTTTATTATCAATTTCGGTATTATCAATAATGATTTTTTTTAATGTTTCTAAGAAATCAAACTTTTTTCTTAAAAGCTCATCAATAATACTTTTAGCTTCATTTATTTTAATTTTACTGACTTGTAAGTTATTATATAATAGGACATATATTAAACCGAGAATACCAACAAAAAGAATAATTGTTAAAAAAATAGATATTAAACTGTCCATATTACCACCAAATAGATTATAGCACACACTCTATTAATATGGTATAATTTTAAAGAAGTTTTACTTTAAAAGGAAGGGATATTGTGGATATAAAAATTGTGAAAGTAGGTTATTTAGAAGCTAATTGTTATGTATTAACTAAGGATAATCAAACGATTATAATTGACCCTGGGGATGATTTTTTAAAGATTAAAGAAGTGATTTCTAATGAAGTGATAGGTATTTTGTGTACTCACAGTCATTTTGACCATATTGGGGCACTAGGTAGTGTTAAAGAGTACTATCAAGCTCCTGTTTATAGTTTTGAAAATATTAATAGCAATAAATTAGAAATAGGTAGCTTTAAGTTTGAAGTAATTAAAACTCCTGGCCACAGTTATGATTCAGTTAGCTATTTAATTGATGATAAGCTTTTTTGTGGCGACTTTATTTTTGCCTCATCAATAGGCAGAACCGATCTTCCAACAGGTAGTATGAAAGAAATGCAAGAAAGTATTAATAAAATTTTAAAATACCCAGATTATTTAATAGTTTATCCAGGGCATGGAAATATTACAACTTTAGGAAAAGAAAAAGATAGTTTGAACTTTTTCTTTACTTAAAAGTTAATTTTTTCTTCAAACTCAATATAAGTAATAATATTTTGGGGAATAAAATACCAATTCCCATTACTTGGATCACTTAATATAAGAGAGTTGTCTTCATAAGATTCAAACATTCCGGAAAATACTTGGGGATTTTTTTCATTATCTTTAATAGTTGTATAAACTTTTACCTTTTTACTAATATTATCTTTTAAAATATTATATTCTTTTTTCTTATTAGATATTGCATCACCTGTAAAACTAGGATTTTGAAAAAATGCTCCATTCATATTAATCACCTATTTAAAAATATGTATTTGTTTAAAAATAATACCTAATGTTGATTTTCCAGGAAAAAAACGATATACTACAGCATAGAAAGAAGGAGTATGTATGCGCACACTTACAGATCAAGAAGAAGTAAGAAGAGAAAAGATGGAAGTTCTTCGAAAAAAAGGAATAAATCCTTTTGGTAGTAAATTTGATATTACTAGTGATTCAAAAAAGATTAAAGAAGAATATGAAAATTTTTCCAAAGAAGAATTAGATGATGTTAAACCTGAGGTTATAGTTGCTGGGAGAATTATGTCTAAACGACGTAGTGGTAAAGCGGGTTTCATGCATATTCAAGATAAATATGGTCAAATTCAAATTTATATAAGTATAAATTCTGTTGGAGATGAAGATTATGAATTATATAAAGCTGCTGATTTAGGAGATATTATTGGTATAAATGGATATGTTTGCCGGACTAATACTGGTGAGTTATCTATTCATGCAACAAAGTATACTCATTTAGTTAAAGCTTTAAGACCGCTTCCGGAAAAATTTCATGGTATTGCCGACCCAGAGATTAAACTTAGAAAAAGATATCTAGATATCATCATGGATGAGGAAGTAAAAGAATTATTTTATAAAAAACAAAAATTTTGGTCTACTATTAGAAATCTATTAATAGAAGAAGGCTTTTTAGAAGTAGAAACACCTGTTTTAGAGATAACCTCTGGTGGAGCTGCAGCTACACCATTTAAAACACACCATAATGCTTTAGATGTTGATGTTTATTTAAGAATTGCCATGGGAGAGCTATGGCAAAAAAAACTATTAGTTGCTGGCTATGAAAAGACTTTTGAAATTGGAAGACAGTTTAGAAATGAAGGAATGAGTCCTGAACACTTACAAGATTATACTCAAATGGAATTTTATTGGGCATTTGCTGATTTTAAAGATGGAATGAACCTAGTTCAAGATATGTATCGAAAAGTTACTAAAGCGGTCTTAGGAAGTTCTAAATTTACCTCTAAATGTTATGAAGTAGATATGGATAACGAATGGGAAATATATGATTTTGAAACTATTATAAAAGAAAAAACAAATATAGATATTTATAACTCTAATAAAGAGGAAATCATCAAATATTTAGAAACAACTAATCAACAATTCGATTCAAAAGTTCCATATTGGAGATTAGTAGATGTTCTTTGGAAAACAATCAGAAGAAAACTAAGTGGTCCAGGATTTTTAATAGGTCAACCAGTAGAATTAAACCCTCTTCCTAAGAGATTGGAAACAGACCCTCGAAAAGTTGCTCAATTTCAAGTAATTATTGCTGGATCAGAAATGGGTAATGGATATAGTGAATTAAATGATCCACTTGATTTAGAAGAAAGGTTCTTAGAACAAAGAACAATGGCTGAATCAGGTGATGAAGAAGCGCATGTTCATGATAAAGAATTTGTTGAAGCTTTAGAATATGGGATGCCACCAGCAGTAGGCTTTGGAGTATCAGAGAGATTTTTTGCTGTTTTAGTCGATCGACCTATAAGAGAATGTGTGATATTCCCTTTAATGAAATCAAAATAGAGAAGATTATTTTGCCCTAATAACTAAAAAAGTACGGTTATATGTACTTTTTTAAATATTTATATAACATTTTTTCTTAAATTTCACTAAAACACTATTGAAAAACTAAATTTGTGATATAATTATTCTTAGGAGGAGGTAGAAAATGAAAAAGTTTTGGGAAAAGCATGATTTAGTTAAAATAGCTGGTATTATGGTTTTATTTACAGTCCTACTTACTTGGATAATTCCGCAAGGATATTGGAGTGGGTCAGAACTTACAATAACCGAAATTACCAGAGTGGGAATTTTCGATTTCTTTACCTACGGTTTATTAGGAATGTACTATTTTACCGTACTTGTTACATTCTTATTTGTACTGGGTGGTTTTTATCAAGTACTGGGAAAAACTGGTGGATATCAAAAATTAACTGATTCAATTGCTAAAAAATTAAAAGGAAAGGAAATAGTATTTACTTTAGTAGTATCATTTATAATAGCAGCACTTACTGCAGTTGTTAATGATTACTTTATAATACTAACATTCTTACCATTTGTTATTACGATTTTATCAAAAATGAAACTTGATAAAATAACAGGATTAGCAACAACGTTTGGGTCAGTATTAGTAGGTATAATAGGTTCTGTATATAGCGCTAAGATTGTTGGCTGGAATGTTTCGAACTTAGGGACAGATTATAATTCATTCTTATGGGTTAAGTTAGTCTTATTTGCAACAAGCTTTATTATCTTTAGTGTCTTAAATGTCTTACATATAAGAAAAAATTTAAAAGTTAAAAAAGCTGACCAAATAAATGAAATATTTGTTTCTGAAGAAGTAACAAAGAAAACAAAAATATGGCCAGTGGTTACGATTTTTGTATCATTTATTTTAATTAGTATTCTAGCTTATTTACCGTGGGAAACTGTATTTAAAGTAGGAATATTTGCAACAGCAACCGAATGGGTTAAGACAGTCGAAATATTAGGAGCACCTATATTTAGTTATATTTTAGGATCAATCGAATCGTTTGGTGCTTTTGGAAGCTGGGATTTATTTGGAATTCAAACTTTAATGATTTTAGCTACTTTATTATTAAAATGGGCTTATAAAATCAATTGGAATGATTACTTAACTGCTTTTGGTGAAGGTTTTAAAAAGTCAGCAAAATTAGTTGTAATATTATTACTTGTTTATAACATTTTAGAATTTTCAGTAATGTTTCCAGTTATTCCAACCATCATTGATTGGATAATGAGCTTAACAAGTAAATTTAATGTTGTTCTAGGTACAATAGCTGGATTTATCCCATCATTATTTAGTGTTGAGTATCAATATACCGTTCAATTAGTTGGTAATTATTTTGTAACAACCTATGCAGATTTTGCTAGTCAATTTCCAATATTATTACAAGCAACTTATGGACTTGCAATGTTCTTTACACCAGCATCATTTGTCTTACTTATGGGTTTATCTTATCTAGATGTAAGTTATAAAGACTGGCTTAAATATATTTGGAAATTCTTAATAGCAATGTTTGTTATAATTGTTATCTTAATGTTAATTATATTTTAAACAATGCTATACACTTTCGAAAGAAAGTGTTTTCTTATGGTTTCAAAGAGCAAATATGTGAATCGTTTTTTTCTTGACTACCTGAGGAATATTTGTTAATATCATAACAAGCAAGTGCATAGACTATATCCAAAGTAGCTTGAGTGTATATATTTAAAGAGAGTAGATATATTAGTTGAAAATATTTATAAAGTAAGTACACTAGTGAATTTCAGGTATAAGAGCATAAGCCCGCGTTTTTCTGCGTTATAGAGATAGAGAGCATGATAAATCATGAAATAAGGTGGTACCACGGGTATTTGCTCGTCCTTAATTTATGATTTTTTATTTGGAGGAAATATGAAAGAAGAATTAAAAAAATTAGTTGAAAGTGCAGCGGTAGATGCTAAG
>Ga0265294_10003103_pt1 | contig 21495 bp, 33 predicted proteins | sample MunlanPumphouse3_FD_192504 | JGI IMG/M metagenome (GOLD analysis project Ga0265294, IMG submission 192504) | Groundwater microbial communities from a municipal landfill in Southern Ontario, Canada - Pumphouse #3 | ecosystem: Environmental > Aquatic > Deep subsurface > Groundwater | place...
TCCGGGACCGTGTGGTCTTTTAGTCTTAGCATCCATCAAAACAAGGGTTGAAACATCCAGGAGCAGAATCACTATTCCAGCACGAGTTCACTTTTAGTCTTAGCATCCATCAAAACAAGGGTTGAAACAAACCGCTACCATTTCCGTGACCTCACGAAATTGGTCTTTTAGTCTTAGCATCCATCAAAACAAGGGTTGAAACTGGATTTTTGGCCCCGAGTATGAAACCATACATTTTCTTTTAGTCTTAGCATCCATCAAAACAAGGGTTGAAACAGAGAAAGATAGCGACATGGACAGGCTGCTTGCAAACTTTTAGTCTTAGCATCCATCAAAACAAGGGTTGAAACTCCATCATAACCCGTAACGCATAACGCATAACGCATCTTTTAGTCTTAGCATCCATTGCATGTGGGGGTGAACCGATGGCGATGCCGGCAAAGTATGAGGCAGAATAGTATTCCCCACGCATGTGGGGGTGAACAAAAAGTGGCATCGAGAAAAGCTTGCATGGTTCTGTATTCCCATGTATATAGACTTGAGCCGAGTTAAAACAGTAGTAATTCTCTTCTAATTGAAAAGGATTTCGGCCTTTTTGGCTAGTAGTACTTATCACCCCATTTTGCAATCCCATCATATTTTCTCATAAGCAAGCTTACCTTCTTTGGTAGCATTACACTTCTGAGTGTACGCGTAAATGAATAAGATGGTTCATTGATAACACCTGGATAAGCAAAATATAATGGACCATAGAAACAAATTCGGAAAAAAGCATTTGACAGAATAGGGAGGATAAATTCTTGTGTACGAACATTGTAAAAGCGCCTTGAGCGTGAAGCACAAGTCCCATATATTGCAGGGGCTTATAGTTCTTTAGGAGGAATAATGATATCCTACTATCAGGATACTCGATTAGAGTATCGTGGTGGCTGCCATTTTAAAGGCAGTCTTGAAAAATTAGAAACAAGCCAGCGGCATATCCACTTGATAGCGAAGCGGAGCTGTATACAGCATAGCGTGTGCATTTCAGGTGAAATCTGCCCTCAAAGTGGAGGTTCCAGTGAGTAAACAGGAAAATCGTATTCGGATTAAGTTGAAAGCTTATGACCATCGTTTATTGGATCAATCTGTCGCGGAGATCGTGAAGAGCACACGTAACACCGGAGCCAAAGTAGTTGGGCCTATCCCGCTTCCTACAGATCGGACAGTATATACGATTTTACGTTCGCCTCATACCGACAAAAAATCTCAAGACCAATTCCAGATGTTGGTTCACAAACGTTTGGTCGACATCATGAATCCGACCCAGCAGACAACGAATGCATTAAAGAAGCTTAGTTTGCCGGCGGGAGTTCATGTGGAGATCAAGGCAAATACCAGGAGCTAAGCATGATCGGACTTATTGGAAAGAAAATAGGTATGACACAGATATTTGACGAGAGCGGCAAAGTGATTCCAGTTACAGTGATTCAGGCCGGTCCGTGCAAGATTATTTGTAAGCGTACAATCTCAGAAAATGGTTATGAAGCAATCCAAGTGGGTTATGTTGAGATTCCCGAGCGGAAGGTCTCAAAACCCATGTTAGGACATTTTAAGAAAAACGGTAGCCCCTATTTCCGTTATGTGAGGGAATTTCGTCCTGCCTTTGGGCAACAACTTGATGATTATAAGTCAGGGGATGCTCTGGATGCAAGTTTGTTTGAAGAAGGCGAAACCGTGAGTGTATCCGCAAAATCGAAAGGTCGTGGTTTCACTGGCGTGATGAAGCGTCATGGATTTGGTGGGTTTATTGCAACGCATGGATCTCACGAATCATTTCGAGGACCCGGTTCCATTGGACAATGTGCCCAACCTTCCCGTGTTTTTAAGGGCGTGAAGATGGCGGGGCATCATGGAAACGCCAAGATTACTACTCGTCATTTAGACGTGGTAAAAGTGGACACCGAGCGGAATCTTTTAATGGTAAAGGGCGCAGTGCCTGGCCATCGCAATTCCTTAGTAATTATTCTTAAGGAACAATAGGGGGAAAGTAATGGTTAAAGCAAAAAAATTCAATATCCAAGGCGAAATGATTGGGGAAGTGGAGCTTCCACTTGCCGTATTCGACGTGGATGTAAACTCTCCCAAAGTGCTTTTGCACGAAGTGATAACCATGTATCTTGGCAATCAACGCCAGGGCACGGTTCAGAAAAAGAATCGCTCTATGACTCAGGGCAGTACACGTAAGCTTTTCAAACAGAAGGGCACCGGTAATGCTCGCGTGGGAACTCGCCGTTCCCCCATTCGTGTTCATGGAGGCAGGGCTTTTGCAATATATCCTAAAGATTGGTATCGCCCAATTCCACGCACCAAAAAGCGCATGGCGCTAAAGGTTGCTCTTACAGATCGTGCCCGAGGTGGACGCATCTGCGTAATAGAAGGTTTGAACTTTGAAAAAGCCAGTACTAAGCAAGCGCTTGAGATTATTAGCAAGGTTAGCCCTGATAAGGGACGCAAGCTTGTGATAACGGCGGGGAATCATGCTCCTACGGTTAAGAGCTTCAGCAATATTCCAGACGTAATGACGGATCGTGCTGAGCAATTGCATGCTTACGAAGTATTAAAGAGCAGCTATATCATCCTCAGCGATGAAGCGCTTAAAAAAGTAGAGGAGGTATTCAGCAAATGATACATCCGCGTAATATCGTAATTGCTCCTATCATTACCGAGAAGAGCAGCAATCAAATGGCCGCCCAGAATACCTATACATTTAAGGTATCGATAAATGCCAATAAGATAGAGATCGCCAAAGCCATAGAGCATATATTTGCCGTGAAGGTTCTGGCTGTGAATACCATCCGAATGATGGGCAAACCGAAACGTTTAGGCAGATACAACGGTAAACGCCCGGATTGGAAAAAGGCGATCGTAACCCTGCGCGAAGGCGATAAAATCGCCGATTTTGAGGTATAGAAATGGGAATAAAACATTACAAACCAACAACCCCCTCCCTCCGCTATCGCACGGGTTATAAATTTGAAGAGATTACTACTTCCTCTCCGGAAAAATCTCTACTTAAACCCAAACCGAAAAGTGGTGGACGCAACAATCGCGGTCGCATTACTTGCCGTCATCGTGGCGGTGGGCACCGTAAACATTATCGCATTATAGATTTTAAGCGTGATAAGATTGGGATTCCGGCGAAAGTTGCCACTATAGAATACGATCCTAATCGTACTGCCCGCATTGCACTTTTGCACTATGTGGATGGAGAAAAACGTTACATCATAGCACCCGACGGCTTGGAAGTAGGTAGCAAAGTAATGAGTGGACCCGAAGCTGAAGTAGCAGTAGGAAATGCATTGCCATTAGAACGCATTCCTTTAGGTAGTGTGGTTCACAATATCGAATTGAAGAAAGGTCGCGGCGGTCAAATAGCCCGCAGTGCCGGTGCTTTTGCTCAGGTTGTTGCCAAAGATGGTGATTATGTACACGTAAAAATGCCTTCAAATGATGTGCACCTCATTCGCAAAGAATGTCTTGCCACCATAGGTCAGGTAAGCAATCCGGATCATTCACTGATTAAGATTGGTAAAGCCGGACGCAAACGTTGGTTGGGAATACGCCCTACGGTTCGCGGCGTAGCAATGAACCCGGTGGATCATCCGATGGGTGGTGGAGAAGGAAAATCTTCAGGTGGAGGCCATCCGGTATCCCCCTGGGGTAAACCGGCTAAGGGCGGTAAAACCCGCAAAACCCGCAAATATTCCGATAAATATATCGTGAAAGCGGTCAAAAAGAGATAGTGTGAGGATATAGATAATGTCACGTTCAATCAAAAAAGGCCCATTCGTTGACGATCACCTGATGAATAAAGTAGTAGTCCTCAATGACGAAAACAAGAAAAGCGTGATCAAAACCTGGAGCCGCCGTTCGGTGATAACTCCAGATTTTATCGGTCATACTTTTTCGGTGCATAATGGGCATAAATTTGTGCCTGTATATGTAACCGAGAACATGGTTGGTCATAAGCTTGGGGAGTTTTCTCCTACCAGAACCTACCGTGGTCATAAAGAGAAGAAGAAAAAAGGCAGATAGGAGATAGCAAATGGAAGCAACAGCAAAATTGCGTTTCGCCCGTGGTTCTGCCCGTAAAGCCCGTCTTGTACTGGATACTATTCGCTACAAGCGTGTAACCGAAGCCCAAAACATTCTGCGTTTCTCACGTCGCAGAGCGGCTGGTATAATTTATAAAGTGTTGGAATCTGCGATTGCCAACGCTCAGGTGAAGGATCCCAAGATTGACCTCAACCAGGTATTTGTAAGCCAGGCGATGGCAGATGAGGGTCCTCAGATGAAACGTTTTATGCCCAGAGCTCAGGGAAGAGCATTTATGATAAGGAAACAGACCTGTCATATCTCCCTGGAAATCCAGACTTTAGAATAGGAGGAATACCTTGGGACAAAAAATACACCCCATTCTGTATCGTATCGGTGTAAATAAAGATACCGATTCAATCTGGTTTGCTCAAGGCTCGTCTTATGTGGATTCTCTCCAGGAAGACATAAAGATACGCAACTACATTCGCAAACGTCTGGCAGACAAGATGGTTTCTAAGATAAAGATATATCGTAAAACCAGCTCGATCCAGATAGATATCGCAACTGCCCGTCCTGGTTTGGTAATTGGGAAAAAGGGAGAGGATATCGAGAAGTTGCGCGGCGAGCTGAACATCCTGATCAACAAAAACCGCCCCAATCCGATCACTGTAGCCATCAATGTGGAACAGATCGATAAGATGTGGCTTGATGCCCGTCTTGTGGGCAAAGAGATTGCCCGCCAGCTTGAAGAACGCGTTTCCTTCCGGCGTGCCATGAAAATGGCAATGCGCAATGTAATGAGAGATAACGCTCTTGGAGTTAAAGTACAGGTGTCCGGCCGTCTTGGCGGTGCTGAGATAGCTCGCACAGAGCGTTATAAACAAGGACGTACCCCGCTTCATACTATTCGTGCCGATATCGATTATGCGCATGTGGAAGCACTGACTACCTATGGCGTAATCGGCATTAAGGTATGGATATACAAAGGCGACATTTTGTCATAAGGAGAGAGCCGTGTTAGCACCAAAAAAAGTAAGACATCGTAAGATGATGAAGGGCAGACGCAACGGTCTTTCCTGGACTGGATGCAATGTTGATTTTGGCGATTACGGTTTAATAGCATTGGAAGATGCTTTTATCTCCAGTCGTCAGATTGAAGCTGCTCGTATTGCAATAACCCGCCATATGAAGCGTGTTGGAAAAGTATGGATCCGCATTTTTCCGGATAAACCCATTACCAGCAAACCAGCAGAAACTCGTATGGGAAAAGGAAAAGGCGCTCCAGAATACTGGGTAGCCGTAGTTCGCCCCGGTCGCGTGTTATTCGAGATCGAAGGCGTAGACGTTACCACGGCAAAAGAAGCAATGCGCCTAGCCTCACACAAGCTGCCCATCAAAACCAGATTGGTAGCACGTGAAGGAGTGGAATTATGAAGATTGATGAAATCCGTGACCTCAGCACCCACGAGCTGCAGGCCAGAATCGAAGAACTGCGTATTGAGCTGTTCAATTTGCGTTTTCAAAAAGCAAAGAATTTGCTTGATCGCACCGATCGAATCCGGATCGCTAAACGCGAAATTGCCCGGATAAACACCATCATCAAAGAAAAAGAGCTAAAGGCTTGAGGTAAAAGTGGAAAATACACGTAAAATGATAAAACAAGGTGTGGTGGTTTCGGACAAAAACGATAAGAGCATTGTCGTACGCGTTCAACGCCAGTACATTCATCCGCTATACAAAAAGACCGTTCGCCGCCATAAAAAGTTTATGGCTCACGACGAAAATAATGAAGCCCGCGAAGGCGATATCGTTCAGATTTGCGAATCGCGTCCGCTTAGTGCCCGCAAACGCTGGACTCTGCATAAGATTGTAGAGAGAAGTAAGTAAAGGGGTTTGGAATGATTCAAGTACAAACTATATTGAATATCGCCGATAACTCTGGCGCCAAGAAAGCCATGTGCATCAAAGTATTGGGAGGCTCCAAACGTAAGTATGCCTCCGTGGGAGATGTTATTGTGGTTGCCATCAAGTCTGCCACTCCAGGTGGAAAGGTTAAGAAGAGCGCCGTTGAAAAAGCCGTGATCGTGCGAACTGCCAAAGAAGTACGTCGTCCAGACGGATCCTACATCCGTTTTTCGGATAATGCGGCAGTAGTTATTGATGAGAAACATGAGCCAAAGGGAACCCGCATCTTTGGTCCGGTTGCACGCGAATTGCGCGAAGCAGGATATATGAAGATAGTATCCCTTGCTCCGGAAGTACTGTAGGAGGAAGCGTGGAAAAGAAACTAAACTTAAAAAAAGGTGATTTGGTAGTGGTAATATCTGGTGAGGACAAAGGCAAAAAGGGACACATCCTTAGAGCTTACCCCAAAACCGGACGCGTGATTGTGGAAAAAGTTAACCTGATCAAAAAGCACGCCAAGCCCAGCCAACGCAACCCCCAAGGTGGAATCATTACTAAAGAAGCGCCGATTAATGCTTCTAATGTGATGCTTTTCAACGAGAAATTGGATACGGTATCCAAGCCAGTGATCCAGATTCGTGATAGCCGTCGGATTCGAGTATGTAAGAAATCTGGCGATGAGCTGTAAACAAGGAGCGAATAACAATGAACCGAATCAAAGAAAAATATAAGAGCCAGGTAATTCCTGCCCTTACCAAGCATTTTGGGTATAAAAACCCTCATCAGGTGCCAAGATTGGTGAAGATCGTGCTTAGCATGGGTGTGGGAAGTGCCACCCAGAATAAAGCGATTTTGGATAACGCAGTAAAAGATATGGAACAGATTGCCGGCAGGAAAGTAATGGTAACCAAGGCCAGTAAATCTATATCGAACTTCAAGCTGCGTCAGGGCATGCCCATCGGTTGCAAAGTTACCTTGCGCAACGAAGTAATGTATGAATTCTTCGATCGGCTGATCTCTATTGCCATTCCGAGAATTCGTGATTTTCGCGGGATCAAGACTAATTCTTTTGACGGCAGAGGAAACTACTCTTTTGGCATCAAAGAACAAACTATTTTTCCCGAAATCGAATTTGACAAAGTAGATGCCGTTCGTGGAATGAACGTCACTATCGTAACAAGTGCTCACAACGACGAGGAATGCCACCAGCTCTTAAAAGAACTTGGCATGCCTTTCCAAAGAGCCGAATAAGGAGATAATGTGGCAAAGACTTCATTGATCATCAAGCAACAAAGAACACCTAAGTTCAAAGTAAGAAAGTACAACCGTTGCAAGATTTGCGGACGTCCTCGCGCTTATATGCGCCACTTTGGCATGTGCCGCCTTTGCTTCCGCAAATATGCCTCCGAGGGACAGATCCCCGGAATAACCAGAAGCAGCTGGTAAAAAATTAAGGAGATATAAATGAGCGTATCTGATCCGATAGCTGATGCATTGACCAAGATCCGCAATGCATATCGTGCCGGACACTCACAAGTGATCGTAAACCATAGCAAAGTTATTGAAGCGCTGGTTAAGATCCTTGCTGAGGAAAACTTTGTAAATAGCTTTCAGGTATTAGACAAAGATCCGGAGCACAAATACAACTACAAACGTATATTAGTAATCCTACGTTACACCAATGATGGACGACCTGTAATGCAAGGATTGGTTAGAGTTTCTAAACCCGGAAGACGTGTTTACGTCAAAGCAGACAAAATGCCCAGCGTGTATAATAACACTGGTTGTGCGATTATTTCCACTTCTTCAGGAGTAATGGTGGATCGCGATGCCAGAATTCAGCACGTAGGCGGCGAATATGTCTGCAGAGTTTGGTAGGAGGTATTAATGTCCCGCATAGGAAAAGCCCCTATTAAAATCAGCTCCGACGTTAATGTGAAGATAGAAAACAATATCGTCACCATAAAAGGCAAGCTGGGCGAGCTCAGCTATCCTCTGATGCCTGGAATCAGCCTCGAATTAAACGAAAACGCACTATCTGTAATTCGTTCCGATGATAGCAAAAATCAACGGGCAGTACATGGTCTAAGCCGCGCTCTTATTCAGAACATGGTAATCGGCGTGAGCGAAGGTTACAAAAAGACCCTTCATGTAATCGGTACCGGCTATAGCGCCGAAGTTATCGGACCTTGGCTAAAACTTAGTTTGGGATATTCTCACGACATCTTACTGCGTATCCCTCAAGAACTTAAAATAGAAGCCAATGCTGTTCCCCGCTCAAAAGGTGGGCGTAGCGATTTTACCGCCATCATCACAATTGAAGGAATCAGTAAACAATTAGTTGGCCAATTTGCCGCTGAAGTGCGTGGCTGTCGTCCTCCGGAAAACTATAAGGGTAAGGGAGTTCGCTATTACGACGAACGCGTTACCATCAAAGCCGGAAAAGCCGGAAGCAAATAAGAGGTAATGTAAAATGATAAAATCTATAACTAAGATAAAGAGTTCATTACGTGCCCGTCGTCGTGCCGCCATTCGTAAACGTTTGTCTGGCAGCAGTGAGCGACCACGCCTCGTAGTATTTCGTTCAAACAAGCATATCTACGCGCAGATAATCGACGATAGCAAGGGGATAACCCTATGCTCGATGTCTTCCAAAGCCAAGGATTTCTCTTTAGGAGAAGCAAAAACCAAAACCGATGTCAGCCACATAGTTGGCACCAAACTTGGAGAAAAAGCCTTAGCAGTTGGAATCAAAACCATCGCCTTCGATCGTGCCGGATACAAGTATCATGGCAGAGTAAAAGCTCTAGCCGATGGTGCCCGCAAAGCCGGGCTTGAGTTCTAAACAGGAGGAAAGCTTGAATTACCAACACAATCAGAATCCCGAAGAAGAAAAACTGGTAGAGAAGATTATCGATACCAAGCGCGTGGCAAAGGTAGTAAAAGGTGGACGTAATTTCTCCTTTTCCGCTATTGTAGTGGTAGGAGATAAAGCCGGAAACGTCGGCGTGGGAAATGGCAAAGCAAATGAGATTGTAGATGCCATTCGCAAAGCCAAGGAAAAAGCGGTAAAGAATATGTTCCGCGTTCCTATCGTTAAAGGCACTGTTCCTCATGAAATCGTTGCCCGTTTTGGAGCCAGTCGCGTTATGATAAAGCCGGCTTCACCAGGTACCGGAGTTATTGCCGGGAACACTACTCGCGCAATCTTTGAAGCAGCCGGAATAGAAAACATTCTGTGCAAATCCTTGGGTAGCAACACCCCTACTAACGTGGTGAAGGCCACCATCAACGGACTAAAATCTATGCGTACTATCTCCGACATCGCTCGTCTGCGCAATAAGACTATTGCTCAGCTTACCGGTCAGGAGGAGAAATGAAGAAGATTAAAGTAACCCTTATCCGCAGCACCATAAATCGTATTGAAAGCCATAAAAGGGTTGTAAAATCCCTTGGTTTGAACAAACTAAACAGCAGCCGGATTCATGATGATAACCCCGTGATCCGCGGTATGATCAACAAAGTGTCGTACATGCTTAAAGTAGAAGAAGTGCAGGGAGAATAAGAATGTTAACACTCAGCAACCTCGGCAGACCAGCCGGTAGAAAAAATAAGAAACGTCTTGGTAAGGGACAAGGTTCGGGACATGGCCATCAGGCAGGTCGTGGGCACAAGGGTAAGAAAGCCCGTGCCGGCGGCAACATTCCTGCATCCTTTGAAGGTGGTCAGATGCCAATCAACCGCCGCTTGCCCAAGCGAGGATTTAAAAACATCTTCCGGGTAGGCTATCGCAGCCTCAACCTTAGCCGTTTACAAGGATTGGAAGATACAGAATTTGACATCGCCAAGCTCGAAACAATGGGCTTGATCCCGTCTAAAGGTCAAAAAGCTAAAGCTCCGGTTAAAGTACTTGCCGGAACTACTGAAGAATTCACCAAAGCTGTTCATATCAAAGCGAACGCTTTTTCCAAAAACGCTAAAGCGCTCATCGAAAAGAACGGCGGCAAGGCGGAGGTAGTTTAATTTGCTTAAGACTATCACAAACATGTTCCGGATTCCGGACCTAAAAAAGAAGATACTGTTTACGGCGTTGTTTTTGGTGCTTTACCGCATGGGTAGTTTTGTGCCCATCCCTGGTGTAGATGCCACAGCGTTGCAAGCTTTTTTTGAAGGCGCCAGAGAGGGTGGTAATACTCTATTTGGTTTGCTTGATCTTTTTGTAGGTGGAAACTTTGAACGTGCATCGGTTTTTGCTTTGGGAATTATGCCCTATATCACAGCATCCATCGTGATTCAGCTGTTAGGCAGTATAATTCCCTATTTCGAAAAGCTTCGCAAAGAAGGAGCGGAAGGACAGAAGAAACTGAATCAGATAACCCGTTATGGCACGGTTGGCTTGGGGGCCTTCAATGCTGTTACCATTACTTTATGGCTTAGCAACCTCAGTGGTGGAGTGGTGCCTGTTTCAGGAATCTTGTTCCATTTCACCGGAATAATCACTTTGGTGACCGGTACTATGATTGTAATGTGGATTGGTGAGCAGATCACCGAACACGGTATTGGCAACGGAATTTCGTTGATTATATTTGCTGGTATTATTGCTCGCTATCCCGAAGGTTTCATCAGAATGTTCCAAAAGATTGGAGCAGAACCTACTTATGCCTGGAAAGCAGTATTTGCCGTGCTTCTCATGGTAGCAGTTACAACCGCGGTAATATTTGTAACTGAAGCTACCCGCAAGATTCCCGTTCAATATGCCAAGCGCATAGTGGGACGCAGAGTTTATGGCGGACAAAGTACATATATTCCATTGCGCGTGAATACTGCCGGTGTGATTCCTATCATCTTTGCCCAAAGCGTATTGATGTTCCCAGCCACTATCGCAGCCTTTTTTGGCTCCGGTGGAGGTTTTTGGGTGACACTGCAAAGATGGTTATCTCCTGGAGCGGCATTATATACAATTCTGTATGTATCGCTTATCATCTTCTTTGCATATTTCTACACTGCAATAGTATTAAATCCTACTGAAATGGCTGAAAACATGGTCAAATATGGCGGTCATATTCCTGGTAAAAAACCGGGCAAAAAGACTGCCGAGTACATTAACAGCGTGTTAACCAGAATCACCCTCCCTGGAGCGGTATTCTTCGCTTTTGTAGCGCTATTACCGGAAATTATGAGTCACCGCTTTGATCTGCCTTTCTATTTTGGTGGAACTGGTCTCATCATCGTGGTTGGAGTAGCCTTGGATACATTGCAACAAATAGAATCACACCTGGTAATGCGTCACTACGACGGATTTATGAAAAAGGGTAAGCTTCGCGGACGCAGCAGTTAAGTATGATTTATATTAAGTCACCAGCTGAAATTGGAAAGATTAAAGCCGCCAGCAAGATAATAGGCGAGTTACTGAATGCTCTTGAAGGCATGATGAAACCGGGTGTTTCCACGTGGGAGCTGGATGCTTATGCAGAAAGTTTCATACGCGAGCGTGGCGGTAAGCCAGCGTTTAAGGGATATCAGGTTCCGGGGTTAAAACCTTTTCCCGGCACTTTATGCACATCGCTCAATAGTGGAATTGTGCATGGCATTCCTTCCAAGAAAGCAGTTTTAGCAGAGGGTGATATCATCGGCATCGATGTTGGTGTCATCAAAGACGGATATTATGGTGATGCAGCCCGCACCTATCCGGTTGGAGCCATTAGTAAAGAGGCACAAGATCTCATGGATGTTACGCAAGTTGCATTAGCAATGGGCATTCGTGCTGCAGTAGAAGGAGCCAGAGTTGGAGATATCTCCAATGCCATAGGCACCTATATCAACAGTAAAGGATACTTTGCAGCAGATGATCTTACCGGACATGGCGTGGGACGTGAGTTGCACGAAGACCCGCAGATACCCAATACCGGCAGAGCAGGATACGGTCCTCGCATAAAAGCTGGAATGACGTTTGCGATTGAGCCCATGGTAAATATAGGCACCAACAGAGTTATCGAAAAAGGTTGGGAGTTTTTTGTGGCAGACGGAAGTCTTTCTGCACACTTTGAACACAGCATCCTGATAACCAAAGCCGAAGCCGAAATACTTACAAAAGCTTAAGGGGAAGGAAGATTTATGAGTAAATCCGGTGTTATCGAAGTGGAAGGCGTGGTTACCGAAGCGCTTCCCAATACTACTTTTCGGGTTGAACTGGAAAATGGGCACGAGATTTTGGCTCATTCTTCCGGGAAAATGCGAATGAACTATATAAGAATCTTACCCGGGGATAAGGTAAAAGTTGAGCTTTCTCCTTATGATCTTACCCGGGGTAGAATTACATACCGCTATAAATAAGAGAATTGCTAATTCCTCGCGAGGAGTAGCAAGGAGATAACAATGAAAGTCAAAGCATCAGTTAAGATAATCTGCAAAGATTGTAGAATAATCAAACGCCATGGCGTTATTCGAGTTATCTGCAGCTCTAACCCTAAACACAAACAAAGACAGGGTTAAGAAAGGAGGACCAACTTGGCACATATTGCAGGTATTGAGATTCCCAAAACAAAGCGGCTCTTCATTGGTCTTACCTATATCTATGGTATCGGCAGAAACCGAGCTATTGAAATATGTCAGAAAGCCAATATCGATTTTATGAAGAAAGTTGCTGATCTCACTTTAGATGAAGAAAAGATCTTGCGCGATATCATCCAGAATGACTACATCGTGGAAGGTACTTTAAGAACCCAGGTTGCCATGAACATCAAAAGGCTCATGGAAATTGGTTGCTATCGCGGTTTGCGCCATAAACGCGGTTTGCCTGTGCGCGGTCAAAGAACTCATACCAATGCCCGCACCCGCAAAGGTCCCCGTTCCAGCGCCATTAAGAAGAAGAAATAGGAGCATGATTCATGGCTAAAAAAACCAGAACCAAGAAGAAACGCGTACGCCTGTCTTTTGATGAAGGCTTAGTGTTTGTGCATTCCAGCTTCAATAATACCATTATTACTCTAACCGATCGTGCCGGCAATGTTCTTGCCTGGAGTTCGGGCGGAAAGATAGGCTACAAAGGCTCGCGCAAAAGCACTCCTTTTGCTGCTCAGATGGCTGCTGCCGAAGTTGCCAAAGCCGGTGCTGAAATGGGTATTCAAAAAGTTGGCGTGATCGTTAAGGGACCCGGTGGTGGAAGAGAATCCTCTATTCGCGCAATAAACGCAGCCGGAATCAAAGTTACCATGATTAAGGATGAAACCCCCATTCCTCACAATGGATGTCGTCCCCCAAAAACCAGAAGGATATAAGGAGAAATCATGGCAAGATATACCGGACCCAAAGCAAAAGTATGCCGCAAATTTGGTGAAAACATCTTCGGCACAAACAAGTACGATCGCATCCTCGCCAAGCGTAAATATCCTTCGGGACAGCATGGTCGCATGATGCGCCGCAAGTTTTCAGATTACGCAGTTCATCTGCGTGAGAAACAAAAACTTCGTCTTACTTATTGTCTGTTAGAAAAACAGTTTAAAAACTACTTTGTCAAAGCCGCCAAAGCGGGTGGAGTTACCGGCGACAACCTCATGCAACTTCTTGAACGTCGCTTAGACAATGTTGTATATCGCTTAGGTTTTGCCACTACTCGCATGCAAGCGCGTCAGTTTGTTAATCACGGTCATTTTATGGTAAATGGTAAGAAAGTGGATATTCCTTCATATCTTCTTAAAGAAGGCGATATCATCGAAGTTCGCACCAAGAGCCGGAGCATGAAAATGTTGGTGGAAGCTCTGGATAGCTCTGAGAATACTTCACCCTACAATTGGTTAACCGTAGATAAAGAAAACATGCGCGGCAGCTTCGATAAGATTCCTGTCGCTAGTGAGATTCCGGTCTCTGTAGATCTGCGTCTCATCGTCGAATTCTACTCCAAGTAGCAACCCTTAGGAGTTTGATATGATGTATCTTGAACCCTTACAGATGCCGGAGAGTGTGGAACACGATAAAGATACGTATTCCAGAAACTACGGCAGATTTGAAATAGGCCCGCTGGAGCCGGGATTTGGTACTACTATGGGGAATACCCTACGTAGAATCCTGCTTTCCTCTATTCAGGGCGCCGCAGTTCGCTTCGTACGGATCGAAGGCTTACATCATGAGTTTACTCCGATTCCTGGAACGAATTCAGATTATCTGGATCTTATTCTTAGAATCAAACAACTCGTGATAGAATCCAATACCGTAGAAGAAAATACCATTATTCTTGAACATAAAGGCAAGGGAATTATTACCGCAAATATGATTCAGGAAAATGCTAATGTCAAGATTATCAACAAAGACCTGTATCTTCTGGAAGTTACCGAAGACATCGATCTTAAAATTGAAATGATCGTTGGAATCGGGCGCGGATACGTGTCTGCCGATCGTCAGAATACAGAAGGGAAAGCCTTAGGTTTTATTCCCATCGATAGTATCTACTCTCCTATTCTGAAGGTGAATTTCTCGGTTAGTCATCAACGTGTAAAAGAACGCATGAATTTCGATAGACTAATTCTTGAAATCCATTCCAACGGTGCTGTTGAACCAATGATTGCACTATTCCTGGCGGCAAAAATACTCAAAGATATGGCTGCCAAGATTAGCCTGTTCGAAACTGAACCAGAATACATTAGAGATGTGGAATTGGATCCTGACCTGGAAGAAAAAGAGCGTATCTTGCGTATGAGCGTAAAAGAAATTGAGCTCACAGTTCGTGCTGCTAACTGCTTGGAAATGGCAAACATCAATACTATTGGTGAATTGGTTTCCAAAACCGAAGCGGAAATGCTTAAATTCCGTAATTTTGGCAAAAAATCTCTGGAAGAGATTGTACAAAAACTTAAAAAATATGATCTGGAACTGGGTATGGATGTGGATAGCGTCTACCGCAAGATTCGGGAAGCCCGTAGTCGCGGTATTATCTCTGCCGACGAAACAACCGCTGAAGTTGCTCAAACTGAACAAGTAGCTGTGCCCGGGAAAAAGGGAAAAGCGGCAAGTGCTACACCGCGCAAACCAGTGCCAAGCCCTAAAAAGAAGGTGAAAAATGCGACACAGAGTTGAAGGTAGAAAATTCGGACGTGAAACCGATGCAAGACGCCTGATGATGAGAAATCTCGTCAAATCCATGCTTGAGTATGGACAGATTAATACTACTCTGGCTAAAGCCAAGGAAATGAGACGCTTTGTAGAACGTGTGGTAACCTACGGAAAGAACAATACTGTTCACTCCCGCAGACTTGCCTACAGCGTGCTGGGCGATCGTGACTTGGTTAAAAAGCTCTTCGACGAAATTGCGCCTGCCTTTGCAAATCGTAATGGTGGATATACCAGAGTTATTAAAGCCGGATTTCGCAGAGGAGATAATGCCCCGATGGCTATTATTCAGTTCGTGGAAGAATCTGCAATTACTATCAAAAAAGATGCCATCAAAGCCGAAGATCTAGCTAAATAAAGCTCAAATACTTACATTCGTATAAAACCGGTATCAGTTGTTGATTCCGGTTTTTTTTGCTACGATAAAAAAAGTCCACCAAGCCGATATCTTGTGCATAAGGATCTACTATATATGGATGAACAACGGTCTCTGGTTTGATAATTTACCACAAAATCGTGATTTCCAGGCTTTTCCACATCTCTTTTCTGATCCGGATATCGGTTATATGCATTGCTCTTCAAATATGCTTACAACATACCCCTTTTCCAAGTTTTGTAGTTTCCGGTATGTAGATTGGCAGATTTACCGGATTCTTTATGTAGATATCATCAAGAAGAAGAGATAGTTGAAAAGAACATTTGACAATAAAAGCCACTATTTATACTCTTGCCCAAATGAGGTTCAGATGAGTTTTATAAATGTGCTTAAAACACTGATCATGATTGCAATAATGCTTGTAATGGGCTTGCTTCAGGAAGATTTGTATGCCCAAAAGATGCTTTCTCATGCCGATTTGGACTTGCTTTCTCAGATGCTTGCTGCTCAAGACTTAACGCTTGAACATATGGCGTTTGATCGAGATTGGGATCCGGGCTGTGAAGCAAAAAGCTCTTGGCATCTAAACATGCTAAGTGGAGGTATAGAAGCGGTAGATAGCCTTGAAAGCCTTCGAGATTGCCTCACAAATTCTCAAGATCCTGAATTGCTGAAGTATTTTAGCAATATTGCCAAAGAGTGCAATTTGCAAAATATCGAATTACCTTCTACGAAAATCACCACCGATAAGGCTTTCTTTAGATATGTGGAAAACTGTTTAGATCTTATTTATCTGGTATACCGCAATACATTTCTGCCTTTGAATAATGCTCAGCAAGATAGCCTTGCCGCCTTTCTTATGCAAATGATGTTGGAAGAAGAAGATGCGGAGCAATACCAGGAATATTTTACCCGGCAGAATCTGATGTGGCAAGAAGAAATTGAGATTGATCCATATTTATCGATGATAGAAGAATTGGATTTCTCGGCTCTTGCGTCTGCCACGTTGGCTATGATGAACTTGCGAGACATTGTGACCGAATACAATCCCCGTACCAAACGCAGCAAGGTATATAAAAGTAAATATGGCCTCATGATTATTGGCACAAAGAGTGCTGATGTATATAACGAGCAAAACATCAAAGAACTAGCCAAACTCTCTCCGTGTTTGATACTTGATCCTGGTGGCGACGACATTTATGATCTTGAGCTAATGGCAAACCGCGAACAACCCTTCTTGCTTCTTATCGATAAAGATGGGAATGATCTCTATCGCTCTAAAGAACCTTCTTTGTGTGCCTTGAATGGCATATATCTTGGGCATGATTGCAGCGGTGACGATGTATACCAATTAGGCGATTTTGCTTTTTCTGCGATAATGGGCACGGTTTGGCACACAGATACTAATGGGAACGATATTTATCAAAGCGGAGTGTTCTCGCAAGGCGCTGCTATCTTGGGTATGGCGATGCTAAAAGATAAAGCTGGCAACGATTCATACTCTGCACACTCTATGGCTCAGGCATTTGGCAGTACATACGGAGTAGGGATTTTAGCAGATTTCGAAGGTTCGGATACTTATTATTTGGGCGGTAGATATTTTCATGCGCCGCTTATGCCCAACGATTTTAGGACCATGGGGCAAGGCATGGGCTTTGGCATTAGACCCTATCTTGGGGGAGGCTTGGGCTTTCTTTTTGACAAAGCTGGCAACGATAAGTATCTGGGGGGAGTTTATGCACAGGGCACTGGATATTGGTATGCTACGGGTATTCTGATGGATTTGGATGGCAACGATGTGTACAATGCGGTTTACTATCCACAGGGATCAGGTATCCATTTGGCAAGCGGCATTCTTCACGATGCCAGCGGCAACGATTGTTATTACTCTCGTAACGGTCCTGGACAGGGGGCTGGACACGATTATGGGTTTGGGATGCTAATAGATTCGGAAGGAGATGATGCCTATTCCATTCATGGCGGGAATGGCTTGGGAATCTCAAATTCTTTGGGTTTATTTGTTGATTTAAAGGGTAATGACCGTTATGAACGCAATGAGGCACAAAACTATGGTTCGGCAAATTTCAGCCGTAATGCTGGGGGTTTAGGCTTGTTTCTGGATGCCGGCGGCAACGACCTGTATCCCGATAGCATAATGGCAAATAACAGCGATTGGCAAAAGGGTACTTATGGATTTGGCAAAGATGTGAATATGTATAGTCCTGAGGATGAAACTCCTACTGAAGAACAAGAACAATTGCCGGCGCCGGCAGAGGACGATCCCATTGCGGATATATTTGCCGCTGCCTCAGAGTGGGAAGTGGGAAATTCTATTAACCGTGTGCGTAAAGCCAGAGAGATTATGATCAGTCGTCCCAATGAAACTATTGAATATATAATAAACAATAAATTGGCAAACAACTCCGGTTTGGAATATCGAGCTTTGCAGGTGATGTGTAATGCCGATAGTTTGTTTTGCACCAAACTTTTAGACTATACCAATGATCCTGATTCGTTAAAGGCAAAAACAGCTATTTCTCTGCTTGCAGGAAAGCGGGATAGTCGATTGCTGCCTGTGCTAAGCGAACATCTCGCTGCTAAACGCTATGTGAGCACTTGCATAGCTTCTTTGGGCAACATCGAAGGGGAAGAGAGCTTGCAGATGCTTTTAGCCCAGAGAAATCAGAATAACGAAAGACTCCGCTTCTTGGTTGTAAGATCACTCAGTTTACATAGTGGTGAGGCAGCCCAGGCAGCCCTAAAAAGCTTTGAACAGGATTCATCGTTCTTAATTCAATCGCTGCTTAGAAACCTTCCGAAGGATGAATAAATGATACCAGAGAAAACAATATTTGAAGAATACCTAGCCAAACTTGATTTGCCTAATATAGCCCAATTGATGGGGCAATTTGAACACTACCACAGTCTTCTTACTGAACACAACCGACAGGTGAATCTGGTTTCCAGAAAAATGCCGCCCCAGAATTATTGGATACAGCATTTTCTTGACAGTCTCCTTGCTGTGGAATGTTTGGATTTTACAGATAAGACAGTTTTGGACTTTGGTTCTGGGGGAGGTTTACCCGGCATTCCCATCAAACTTGTTAAGCCAGAGTGTGAGCTAGTGCTCTTGGATAGCATAGCCAAAAAGACGAAGGTGCTAATGGAAATGGTTGAAGCACTGTCTCTGCATAAAATTGGTGTGGAATGTGCCAGGTTGGAGGATTATGCCTTTTTGGCACGGCGTCCCGGTTTTGATATAATCTTGTGCCGAGCGATTGCGCTGCAGGAAAGGTATTACTCTCCGCTAAGACGGCTACTTAAACCTTCAGGTCACTTAGTGATGTATAAATCGCGGTCAGTTGATGATCTTGAAGGAATAAGGTTTAAAGAAATATTGGTTCGCGAAGATGAACATCTGGGGATGCGTAGATTGCTACAGATTGCCCAGCGCGACCTGATGAAACGCTAATATTAAGGATATATATAAATAGTTTATGGCAAAGATTATAACGATTGTAAATCAAAAGGGGGGAGTGGGGAAAACCACTACCGCAGTCAATCTGGCAGCAGCTTTAGCCGTATTGGAGCGGCGTACTTTGCTTATAGACCTAGATCCGCAAGGGAATGCTTCCAGTGGTGTAGGAATCGAAAAAGATAATGTGGAACTGCAAGTATATGATGCACTTATTGGCCGAGAGTCGATTACGGATTGTATTTTGCCCACAAATACCCAAAATCTGTATTGTGTACCGGGGAACATCAATCTTACCGGAGCCGAAATAGAATTGGTGCACGAATTTGCCCGTGAGCATAAGCTTAAGGAAGCCCTTAAACCAATTTTGAGCGATTGGGATTATATCTTGATTGATTGCCCACCATCATTGGGACTATTAACAGTAAATGCCATGACTGCTTCCTCAGACGTATTGGTTCCAATTCAATGCGAATACTATGCCCTGGAAGGAGTAAGCCAATTGCTAAATACTATTCGCTTGATCCAGAAAAACCTAAATCCTACTTTAAACATCATCGGCATCCTGCTAACAATGTTCGATAAGCGGGTTAATCTGAGTATGCAAGTAGCCAAAGAGGTACATCGCTATTTTAAGGAAAAGGTATTTCGCAGCGTTATTCCACGCAACATCAAATTAACTGAAGCTCCAAGCTTTGGCAAACCCATATTTTTATACGATATCCGCTCGCCAGGAGCCATGAGTTATCTAAACTTGGCAAATGAAGTAATTGAACGCAGCAGATGAAGAGGGATATATGAACGAACACCTAGGCAGAGGACTTTCAGCTCTTATTCCAAATGATGACAGTGCTACAAGAAGCGAAGCAGGAATCGGCATCCTGCCCATCGAACGTATTTTACCCAATAGATATCAGCCCCGTAAAAGATTTGACCCCGATAAACTGAAGGAACTCTCACAATCGATCTTGGAAAATGGCATTATTCAACCACTTATTGTAACAAAAAGCGCCGGAAGTAATTATGAACTAATAGCGGGAGAGCGAAGATTGGAAGCTGCCAAGCTGGCAGGATTAGATTCAGTTCCGGTGGTGATTCGCTCAGTATCTAAAAAAGAGCAATTGCAGATGGCAATTATTGAGAATATTCAACGTGAAGACCTAAATCCCATCGAAGAAGCACTAGCATATTCGGCATTAGCGGAAGATTTTGGGCTTACACATGCTCAAATTGCTCAGGTGATGTCCAAAGATAGAGCCACTATCTCAAATAGCCTACGCCTGCTAAAACTACCTCAAAAAGTAATGAATATGGTAGCCGAAGAAAGCCTGAGTGCTGGTCATGCCCGGGCAGTTTTGATGGTGGAACCGGAGTTTCAACTCAAATTTGCCGAGTTCATTGTAAAATATACTCTTACGGTAAGGCAAGCGGAAACTAAGGCTAAAAGCTTTGTTCAGAATATATTAAATAAAGATATAGTAGAGGGAAAAACCTCACTCACGCGAAGTTTGGAACAAGAGCTGAGTTCACTGTTTCAACTTAAAGTAAAGGTTTCGGAAAACAAAGGCAGAGGAAAGGTAACCTTTGAATATAGAAGCCTCGAAGAGCTGGAAAAATTCAAGCATATACTTAACAAACTGAGGTAAAAACGCATAATGTGATAGTAACCGGTGGCGCCGGTTTTATTGGAGCAAACTATATTCATCAGCTTTTTGTAGATCCTGATTTCAACGGAAAAGTACTGAATATCGACGTCTTAACCTATGCGGGCAATTTGGAATCCTTGAGCGATTTAGAAGCCAAATTTGGTGGTTGCCGCTATTTCTTTGAACAAGCGGATATCTGTGACGCCAATCGTATTAACAAAATTTTTACAGACTTTTGTCCAGATACCATCGTTAATTTTGCTGCTGAATCTCATGTAGATCGCTCTATAGATGGACCCTTGCAGTTTGTTCAAACAAACGTTATGGGCACAGCAACGCTTTTAGCAGCAGCTCTAAAACTATATAAAATCATGTCGGACAAACAAAAAGAGGGCTTTCGCTTTCACCATGTATCTACAGATGAAGTGTACGGTTCGCTTGGTGAAACGGGTAGGTTTATCGAAGAAACACCATACGATCCCTCCTCGCCATATTCCGCTTCCAAAGCTGCCAGTGACCATTTGCTGCGGGCTTGGCACCGAACATTTGGCTTGCCAGTTACAATCTCGAATTGTTCAAACAACTACGGGGCCTATCAGTTCCCCGAAAAACTCATTCCCTTAATGATCCTAAACTGTTTGGGACACAAACCGCTTCCGCTATATGGTAAGGGCTTGAATGTACGCGATTGGCTGTATGTGAGCGATCATTGTGAAGCCATCAATACCATCATCCGCAAGGGGAAAATAGGTGAGACCTACAATATTGGGGGACATAATGAAATGAAGAACATCGATATCGTCACCATTATCTGCGACCTGCTGGATGAGCTGGAACCCTCGGCAAAAGGCATTAAGTACCATGAACTAATCACCTTTGTGCAGGATCGCCCGGACATGATCTGCGCTATG
>Ga0265294_10003104_pt1 | contig 21493 bp, 13 predicted proteins | sample MunlanPumphouse3_FD_192504 | JGI IMG/M metagenome (GOLD analysis project Ga0265294, IMG submission 192504) | Groundwater microbial communities from a municipal landfill in Southern Ontario, Canada - Pumphouse #3 | ecosystem: Environmental > Aquatic > Deep subsurface > Groundwater | place...
AAAGAGCACACTCCCAAGCACCGCCCCTGCCATCTGGGCCACAACATAGACGACCATATCAAGAGCAGGGAACTGCTTTGTTGCCCAGAGAGCGATCGAGACAGCCGGATTGATATGGGCACCAGATACACGCCCAAGAGTGTAGATCACCGCAGCGATGGTGATACCAAAGGCCAGACCAATGGCAAGCCAGTCACCAAGACCCCCGAGGAGACCGATACCGATATTGAAAGGGTTTGGGGGTGAACCCCCACTGCTGATCATCAGGGTGACAGCCGCAGCCCCTGCACCAAAGTAGACAAGCAGCAGGGTGCCGATCATCTCGGCAACTGCACGCTTCAGAAGTGACATGTACCAGACCCCCCGCAGGCAGTCGAGCACTCAGGGCATAGAATACGCGGCAGACTCTTCTGTCCCTTTGTCAGAGGGAAGGGATAACCCCCCTCCTGCACAGGGATCTCCTCACGGATGGCATGCTCCCTGCAGAGACCCATCCCGCAGAGGGTGCAGACAGCAACAGCGTCTGTGTCAACCCCCTTCTCAGCACAGATCCAGCACTTCATACAGCCTCGCGGTACTGGCAGTATTCATGGCGGAAGTCCACACATGACGCCGAGGCACAGTTCTTACAGGCCCGCACAGGTGCCGCAGGTGTCTCCCTGTTGAGGGCGATGATATTGGTCATCATCGTTGCTGTCACCGGTTCAGAGGTCAGCATGCAGGGATAGTCAGCCAGACTCATCATCGCCGCGAACCTGACAGTTATTGCACAGGCAGGATAGACATATCTCTGCGGGTTCTGGATGACATCATTTGTCTCAACAGGCGAGAGGTCAATCGCAAGCCCGCTCACATTTGGCTTCATAGGACTGCCGCTCCCGTTCTTCTGCTTGCGTGCCCGATCCATGATATTCCAGCCCCTGAAGACCATATCCATGAAGTCACAGTTATGAAGCTCTGCGGCCGCCCCGCGGGTGGGATATAACTGGACATAGTTGTGGAAACGCTTTGTAAGCAGTTCAGTGACCATCAGGGCATTGAAACCGTCAAGTTCAAGGAGATACTCAGCCGCCGCCGCACCAGAGCCTGTGGCAAGGGAGAGAACCTGCGAGAGAGACTTAAACTTCGGAATGGCAGCTGTGAGACTCTTCTCCATCACATCACTGGTCGCCTCAATGATGGCCATGACCATATCATCCTTGCACATATTGAAGGTCGACTGGGCGATGTGATGAGCGATATCACCCACACAGTAGGCAGGGATGGTCACGATATTTGCATAATGGACATTGTCATTGATTGCGGCCTTTACAGAAGGCTCCATCTTCTTTCTGTATTCTGCCATGTACTTCCGGGGATCAAACGAGGTCATACCGGCGGCATCCATCAGCTCGGCCTGTGCCCTGACAGGGTGGTCATATATGGCCTGCAACTGTGTGATCTCCAGAGTGGTGGCGTCGGCCAGGGTTTCCCCTGCCTCCACAGCATGGGCAAAGACATCGCCCACCCCATAGGAAGTATTCATTCCCCATGACTTCGCGGCCAGGATCGCCTTTTTGTGATCTGCCGGAATATCAGTCTGTCTCAGGATCTGGTTGACCACATTGCTGGTGCTGCCTGGTACCAGTGCAAAATCAACCACACAGGTCGGGCCATAGAAGCCTGCGTACCTGCGCGCCGACTCCCGCCCAATCAGAGCCTCAGATTTCCCGATCTTCTCAATAAATACATCCACACTCTTCCTGAAAGCCTCATCCTCATCATAGAGGATCTCAAGTATCACAGGTGTCTGGTAGTGCTCGACAAATGGATCATCCTCAGGTCTGACAGTCTCTGTGAGGGAGGTCAGGGTCTCATAATGCGCATTTACCGACTCTACATGCAGCCCGATGACAGCACTGCTCTGGCCGTCAGCCACCTCCATCCTGTTAACAGCATCCAGATACGGTTTTCCGTCCGTGATCACGAACTCCTGACCACGCTTCTTTTTAAGGATATTCACATCAGCACGCTGGACACCCATGGCCTCACGCACCATCTTGCTGTAGATCTCTTGCATACAAATCACCTCTCCGGGAATCTGCCCGGAGAATACAGAGTAAGGGCGTACAGGAACTGATCACTACAGAGAGCCACATGATATACAGCACCATACCCGCCCTTGCTACAGATAGTCCATTGCATCATGTCGCCTCAAATATCTTTTGATCAATATGCCCCAGGACTGGATTGAAACTCAGAGCACCTACAACACAATTTACGAAGAAAGCAGGCAGAAGGCCCCCCACCGGCACTATTAATTGAGTGTGTAATATATAATGATATGATGCGTAAAGCATATCGGTATAGGATCTATCCCTCCAAGTCCCAGGCCACTCTGCTTGAGCAGACACTAGAGATATGCCGGTGGATCTATAACGATACGCTTGCATTACGAAAGGATGCCTGGGAACAGGAGCAGCGTTCAATCTCCCTGTATGAGACCAACAGGATACTGACTCAGTGGAAGAAAGAACGACCCGAACTTAAACAGGTTCATTCTCAGGTCCTTCAGAATGTTCAGATGCGTGTGGATCTTGCCTTCAGAGCCTTTTTTCAACGGGTAAAAGCCGGAGAGAACCCAGGTCATCCCCGGTTCAAGGGAAAAGGGCGATATGACAGTATCACCTATAAGCAGTCAGGATTCGCTCTTGATGGCAGGGTTCTCCACCTCTCGAAGATCGGAGACTTGAAGGTCGTCCTCCATCGTCCGGTTGAAGGGACGATCAAGACCCTCACGATCAGGCGGTCTCCGACCGGGAAGTGGTATGCCTGCTTCTCGGTTGAGTACGAACCCTCTCCTGCACAGAAGAAAGAGACGATGGTCGGGGTAGATGTCGGTCTTGAGTCCTTCGCGACCCTCTCAAATGGAGCAAAGGTCGAGAATCCTCGGTTCTTCCGCACAGATGAGAAGGCTCTTGCGAAAACGCAGAGAAGACTCTCGAAGGCGGAGAAGGCCACCCCTGAACGGAAGAAAGCCAGAAAAATTGTCGCACACATCCACGAACAGATCGCCAACAGACGGCTCAATTTTGCTCACCAGACCTCCCGAAAAATGGTGGATCAGTTTGGTACGATTGTATTCGAGGATCTGAATATCCTAAAAATGCAGAAAAACCATTATCTGGCAAAAAGCATTGCAGATGTCGCCTGGAATATGTTCATCTCAATCACCCGAAGCAAAGCGGAAGAGGCTGGCTCCTGTGTGATCCTGGTGAATCCCAGGAATACATCGCAGCGGTGCTCCGGATGTGGGATGATCGTCGCAAAAACACTCTCTGATCGAGTTCATTCCTGCCCGCATTGTGGGTTGGTGATGGATCGTGACCAGAACGCGGCGATCAATATTATGAGATTGGGACTGCAATCTCTGGGCTGAAAAACCCTGGATGCCCCCGACTTCAGTTGGGGGAGCAGTCACAAAAATAGAAAAGAGAGCCTGCACTACATATACTTCGTGCAGGGGAGATCTCAGTGATGAAACAGATTGACCAAAAAAGAAAAGATAAATTATTTACGGTATTTGTTATTGGAATTGTTCTGGCATCTGTGTTAATCATGGAGATCACCTTCCATCTCCTGTTTCATGACACCACGCTTGTACTCTCACATCTCTTCTATTTCCCGGTTATAATGGTGGCGATCCTCTGGCCTGAGAGGGGTATAATAGCCTCAACCGTCATCGCACTCCTCTACCTCGTGCTGCTCTATATAATAGTATTTCCTGATACTGGTGCCCTGATTACCGGAACAATGCAGTTCTATGTGTATGTGAGTGTCGGAATCGCCATCTCGATGATCACATACAGAATGAAGACCAGCGAGAAGAAATACCAGAGACTCTTCCAGCACTCAGGCAGTGGTGTTGTACTGACAGATGCCAGTACAGGCACGATCATTGAGGCAAATAAACAGTATTATGAGATGACATCTGGTTTCAGATCTGAAGAGGATAAATCCAGGAGAGTCATCTGCAATGATAAGATGTGGAGGGACTGCCTCGAGCACCTGCAGCGGGAAGGCACAATCAGCAACCTTGAGACTGACCTTCAGATAGAGGATAAAAACCTGGATCTGCTCATATCAGCAGGCATGGTCAACGGAGATCAGATCGTCGTCACCATCACAGACATCACAGAACGCAAAAAAGCAGAATCTGAGCTAAAAAAACGCAATGAACAGCTCTATGTCATAAACCAGGTTATCAGCACTGCTACCTCATCAATGAATACAGATGAGTGTCTGAACCTTGCCCTTGGGAAGGTGCTGGAACTCCTCCACTTTGAAGGCGGGGCGATATTTCTGCCTGACAAAGGAGATGAAAAGGCCAGAATCACAGCCATCATAAGTACAGAAAACGCAGAGAAGAGCCTGCTCTCATACCTTCAGGCAATCGATATCACAGCACCAGAATACTGCCCTGCTTCCAGAGAGGGCACTCCTGTCTTCAGGGAATGCAGTGACTGGAAAGAGGATGAAAACTGTACTTTTTCCTCAGCGACAATTCCCCTGATCTCAAGGGGGAAGATTGTCGGGGTTATGGTGGTGGCAGGTGGATATGAACACCGTTTTACAGAAGAGGAGAGAGAACTTCTGAGATCCATCGGCATGGAGCTTGGCAATGCCCTTCTGCTGAATCTGATGTACACCAGTACAGAAAATGCCCGCATGGAGGCAAACTTCTATCTGGATGTAATGATGCATGACATCAACAATGCCAATACAGCCTCACTTGGATATGGGGAGATCCTCTGTGACTATGTGGGTGAGAATGAGAAGCCCTTAGTGGCAAAGATCCTCAGCAGTGTGAGACAGAGCATTGATATCATCAGAAATGTCAGTATGGTCAGGCATCTCCGCTCAGGCAGGTCAGAACCTGTGCCTGTAAGCCTTGAGAAGACAATCAGAAGAGCAGTCAGTGAAAAGAAGGTACCTGTTACTGCCCCTGATACAGATCTGGATGTGCTGGCAGACAGACATCTCACTGATCTGTTCTCACGACTTATAGAAAACAGCAGGCTGCATGGTGGTGATGAGACCTCAGTTGTCATAAAGATCGAGGATGCCAGCGAAGAGGTCATAGTATCAGTCGAGGATAACGGCCGGGGTCTTCCAGACACCCACAAAGAAAGATTATTCAGGAGATTTTTCACAGGACAGAAGAGTGCGGGCGGCAAAGGCATCAGTCTCTCTATCTGCAGAATGATTGTAGAAGGATATGGAGGGGAGATCTGGGCAGAAGACCGGGTAAAGGGAAAGCCTGAGGAAGGACTTGCAGTCAGATTCACCCTGAAAAAAGCCCGAATCCCATAAAAAAATACAGAAATAAATGCAGATCAATATGTCTCCAACACGGACAGAATAATTTATAGGGTAGTAATCTGTATGTTAAAATTAATATCCACATGTTAGCACAGGATTCAGACAGGAATGAAAACCTTACAGGACTATATTAATCAGAGAAGAACACTTTTTTCATGGACACTATTTGCATTCCTGATAGTAGTCATCCCGATCATTCTTATCTGTACAATATCAGGCTATTCAGCAAGCAGTGAACAGTTACAGACCTCCATGAAGCTCCTTGAACAGAATTCTGAAGAGGGGGTGAGAATGGCCGTCAACTCTGCTGAAGAGAATCTCAGGATCTATGATACAAGTCTGGACAGGAGGATGGAGTCTGCATTTGTGCCCTTTCTTGCAGCTTACAGCAGGTCAGGGGGCGATCCTGCCAGTATGGATCTCGATGCAATCAGGAGAGAGATCGGTGACAGCATGGATCTCCACATAATCAACAGTGAAGGCATTATCGAGTACTCCACAGTCATGGGCGAGACTGGATATGACTTCAGACCATTAACAAAATTTTACAGTGATATTACAAATATACGTGAAGGCTCCTCATTCTCAGCAGACCACATAGTCAGGGATGAAAATACAGGAGAGGTCAGGAAGTTTGCATACATGCCCACCCCTGATCATAAATATCTCCTTGAACTTGGTCTGGCACCTGAGATGCTTGGCAAATACGACAGCAGGGTGCATTTTAAAGAGTTAATACCTGAGTTGAGGTCACTCAATCCATTTCTCGAGCATATAAGGTTCTATGACACAATGGCGAGCCCTATAGGAATTGATAATAAAACAGTTGAACCCTCCAGGAAGGAGTTTCTTAAGGAAGTGATCATCAGAGAAAGGAGTGACAGAGAGATCATTGATCCCACTTCAGGGACTATGACAAAATACCTCTTCATAGACCTGGCTGACAGGGATTACGCCTCAGACAGGAGTATAATTGCAGAGATGGTCTATTCTCAGGCACTAATTGATCAGAAACTCAGGGATACCCTGACAGTACACCTGGTGATCGCACTCGCTGCCATCCTGATGAGTATAGTGATGTCCTACCTTGCTACTGGTTATATCAACCGCCCTATAAGGAAGATTATCAGTGATGTGGATACTATAGCCAGAGGAGATCTTGAACATGAGGTCAGTCAGGGCAGGATTGAGGAACTCAGGGATCTCGGGGGCAGCATAAACACGATGGTTGCCACCCTCAGGAAGAAGAACCAGACAATAAATGACCAGAATGAACGCTTAGAGGAGAGGGTGGCCAAAAGGACTGAGGAACTCACCGAGGCAAACGGGCAGGCAAACCTCTACCTTGACATCATGACACATGACATAAACAACACCAATGCTGTCTCACTTGCTGCCATGGATCTGCTCAGTGAAGAGCTGGATGGAAAGGCCAGGGATCTTGCAGATTTAGCAGAGAATAGTGTCCATAAGAGTGTACGGATCATTGATAATGTCTCGACCATAAGACAGATTCTCAAGAGAAAGGATAAACTGAGGTCTGTGGATCTCGACGCAGTGATCAGGACAGAGATTGCCCACTTCCCAGGAACAGAGATCACATACACACCCGGGGATTTCACGGTATATGCAGATGATCTCCTCTCAGAGGTCTTCTCAAACCTGATAGACAACAGCAGGAAATTCATGGGTCCAGGGGGTATAATTACCATCTCAGCAGAGGGCAGGGATGATAATGTCATGATCCTGGTCAGCGACACGGGCCCGGGGGTTCCTGACTCTGATAAAGAAGAGATCTTTGGAAGATTTACAAAGGGTGAGACACCGAAGAGTGGCAGAGGGCTTGGTCTCTACATTGTGCGTTCACTGGTAGAGAAGTACGGCGGCACAATCCGGGCAGACGACCGTGTGGCAGGCCAGCCTGAGGAGGGGCTTGCAATCAGATTTATACTGAAGAGAGCCTGAAAAAAGAGCAAAGATTATCTGAAGCCACGCCTGCCGCCGCCAAAACCACGGCCACAGCCACGAGGTACGCCTCCGCGACCAAGCCCATATACAGGTCTTGCAGCAGGATTAATTGCTTCAGTCTGTTCTAAAGTCTGTTCTGGAGACAAAGGCGTAGCAGGTGCACACCTGCCAAGTCCCCTGCCTGTCATGGACCCCTGACCTGAGGGGCCGGTTCTGTCAAATCCTGGCATAATTACTCATATGCGCACATCCTTATTAAAGGTCGCAATGAGGCAATATTTAGGATCTGGAAAAAGCCGGGGACCATGATAGTCCACGAAGATCACGGGCAATTGAGATCACAACCTCCTCTCCAGAGAGCCTGAAGAGACGTGCATTGATCTCTACAGGGATCTCTTCCCCACTTTTGCTGACATGAACCCAGTCAAGAGTGGCAGTCTGACCTTTACGCAATGATCTTATATGAACTGACATATCAGCATGAAGCGGATGGCTGAAATCTGAGACAGACATCTTCAGGAGTTCCTCATGTACATACCCAAAATGCCTGCAGGCGGCCTCATTGACCTCAACAAAGCCATCAGGCAGATCAGACCCATCAAGACGGTAGAGATAGATAGGGTCATTTGCATACTGAAACAGCATCCTGTATGTCCCCTCTGTCTCCACACGCAGACTCTGAGCTCTGATACGCAGGACAACATTACCAAGTGAGGCTGCGATAGTTTCAAGAGCCATTCTGCTCAGTTGTGAGACAGACTCCATGCTTCTTGACATCATTGCAAAACAGGCGATGACCTCCCCCTCCTGGCTGATGATCGGGATCATCGCACTGGATCTGATACCCTCTGAACGAAAAGGCACGCCACCATCACCAGAGAACGGAAGATAGGGATAACTGGTATATATTGGTCTGCCATCAAGGATACGCACACCCAGATTTGATTCATGCTTTATAAATGAGAAAAGCCTGAGAAACCGACTGGATGCATTATTATGTGAGATCAGGATGAAATCCCCTGTTTTTTCATCAAACATATAGATGCCTCCTGTATCCATACCAGATATATCAAGAGCGGCATTTACACATAGAGGGAGGGCCTCCTCAAGTGATGTCGCAGCACCTAGTTTCCAGGCAAGGTCACGCTGGGCCAGCACCTGTTCCTCCATCCTTTTCTCAGAGGTGATATCACGGGATATACCATGAAAGCCAACAAAATCCCCCATTTCTGAGAATTCAGCTGTGAGCCTGACATCATGGATCAAAAATACTCCGGAAGGAAGCCTGACAGGGGTATTGAAGGCAAATGCTTCACCAGGCAGGATCGTACCCTCCAGGATCTCCTTTAATCGTTCTGCACCATCAGTATCCATATAATCTGTGAGATGCCGCCCCAGTACCTCAGCAGGCGCAAGACCAAGGAGATCAAGGCTTCTGGGACTCACATAATCAAGATTTCCATCAGAATCCAGATTGAAAAGGAGATCATTTACAGACTCAACAATGCTGCGAAAGTTCTGTTCACTCTCAATCAGGGCCTCCAGATAATGCTTACTCTCTGTAATATCCTCCAGAATAAGGGTGGTGGCCGGAGAACCATCAGCAAATACCGATGATATTATCTTCATCCTGAACCAGAGAGCCCCGCCACCCTTCATGATACAGATTTCCTCTACCACCTCCTGGCCTGAGAGCGAACGCTCTATCATCAGATCAAGTCTGCTGTTACCTGATGTAGGACTGAGGAAATCAAGAAGATCGCTCCCGACAACCTCTTTCAGACTCATTCCAAAGAGATCAAGGAAATTCTTGTTTGCCTCTACAATATGCAGGTTGTCATCAAGAGAGATTACATAGTCAGATGAAAAATCCATCATCGCAGATATCGGAACTCTTTGCGAGAGGAAATAGACCTTTGCCTGACCATATGGTTCCATATCCACCTGTCCGGATGTTCTGAGAACATCCAGATAACGGGCAACTGAGATGCGATTCATCCCTACTGCCTCTGCGATCTCCTTAACAGATAGGCCACGCGGATGGTCTTTGAGAACCACAAGAATGGCAGATGTCCCGTCATGGCTGGATTGCATGTCTAATAATAGGTATCAGAAGCCTAAATAATGTTATGGCCTATGATATATGAAAATATTCAGATATATGTATATCTCAAGTGATATGCACAGATAGATATCATTATATGTTATGCATGCAACCCATGATATGTGGGACATTTGAGCCAGAAGAATACAAATAATGAAATGGCAAATCCATCCATAATGGCGAGGGGGCATATAAAGGATATGTATAAATGTAGATGAATCTGGTTTGCCTCCTACACCTGAGGAAATAATACAGATATTTCAGGTGCAAACAGACGTGTGTCATACAACAGTTAATATATCAACTGATACATTATATTGTTCCACCGGATTCCCCTCAGGAACTGAGATGTTTGGAACACACCAGAATAGCTGTTTTCAGTACCCCGCATAACATCTGCCATAGATAAATGGTGCCTGCACCCATAAAACACACCTGAATACCTCTTTTTTGATCATATCAGCCCCCAGGGACAGCGCCGGGTTTTCACAGAACTATTTACTCCTGCATAACAACAATAATATAATCATTTCAGGAGTCACCATGGCATTATTTGACAACCTTTTTGGGCAGGGAAAAAACCCCAATCCCTGGATAGATAAAGGAACCGCAGAACTGGATCAGGGCAGTTATGAAGAGGCTGTAAAGAGCTTCAAAAAAGCGCTTCAGATCGACCCTGATGATCCAGCAGTCTCTTTCAGGATGGGCACAGCGCTCCGCAACCTTGGTCAGAACAGCGATGCCAGGGAATTCTTCTCAAAGGCCCTTGAAGGTGACCCTGATAATCCGGAGATCTGGTTCTCTATCGGAAGTGTGCTTGCACGCACAGGCAGATACACTGGGGCAGCCGAGAGCTTTGAAAAGGTCACTGAGCTTGAACCTGGAATGGTGACGGCCTGGTACAGGAAAGCTGATTGTGAGGAGCAGGCAGGAGATTACACCGCAGCCGCGGCCTCATTTAAGAAACTGACAGACGATGATCCAGGGAATCTGGTAATCTGGGAAAGGGCAGGGACACTCGCCCTCAGGCTTGGCAGAAATGAAGAGGCCTCTGAGTGTTTCACCCGTCTCCTGAAGGCCGACCCTGATGACAACAATGCAAGGCTCAGAAAGGGCATAGCCCTTGAGAAGGCAGGCAGGGTGAATGACGCCATGGAATGTTATGCAGGTGTTCTTGAGCTCACACCTGAGGATCTCAGCACATGGTACCGCAGAGCAGGCCTTCATGAGATGCAGGGGGATTTCGGTGAGGCAGCCAGCTGTTATGGCGAGATCCTTAAGATAAATCCCGGGGCTTCCAGGGCGGCATTACTTGGAGGCAAAGCCTTATTCTGGCAGGGAAAGTATGCCGATGCAATCAGAACCCTTGAGAAGGCTGCCAGGATCTCACCAGATGAGATAGATGCCTGGTACTCTCTGGGTCTTGCCTATGAACAGACAGGCGAGTATGATAAAGCAGTCAGATGCTTCGATCAACTGCTTAAGAGAGATCAGTACAACCAGGTGGCATGGTACCATCGCGGCTTTGCACTCTCAAAGACAGGCCATTATGCAGAGGCACTTGATAGCCTCAACAGGATGCAACAGGCCGACGGGGAAACATCTGTCACCTGGATCAGCAATGATGATGACCTCAGACTATTTGGAAGAGAGGAGCCTGAGGTCAGCAGGGATGACCCTCTCATAGATGTCCGGAAGAATGCCATAATCAGAATGAAGACCGAGGCCCTCATACATCTGGGCAGATATCAGGAGGCCCTTGAACTCTACTCAGGCCTTTCAGAGGCAACAGGTGAGACAGATGCACTGCGAAACAGGGCCATGGCACTTCTGCACCTTGGCAGGTATGAGAATGCAGTCATGATCCTGAAGACTCTGCTTGAGGCTGTGCCCGGGGATCTCAGGGCAATGGGACTTGAAGGGCATGCCTTCATGCACCTTGGCAGATATCAGGATGCCATTGGATGCTATGACTCTGTACTGGAAGCAGATCCCGGCGACAGGGTCTGCTGGCAGGATAAGGCCTCTGCACTCACAAATCTTGGCAGATATGAGGAAGCCATAGCATGCTATGATAAGATAATCGGGATCTCACCTGAGGATACAGGAAACCTCTCACAGAAGGCACGGGCCCTCTCTGAACTCGGACGTTATGAAGAGGTGGCTGAAATCCTGAATGAGGTTCTCAGAAGAATACCCGGGGATCAGGAAGCAGCAAAGGTCAGAACAGCTGCCCTGATCTCTCTTGGAAGGTATGAAGAGGCACACGAACTCATCGCAGGTGTGATTGCCCACACCCCTGAAGATCTGGGTGCAGTGGCGGCGGTGGCAGAGATTGCCGAGAATATGGGTGCTGTTGATGAGGCAGTACAGGCATATGAGGCGCTCCTTGAGGCACAGCCTGAGAGGACAGGCCCTGCCATGAAACTTGGCAGAGGTTATGAGGCACTCGGTAATTTCAGAAAGGCAGCAGATGCCTATCATATGATAATCACTGCCGAGCCTGAGCAGAAGACAGCCTGGATCTCACTTGGAAGAGCCCTGGAAAAGACCGGTGATCATGAAGGTGCAGAGCAGTCATTTGAGAATGCCCTCAGGCTGGACTCAGGGAATCCGGTTATCTGGCAGGAAAAGGGAATAGTCCTTGCAAGGCTTGGCAGGTTCAGTGAGGCCAGAGAGGCCTTCAGGCAGGTACTCAGCCTGAAGCCTGAGAATATACAGGCCATGAAGGCAGAGGCAGAGGTTCTCTCAGAACTGGGAGAGCATGCTGATGCGGCAGAGGCCTTTGGACAGTATCTCAGGGTCAGGCCTGATGATCATAAAGCCAGGGCCATGATGGGTAACACCCTCGAGAGAACAGGTGACTACGAAGGCGCTGCCAGATCATACAGAACTGCCCTGGAATACAATGAGGAAAACACAGATCTGCTGAAGAAACTTGGTGCAACCCTGATGCACCTGGGCAGTTATGAGGAGGCTGTCGGGTGTTATGAGAAAATCACCTCATATGAACCACAGAACAGGGAGGCATGGCAGAAAAGCGGAGAGCTTCTGGCACTCCTTGGAAGATACAGTGATGCAGCAGCTGCCTTCAGGAAGGCATCATCCGGAGATGAGGATCTCACGGTCTGCAGACACCTTGCCTCAGCACTTCACTCAGCAGGGCAATATGAGGAGGCCGCAGATATTCTCGCAAGAGTCCTCTCCAGAGAGCCGGATTCTCTGAGTATACTCTATGCGCACAGCACTGTCATGATGCAGCTTGGCAGGTACCCTGAGGCTCTGAAATCCCTTGGAAGAGCAGCAGAACTTCAGCCAGAGAATCCTACTCCTCTGCTCCTGAGTGCAGTCTGTCTTCAGAACTCAGGATATCCTGAAGAAGCAGTGAAGGCGCTGGATTCCGCAATCAGAACAGACGAAAATAATGCCGTCATCTGGAACGCTCGCGGAATGCTCCTCTCAGGCATGGGCAATTATAATGAATCAGGCCACTCATTTGAGAAGGCAAGAGAGCTTGGAGATGAATCAGTGGGCAGCATGCTTGGTCAGGGAATTGCTCTTCTGTATATGGGCAGGTATGGGCAGGCCCTCACCTCCTTTGATGATGCGCTCAATAAAGAGCCTGAAAACCTCCCGGCACTCTATCAGAAGGCTGCCCTCCTGCAGCGCCTTGGCAGGTTCAGAGAGGCTTCAGAGTCACTTACAAGGGCTGTTGAGATTGACAATGAGTGATAAGGGCCTCTCGGTGAGGCTCAGTTCCCTGACATAATTCTGGGAGTTCACCTGAAAAGGGGGAGAATCCTCTGCCTGGGGGCTGGCGGGGGTGCCGTGTTAAATCAGAGATTTAACCGGACCTCATGCCCAGAGGGCGTGGGGTGCGCAGCAACCCCCTGCCTCAATAAAGGTGAAACTCTCATTGACTTACATCAGGAAGGACTAAAATTCCTCCTAGAAAAGAGATCTTACATATTCAATTATTTATTGGATGAATGTGGACATAAAGCCAAGTCAAAATAATGCCTCCTCTTGAGCAAAGCACTGCATCACTCAAAAAAGGGCTTTGTAGAAATCCTACCTGGGCTTGGATCAAATCAGAAATTTAACAGGGTTTCATTATAAGGCAGGGTGCGAGTGGAACGAGCTTAAGAAACACGTAGTGTTTCGGGGGGACTCTGCCGTCCCCCCGCCAGCCCCTGGACAGAGGATTCTCCCCCCATTTGGTGTCAGTTCCTTAATTTAGGAACTGATTTATTATCTTTTCCAGACTGTCATCCCCATGTTGGACGAGGGGTGCAACCCCCCCAGTCAGAGGATTTATACAGAGCCCAAATAAATCTAAAAATTACAATGTAATTATTTACCATTCTAAAATAGCTCTGATGGGAGGGGGGTTGCACCCCCTCGAAGACGCAAACGTCTTCTTATGTTCGCTGATGCTCACACCTCGAAACACTTCGTGTTTCTCATGCTCATTTCATTCGCACCTCCCAAACCCTCCCCCAACGAGGGATAGAAGCCTGGAAAGGACAAGTAATGATTCCCAGAATTGTTATTCTGTTAAAATTCATATGTTGACACCCAAAAGGAAGGCAATCAGGTGTCATGAGAGAACAAAGTGAACCTGAGAATCATTTATGAAACGAAGTTTACGGCAATTCATTCCTCAAAAAACCCCTGTAGGCCTCAGGGATCTCACGCCTGCCATCGACAATGGCCCTGTTGAGGTCATTGATGTTCCTGACAATCTGTTCTGCATTTCCTGCCTGAACATGCAGACACGTCACCACCTCCGCAGGTGAGACTTCCTGACTCTCAATCATCCCCAAGAGATCATTGAGATCATGTCTGATCAGGTCAGCAGGCTCCCTGATCCGCACTGCCATCTCGGTAACATAGGCAAGCAGGGCCTCACGTGTTCTCTTTACCTCAGTAATATCAACACATGACGCCATCAGACAGAGCGGCGAGCCGGTCCTGTCAGAGACCAGACTTGCAGAGACCAGTACATCAAATGGGCTGCCATCAGGACGCCTGGCCACTGTCTCTCCACGCCAGGCTTTGTCCCTGAGAAGAGATATTATCAGCACCCCGACAGATGCCTCATCCATCCAGAATTCTCCTGCCTGGAGTCCAATCACCTCACTCTCAGAGAGATAACCCCACATTCTCAGAACAGAGGCATTGACATAGGTAATCCTGCCCTCAAGTGAGGTGAAGATCACACCACTGATTGATGAGGCGATCGCAGATCTGTGAATCCGGAGTTCACGCTCAACGCCTCTTCTCTCAACAACCTGGCACAGATGAAAATCAAGAGCATCACAGAGGGACCTGAGATCCCCACCCTTCTGCAGATAACCATCAGCCCCGCCTCCGGCAGCCTCTATCATACTGATCCTGTCATACATGCCTGTGACCATCAGAAAAGGAAGAAGAGGATACCTCTCCCTGACAATCCTGAGAAGATCCAGCCCACTCATCCCTGGCATGGAACAGTCAGAGATCACAGCATCATAGCAGACAATCCCAAGCATCGAGAGGGCCTCCTCTCCAGAGAGAGAGGTATCCACCTTATAATCGCCTGAATATTCAAGATGATACCTGCACAACTCAAGAAAACTCAGATCATCATCAACAAGCAGGATATGATACATCAGAAGAGGCCATATATCCGGAGAAATATAAAAATGTTATGAGGATTTTTCAGCCGAAGAGCCTCTTAGACTCCTCAAGAGCAGCGACTGCCGGAAGTTTCCTGCCAGTCAGGAACTCAATGCAGGCACCGCCGCCGGTGGATATATGTGAGAACCGGCCCTCAAGGCCCAGAGTCTCGACCACCGCAGCCGTATGCCCGCCCCCAACGACAGAGAAACGTGCACGGCCTGCGGCCTTCAGTATCTCAAATGTACCTCTCGCAAAGGCCTCTTCCTCAAAGACACCGGCAGGGCCATTCAGCACTACCGTTCCGGACTCCTGAATTATATCAGAGAAAAGACCGATCGAGCCCTCGCCCAGGTCAAGGACAGGCAGATCCAGAGGCAGAGTGCCGACCTGATAGTCCACCCTCTCATCACCCTCACGGACAGCCAGGAACTCAGGCATGACAATCCTGTCTCTGTATTTCAGGAGCAGAGACTTCGCCTTCTCAACCTCGTTCATATAACCGAGTTTTCTGAGAAGATCCTCTGCCGGCCTTCCTATCTCATGACCATCAGCCAGCAGGAAGACATTGGCCACCACACCGACCACCAGGACGCGGTCTGCAATACCAGCAGAGAGCACGTTCCTCGCGACCTCAATGGAGTCATCAACCTTTGTGCCACCAAGGACAAATGAGACAGGCCCCGGAGCATCAGTAAAGACCTTCGAGAGAGTCCGAACCTCCTTCTCCATCAGCAGACCAGCCACAGATCTCATTGCAAGAGGCAGACCAACCACAGTCGGCTGTGATCTGTGCGCAGTCCCGAAGGCATCATTGACAAAGAGATCAGCCATAGATGCCAGGTTTCGCACAAGATGCGTATCAAGAGCCTCATGGCCATCCATAGTCAGGTTCTCTTCAGCATTAAAGCGCACATTCTCAAGCATCAGGACCTCGCCAGGTGCGAGATCATGCACAGCCTCACGTGCAGAGTGACCGAAGATATCATCTATATAATGCACAGGACGGCCGACAAGACGTTCCAGTTTTGCGGCATGGGCCTCAAGAGTTGTGAAGTCCTTCTTGCCAGGACGACTCTGGTGAGTCAGGATGACACACTTTGCATCATCAAGGGCCTGCACAGTCGGTACATGTTCCCTGAACCTCTTGTCGTCCAGAATAAGATTTGAGGCAGGGTCAATGGGGGAGTTGAGATCAAGTCTGAGGAGAACTGTCCCCCTGACTGATCCCTCCTCCCTGAGTGTTCCGAATTCCATAGCCCACCTATAAGGGATTATGCTGTAGATTTTGCTGCAGATTTTGCTGTAGATTTTGCCTTGATCTTCTTGAGACGGAAGAGCTCTTCACGCTCCATCTCATCGAGGCGCATCTTAATAAAGTTACGTGCCTCTGTGAGTTCAGGTATTACCTTGAACTCAAGTGCATTTACACGCCTCTTGGTGTGGTCGATCTCATTAAGGAGACGCTTCATGGTCGTCTCGACCTCAGCTGCCTGAATAATGCCTTCAACAAGTTCCTCGTAGGCTGTCGCCGTCTCATCGATGACGGCCGTGGAGCCGAGCACGCCATAGCCGCGCTCAGAAAGCTCCTTTCTCACCTTTGAGGCCTCGATCTTGGGCACAACCACACCCATTATGTTCTTCTTGTTGAGGGTGATCTCAGGGGTTGCCTGGACTGACATTGCAGCTGCACGCACCCCGATCGAACCCTCAACTGTGTTTGCAAGGGCGATCATGGCCGTGGCCTGCTCATAACTCTCCTGCAGTGCACCACGGCTCTCCTTCGCTTCCTTCAACACCTTGAAGAACTCAAGGATCAGTCCGTCGCGCTTCATCTTGAGAATGTTGTAGCCGCGCTCTGAGAGCTTGATCTTCCTCTTGAGGTTGATCAGTTCTGAGCGGGTCGGCTTGACATCTTTGAGCGCCATGGAGCCTCATACCTCCTTGCGGTACTTGGGGTGATACTTCCTGATGGTATCACGGTCGATACGCACCAGCTGCTCTTCAGGCAGTGTAGCCAGAAGTTCCCAGCCAAGATCCAGAGAGTCCTCAATCGAACGGTCCTCGTCGTGACCCTGCCTGACAAAGCGGTTCTCAAAGAGATCCGCAAACTCAAGCAGAAGACGGTCACGCTCAGAGAGAGCGTCCTTACCGACGATGGCCACCAGTCCGCGGAGATCATTGCCCTCAGCGTATCCGGCGTACATCTGGTCAGAGACCTTCTTGTGATCCTCACGTGTCTTGCCCTTGCCTATACCCAGGTTCATCAGACGTGACAGGGACGGCAGGACATTGATTGGAGGGTAAATACCCTTTCTGTGAAGTTCACGGTTGACCACAATCTGGCCTTCTGTGATATAACCTGAAAGGTCAGGGATCGGATGAGTGATATCGTCACCAGGCATTGTCAGGATAGAGATCTGTGTAACAGAGCCCTCCTTCCCCTTGATTATACCTGCACGCTCGTACAGAGATGCGAGATCAGTGTACATGTATCCAGGATAACCACGTCTGCCAGGCACCTCTTCACGGGCAGCGCCGATCTGACGGAGAGCCTCACAGTAGTTGGTCATATCTGTCAGGATAACAAGCACATGGTAACCAAGCTCAAATGCGAGGTACTCAGCAGTTGTCAGTGCAAGACGGGGGGTGATGATACGCTCGACAGCAGGGTCGTCAGCAAGGTTGAGGAATACCACAGCATGCTCAAGCGCACCAGTGCGCTCGAAGTCAGACATGAAGACATTCTCTTCTTCCTTGGTGATACCCATGGCAGCGAAGACCACAGCAAACTCCTTGTCTGAGCCAGGCACCTTGGCCTGACGGGCGATCTGGAGTGCGATCTCGTTGTGTGGCAGACCTGAACCCGAGAAGATCGGGAGTTTCTGACCACGAACAAGAGTGTTGGTCGCGTCAATTGTGGATATACCTGTCTGAATGAAATCAGACGGGGATGCACGTGCATATGGATTGATAGCCGCACCATTGATGTCAATGCGCTTCTCAGGCACGATCTCAGGGCCGCCATCCTTAGGCTTACCACTGCCTGAGAGGATACGTCCAAGCATATCATGGCCGACAGGCATCTTCAGGGTCTCGCCTGTGAAGCGGACGCCACTGTCCCTGCCTATACCGGCTGTGGACTCGAATACCTGGACAACCACAAGTTCATCACTTGTATCAAGGACCTGGCCTCTCTTGAGTGTGCCATCGGCCTGGATAATATTGACAAGCTCGCCATATCCGACAGGTTCTGTCTTCTCAACAAAGACCAGAGGTCCTGCGATCTGATTGATAGTTCTGTATTCTTTCATCTTCAGGCCGCCTCCCTCAGTTCGGCGAACTCGGCTTCCATCGCCGTCTCGATCTTCTTGAGATCTGCCTCATAGTCCTTTGTGAACTTGATCTGTGGCATATCGTTCTTTGACTTGATGGCAATGATCTGTGAGATCATGACACCAGCCTTCTGGGATGCATTTGCCTGATCAGCGTAGGACTTGATCATCCTGAGCATATCATACTGCTTCTGCATTGAGCAGTAGGTATCGACCTCGTCAAATGCATTCTGCTGCAGGAAGATCTCACGAAGCATACGTGCAACCTCGATTGTGACCTGCTCCTCCTCAGGCAGTGCGTCTGAACCAACGAGCTGCACAATTTCCTGAAGTTCGGCTTCCTTCTGGAGGACACCCATTGCCCAGGACCTGAGATCATTCCAGTCAGGTGCGACATTGTTGTCGTACCAGTCATGGAGTGTGTCCAGGTAGAGTGAGTATGAGTTGAGCCAGTTGATAGCCGGGAAGTGACGACGCTGTGAGAGTTTTGCATCCAGTGCCCAGAATACCTTCACAATACGGAGGGTGTTCTGAGTAACAGGTTCTGAGAAGTCACCACCAGGTGGGGATACAGCACCGATAACAGTGATGGAACCCTCGTTTCCATTGAGTGTCTGGACGTGACCTGCACGCTCATAGAACTCTGAGAGACGGGCTGCGAGGTATGCAGGATAACCTTCCTCACCAGGCATCTCCTCAAGACGGGATGAGATCTCACGCATGGCCTCTGCCCACCTTGAGGTGGAGTCTGCCATAAGTGACACATCATAGCCCATATCACGGAAATACTCAGCAATTGTGATACCTGTGTATACAGATGCCTCACGGGCAGCCACAGGCATGTTGGAGGTGTTTGCAATGAGGATTGTCCTCTCCATGAGAGGCTTGCCGGTCTTTGGATCCTCGAGTGCCGGGAACTCAGTCAGAACCTCGGTCATCTCATTGCCACGCTCACCGCAGCCAATGTAGACCACAATCTCGGCATCAGACCACTTTGCGAGTGCCTGCTGGGTAACAGTCTTGCCTGATCCAAATGGACCTGGAATGGCTGCTGTACCGCCCTTTGCGATCGGGAAGAGACAATCAAGAACACGCTGACCGGTGATCAGGGGGATCTCAGGATTCTTCTTCTCGAAGACAGGTCTTGGCACACGCACAGACCATTTCTGCATCATCGTGATCTCAGTGCCATTGTCAAGCACACAGACAGTCTCATCAATTGTGAAATCGCCCTTCTTGATCTCCTTGATCACACCGCCCTTAGCATTGGGGGGCACCATGACCCTGTGTACGATATTTGTCTCCTGGACCTCACCAATGATGGAGCCAGGAGAGACAGTGTCGCCTTTCTTGACTGTGGGCACAAACTCCCACTTCTTCTCATGCGAGAGACCAGGTGCTGTTACACCACGCTCGATGAATGAACCCATCTTCTCCATCAGCACTTCGAGAGGCCTCTGGATACCATCATAGATACTTGTCAGCAGACCTGGTCCAAGCTCAACAGACAGAGGAAGACCGGTGTTCTCCACAGGTTCTCCGGGTCTGATGCCTGAGGTGTCCTCATATACCTGGATGATTACAAAATCACCCTGTATCTTGATGACCTCTCCCATCAGCTTCTCATTACCGACACGAACCACATCGTACATATGCGCATCAAGACCTACTGCCGTAACGACAGGCCCTGAGATGCGTTTGAGAATTCCTTTTGAATTTCCTTTCACTTCCACAGATCTACACCCACTGATCTCTTTATTCTCTCTCTCATGGAGATTCCGCCTTCTGCCACACCCAGGATTACCACTGTCGGTGAGACAGACTCTTCAAGGGTGGTGCGGAGTCTGAGCGGGAGGCGATCCACGTCCTCGCCCTTCATCACCAGGATTCCGATGTCATCTGCACCCAGAACCCTGCTGACGGTTTCCACAAGTTTCTCATCAGTCTCAGCTGCATATGTCTGGCGAATGCCTGCAAGCTGGAATCCGAGAATAAATTCGCTGTTTCCGATGACTGCTATCTCCATGATCACACCACCAGATATCCCTGAATCTTCTCAGGCGGGAGGTTATACTCCTTACCACGTGCCAGTGCCCTGATATTCTCTACCTCATACTTCTTCTTCTCAAGATAGACAAGAATCGGACAGACAGAGAATGGGTAGCGCATTGACATCTTTTCCATCTGTTCGAGCATGACCCTTGTAAGGCCAATCTCGATCTCATGGAGTCTGGTATCGCCACGCAGGCTCTCAAGCAGTTCTGCAACTGCTTCAAGGCCGACACGCTTCTTGACAGAGTCAACCAGTTCGTCGGTGCTCGTGGCGCCTGTGAAGCGTACGAGTTCATCGACTGAGAATGATCCATCAGGGATCATCAGGTCGGCCGCATGATCATGCTCTCCTCTGCTCTCACGCAGGCGGAAGAGAGTCCTGACATTGCGGATATCGATCTCAAGCTTAAGATATGAGAGGAAGACATGCCCTCCCCTGACTCCGGATTTCGCCTCTGAGATAAGTTCTGCATAGAACTGCTTGTAGAGCTCATTCTCCATGTGGGCATATGTGCCCAGTTCCACAGAGAGAGGGAGCTCATGCTCAAGCACAGGGTAGAGGCAGCGGCCCTTGAGAGCCTCCACAATACGGTCAGCGCTGTCCTCATTCAGCAGGCGGTCAAGGACTGCTGTGTCCAGTGAACCTGCAGGTATGAGAACCTCTTTGATACTGCCGGCAGGAAGACCCTGCTTCTTGCCACGCAGGATTGTCAGGACATTCTGGATATCCCAGCGCCGGAGATAACTCGCAGTAAACTGCCTGAGCACTCCGGGTGCAATGGAGAGCACCTTCTGGTATTCCTTTGCAAGGTTCCAGGAGAGTGCCACCTCCATAAGGTCAATGCCTGTGAATGATCCACCGAGTTCATCGATCTCGGTTTTATACTCCGTTTCACCAATAAAACGTGTGAGTTCAGGCAGGCTCATATTCAGCATCCGCAGGTACTCTTCACGTGGCAGTAGCTTTGCCTTCCTGACACGCATCCTTGTGGACGCGTATATATAGAGAGCA
>Ga0265294_10003106_pt1 | contig 21488 bp, 24 predicted proteins | sample MunlanPumphouse3_FD_192504 | JGI IMG/M metagenome (GOLD analysis project Ga0265294, IMG submission 192504) | Groundwater microbial communities from a municipal landfill in Southern Ontario, Canada - Pumphouse #3 | ecosystem: Environmental > Aquatic > Deep subsurface > Groundwater | place...
GTATTAATACCTCTTTTAATGAGTATTTTAGTGCCCCCATCTCCTAGTCTCCATGAAAGATCAATATTAGTGTTATTACTTAATTTTGCAATGAATGAAGAAGGAGCGTCTGGTTTTGTTGTAAATTTAATTAAATTGGTAGTTTGTGTTTTAAATACTTGTGAACCCATTTGAATTTCTAATCCCGCGTAATAAGTTTTTCCTTTTTTAAGATTAATTAAAGGATGAGAAAATTGATCATTTTTTTGAAAGCTTTTAAGCCAATCTGTTTGATTTTTTACTCCTGTGTCTTCGCCCCAAATAAATCTTGGAATGCAGTTGCCATATGTACATTCATTTATTTTTGCGTTTAAAACTACAGACCCATTTTTATTTTCAGTAACACTTAGAATTTCTCCTGAAACTGTTCCTGAAATAACATTTGAAGCAGTGGTTTTTGGATTAACTGTAATGCTTACGCTATCGTTAGAATACCCCAAAGAAGAACTTACTGTTAGTGTGCATGTATATGATTTTTGTGAAGTTACTTCTGGTGCAACAAAGCTTGGGTTTACTATATTATAGTTATCTAAGTAAATACCAGAAGAACAGACCCAAGCATAGCTTAAATTAGAACCTGTTGAACTAGAGCCGTTTAATCTGACGAAGTCTCCTGATTTTACTATTTGATCATTTCCTGCACGAGCTTGTATTTGACTAGGTGTTGACGTGTCGCCATCTACTTCAGCTTCAAAAATAATGTAACCATCATGAGGGGCATATCCTGGAGCAACATTTCCTAAATTGAAGGTGACGATGTTGCCTGAAACATTAACATTGATGGTGTCTATTTGATAATTAGAGCCATCATAGTTGTGATACCAAGTAGCTTTGTTTTTAAAGTTAATTCTTTGTGATTTATTTAAGCTAATGTTTGCATTAGAGGAATAAGTATTAAATCCATCTGCTGATATTTGAGATTCTGCTTGAAAATTACTTGAGCTTCCATTTGGAGTTAGCTTCAAGGTAACTTTGGTGTTGTTTGCAGAAGCATTACTTGCATTATGGTAATAGACTTGAAATCTGAGTTCATCGTTTGGATTCACTCCTGAAAGAGATGTACCCCAATTTAAAGTCCCTGAACTTTGAGTAGCATTCCCTACTCTTAAAGGAAGGTCATTTGCGCCTGTGTTAAAGTTGTTTGAAGATGTAGGCGTGCTTCCAGAAACATCAGCTTCAAAAACAATGTAGCCATCATGAGGGGCATAACCTACGGCAATGCTTCCTAAATTGAAGGTGGCAGTGTTTCCTGAGACACTGACTTGAACAGTATCTATTTGATAATTAGAGCCATCGTAATTATGATACCATTTTGCTGTGTTTTTAAGGTTGATTTGTTGTGATTTATTCAAACTAATGTTTGCATTAGATGAATATGTATTAAATCCATCTGCTGATATTTGAGATTCTGCTTGAAAGTTACTTGAACTTCCACTTGGAGTGAGCTTTAGGGTGACTTTGGCGTTGTTTGCAGAAGTATTGCTTGCATTATGGTAATAGACTTGAAATCTGAGGTCATCGTTTGGATTTACTCCTGAAAGAGATGTTCCCCAATTTAAAGTCCCTGAACTTTGAGTAGCATTCCCTACTCTTAAAGGAAGGTCATTTGCGCCTGTGTTAAAGTTTGATGCGGCAAAAACTCCCTGAGAAAAGAAAAATCCTAGAATCAATGCTATAAAAAGGAATTTTTCTTTTATTAAATTTAAAATTTTTTGTTTCATAGTTTTGCTTTTTATTTATTATTCTTTTTATTTGTTAATAGAAATATTTTAAAATACTTTTATTAAAAAATAATAAGGGATAGAGGAGAAAAATTAGATAATGATTCTCCTCTATATGGGGGGTGGCGGAGATGGAATGTTGGTTTGACCATAGCTTGGGTTGTTGTTTGTAGGTACTGGGTTTGGTTGATTGGTTGGGTTTGGCTGGCTTGTTTGTGTTGTTTTGAATGTTTGTTCAAGGGAGTTCATATAGTATGATGTTCCCTCAGGGAATGCTAAGAAGATAATGCCGTCAGTGGCAACAGTCCATGATGTGCCATCGTTTGCACGAGTTGTTAATTTGCTAAATGTTTTAATGTCTTTCTGATCTCCTTTTGCAGTCACATCCATTTCATAGCAAAGTTTGTCTCCTCGAGTGGGGTCTCTGTAAAAGACGTATTTACTGTTAAAAGAAGCAATCTCTGCTGTTTTTCCATGTAGTTTTACATTGTTTAGATTTGCATCAACTCCAAATTCATTTTTCATAAAGGTTTCAATAGCGCTGTAATGCCAAGGCTCAATTCCAATGAGGTTTTCGTTTGCAATTGAGAAGTGGTAGTATCCTTTAAGGATTTCTGTGAGGGCACTGAATGGAGATGAACTTTTTAGTGTTCTTCCGTCGCTTTCAGCTAAGCCCTTAGCTACAAAGATGTAGTTTCCTGGGTCAACATCGTTTGCTATTAAAAGCTTTTTCTGTCCTTGAATGGTTTCAAAGAATTTTTCATCAGGGAGTCTTTGGTTGTAAGCGTTTTCAACATAGACTTCACTAATCTTTACGCTGTCTCCTGGGTAGTATAGGTTGTAGTCATATGCGTTTCCTATGTAGACCCATGATTCAGGAAGTGTTGCATCAAGATAGGCCTTAGAAAAGACTGTAATTTCTTTATTAACTGCCTTGCCATCTACTTTGAAAGTGACAGTAGTTTTTCCAGGCTCTTTTGCTGTAAATGTTGCTTGTTTACCTTCACTTGTAATAGTCCCCACATTGGGATTACTTAAAATCCATTCAAAGTGGTAAATGTCAGGAGAGAAAGGTGTTTTTGCTGTTAAGAGAGTGGTTTGTCCTACTTCAAGAGAATCTTTGCTTGTTTCTATTGAAGGAGATGCAGTCATCCAGACTGGAAGAAGTCCTAATGCCATACATACAATAAAGCCGATGATGAGTACTCCAGCAATTGTAAGGATTGCTGCAAGTGGCCTATTGCTTTCTACTTTTTCTTTTAGTGTTTGCCAAGATTCTTTCAATCTATCCACGATACTCATAGTTAATTCCTCCGCCGTATTTCTACGGCAACTTCTATATCTTTTTTCAAACTAAAATCAGCATACTTTATGAAAAAGTATGGGTTCTAAAAAAAGGAAAAAAAGTTACCGTAGAAATTTTATTTCAAAGAACTTATTTTATAATTACTTGTTCTCCGAATCTTAAATCTATATATTTTAGATTTTCTACATGAGAGTCTAGAGTTTTTAAGATGACGTTCATTTTTTGAACTTGCCAATCAATGTTTTCTTTAGGATCAAATACAAAGGTAATGTTTTTGTATTTTCCTAAGAATTTATCAGCATAAATGTCAAATTCTTTTATTTCGTTATTATTTTTATAGATAGTAAATAGTGTTAGAATAAAATCTTGTTTAGTTTCTCCTGACCAAGATTTAAGATTATTTTCATAATCAATATATTCGTTTATTTTAATAAAACCGATTTCGTTTTCATGATTTTTAATAAATGTTGCTTTTTTATCTAAAAGAACACAAACATCGTTACTACACCAAATACAGATTGGTGTTTTTTCTTTTATATTAACAGTTATTTTTTTTGTGAAATAGTTTTTTTTCACGCTAATATCTTCTATTTCTGGAAAAGTTTCCAAAAGGTTAGAAAGCTTTCCTTGAGATGGAATAAACAGACTTTCTGATGTCAGATTATTACCCAAGATGTTCAATGATATTGTAGCATTGCTTTTAAAATTTTTCAAGAGCTCTTCTTTTGAGATTGTTTGAACTCCTAAAACTTGTGTTTCTTTAGTTTGAAAATATGGAGAGAATAAAAGGAAGTATGAAGTTATGAAAGCAAGAAGAATGAAAAATAGGAAAAACCAAAATGATTTTTTCTTATAAAGTGGAATCTTTTTTCTTTTTCTTTTTTTTCTCATTATAAATTTCTTTTTATTTTTCTTAAAGTTTCAAAAAGTTTAATAAAGTGGTATTTAAACTTTATTTTATAATCCTGCGTTTTAACATATTCTTTTGAAGATCCTGAAAAGCCTTTTTTAAATAATGTTAAACCTGCCCAAGGATGATTTCCTTTTTCCTTTGAAATTCCCCAAAAGTTATAAGTGTGGCAGTTTCTTTTTTTGGCTTCCTGAATAGCAGTCCATTGGATTAAGTATGACCCAGGAATTTTAGGATATTTTTGAGAAGAGGCTCCTTGATGGTAAAAAGCAATGTTTGACCAAAAGATAATCATAGCGGAGGCAATGACTTCGTTTTTATATTTTGCATTTAAAATCAGAATTTGATTGTCTTTTTTAAAGGAGAGAAGTTCGTTTTCAAGATACTTCATTGAAAAGGGTGTAAAGTCGTGTCTTTTAGCGGTTATTTTGTAAACATCATTAAAATATTTTAAATCATGAATTTCTGTGCTTTTTTCAATCTTAAGGTCATTGTTTTTTAAGCCTTGTTTAATTAAGTACCTTGTTCCTTTTCTCATATTTTGAAGAAGTTTTTCTTCATCTAATGTAATGTCTAGCTCCCAAGTGTATTCAGGGTGAACATGCATAGGTGATTCTTTAAATCCAAGATCTTTAAATATTTTTTTATTTTCAGGAGTGTTTAATAAAATGGGTGCAAATCTAATAAAATCAATGTTTTCTTTTTTAGCAAGTTCTTTTAATTTTAGTAATATTATTTTTAAAGTATTCTTGTTATTTATAATGATGGGACCCATGGGAACGAGAAGATAGTTTCCCCTTTTGGCAATAGTTTTAATAACTAGAAAAATAGCAATAAGACCTTTTTCGTAAATGCCAAATCTCCAAATCTTGTTTCCCATTTTTTCATTAAATACTCCCCAGTTATAGGAATGTGTGAATGTTTTTTCTTTGGCTTTTTTACAAAAGTCTTCCCAGACGTCTTTATTTGTTATTTCTTTAATTTGCATATGTAATCAATTACATTTAACTGGAATTTTATACTATTGTTTAATTCTATGGCACAAAAGTTTGAAAAAAGGTTTTTGCTGTATTGTTTAAGATAATCAAAATTTGATAAATTATCTGCCAGATGATCATCATATCTTTTTATATTTTTTTCATTAAAATGATATTCTGATTTAACGGCACTGATGTGATTGCAACCAATTTTGTGATTTTTTAAAATCTTAATATTTTTTTCAAAGATTTTAGGACGAAGCAATCTGTCATTTTCTAAATGTGAAAAGTCTAAACAAATTCCTGCCCAGTTTTTAATTTCGCTTTCATCAAATGCTTTGTATACGTTTTCAATATAGATGAAGTTTTTGTATTTTGAATAATCATATTTTAAAGGATATTCTTTTTCAGTATGAATATTGAAAACCTTTGTATTGTAGTTTTCTATTAAAAACTCTAATTCTTCTACTTTCATGTCACTTCTTAAATGCACAAACGGAATTTCTTTAATGCTTGTATTTTTTAATTTTTTTAAGAACTCTTGTCTTTGATTAAAATCAAGTCCTGTTAAAAAGACACAAACTTTTTTGAGGTTCAGTTGATAAACTTCTTCTAGCTTTTTTTCGTAATTTATAAGTGTGGTTATGGTTGGATATATTTTCATTTTAAAGACCAAAGCCTCCCATTGATTGGGCTTGTTTTGCCATTTGAAGTTTTGCGTCATTCATGGCTTCGTTTAGGCAATCTTTTAATTTTTTTTCTTGCTCTTCAAAACTTAATTCTTGATTTAGTTTAATTTCTAAAATATCCATTTTAAGGTTTAATACTATTTTTATACCATCTTTTTCTTTGATAATGGTTTGTTTTTTAAGTGAAGATTCAAAATCCTTAAGTTGTTTTAATTGTTTGAATTTATTAAACATATTATTTTTATTTTATTTATTATATATACATTTTTTATGAAAAGTTTGTATTTGTCAAATCAAGCTTTTTAAAAGGTAGGCTATTTTTTCTGCTGTGTCTTCTGTAATGTTAATATGGGTTGGAAGAATAAGTATTTTATTACTAATTTTTTCTGCATTTTTGCAAACACCTTTTTTGTAAATCATTTTATTTAAATCAGTTTTTGGCGGGACAACAACGTTTTTTCTCCACCCATCTTCAAGCATGATATTAAACTTACTAAATTCTTTAATAATTTCATCGCCATTTTGAACTAAAAATGGATACTTTAAATAAATGGCGTCTTTTTCAATATTTAAGATTCCTCCTATTTTTTTATGATAATATTTTGCTATTTTAAATCTGTGTTTATTAAATTTATCTAATTTATTAAATTGATTATGAGCTAATTTTGCAAGAGAATTAGGCATTTTTTTGGGGAAATAGTCAGGGAGATTCCCTTTGTATTCTACTTTGGAAACTGCTTTTGTAATTAAATTAAAACGAAGAGAAAGTTCTAAAATAATTTTACCAATGTTTAAAGTGTTATAGAAAGGAAGGACAAAAAGGTTCATAATAAGGGGGTGCATTAATTGTTTGTTTGTCCAATCTTTTGTTGGATAATCTAATTTTGAATAGATTTCCTTTGCTCTTTTATTTAATTTTGAATTATTGATTCCAATCATTCCTCCATAAACTGAAGAAATGACTTTGTCTCTTCCAAATGAGAAAAAGGCAATGTCCCCCATTGTTCCACAGTATTTGTTTTTGTACTTTGCACCTAACGCATGGGCACAATCTTCAATTAAGTAAAGATTATACTTCTTACAGATTTCTTTGATTTTATCTATGTTTGCAGGAAATCCAAACGTGTGTTGAATGATAACAGCTTTGGTGTTTTTTGTTATTTTCTCTTCAATTTGCTTTATATCAATATTTAAGGTTTTATCAATATCTACATAAACAGGTCTTGCATTTTTTTTAAGGATTGGATTGATGACGGCATTACATGTAAATGCTTGAACAATGATTTCATCATTTTTTTTAATATTTAAAATTTCCAAAATTAAAAGAAGAGAACTTCTTCCGCTGTTTAGTGAAAAAACAGAAAAAAAGTTAAAATAGTTTTTAAATTCTTTCTCAAACATTTTAATGGATGCTCCTTTTAGTTTTTTATGAGAGAATAATTCTTTATATGCCAAACAGATGTCGTCCTTTTCTGTATTTGGCGATAAAGAGATTGAAATTGTTTTCATTTTTTTATTATTTTATTAGGAACTCTACTTTCTAGAAGAATAATGTCCTCTTTATGATTGTACTTATTTAAAATTTTTAAAATTTTATCGGGGTTGTTTTCATAGAGAATTTTTTCTTTTCCCTCTTCTTTTAAATCTTTTAAATGATCTTTTGTAGTGATGATAGCTAAATCACAAACTTCATAGATTTTTTTACCAATTTCTTTATGAATTCTTTTTGATTCTTTTTGAAGTTCAATTAAGCATGGCATGACAATAATTCTTTTTCCACTCCAAAGTTTTAAAAAGTTTAGGTGTGCAATAATACCATTTGCATTAGAGGAATAGGTTGCATCAATGATATTATTTTTTAATGTCATTCCTGCTTGTTCTTGTAAAATGTTATTTGCAGATTTTGAGATTTCCTTTAAAGACATTCCAAGCTTATGAGCTACAAAAATGGCGCCAAGCAAGTTTGAAACATTGTGTCCTCCTAAAACATTAACTTTGAAAAACTCTTTTTCTTTATTAAGACAAACATTAAACTCGATATGGTTTTTGAATACCTTGATATTTTCTGCATAAATGTCTTGTTTTTCTAAGTATGAATATTTAAAACTGTTTTCAGGATTTGAATTTCTGATTAAGTAGTTGTCATAATTAACAATACTAAACTCTTTAACATAATGAATAAGTTCAAATTTTGTTTTTACAATGTTTTCTTGTGTTCCAAATGTTGATAAGTGTTGATTGTTTATGCCTGTTAAGATTCCAATTTGAGGGTCTGCGATTTCACATAATAATTTAATTCCTCCCTTGTTATAAGCACCCATTTCACATACAAAGTATTCATCTCTTTCATTTAATTCATTTAGTATGAAATTAGAGATACCCATTTCTGAGTTTTCGTTATCTTTTGTTTTTTTAACATTTTTATATTTTGAAGCTAAGATTGTGTGAAGGAATTCTTTTGTTGAGGACTTTCCATAGCTTCCTGTGATGCCTATGACTTTAAGGTTTTTTAAGGTTTTTCTTTTGTTTCTTGCTTTTAATAAAGTGATGGATCTTAGCAAAACAGTAAATGGTTGAAGGGCTAGCACTATAAACGAAGTAATAAAAGGAGTTAAAACATTAATAAGTAAAAGATAGAAAGAAAGTTCAGTTAAATTTGAGTAGTTTAATGTTTTGAATAAAAGGACAAAGACTAATATGTTTGAGAAAAAAAGGATAATGATTTTTTTTGTAAAAACAGGTTTTCTTTTTATGGGAAAAAAACTTTCAAAAACAATAATTAAAACAGGCAAAAATGGAAGAAGCTTGTAAAGAAATAGTGAAGCTATTTTAAAAAGGTAGAAGGGGTTTAAAAAAATACTTTTTCCATTTTTTGTTCTAAAGTGATCTTTAAATCTTCCTAAATGATAATTTTTAAGTTGCCATAAATAAAGCCAAAACAATGAATTTTTTATTTGTGATAAAAACCAGAAAAAAATAATAAAAAGGGTTGGAATCATAATTCTTTTTTAATAAATTCTAAAATAGCTTGAGAGACTTCTTCGGGTTTTTTAAGATGTGGGGAATGTTTTGTTTTCTCTATGATAATGAGCTTAGCATGATCAATCATATTTTTTAATGTGTACGCATCTTCTAGTGGTGTTATCTTGTCTTCACTCCCCCAAATAATAAGGGTTGGTTTTTTAATGTATGTTGTGAAAGCTCTTAAATCTTCTTTGGAAATTTTTTTAAAGGTTTCTTTCATTATATCATTTGCAGAGAAATAGTCACTTGTTCCTGCAAGTTTATAGGCGAAAGGGGTTACTTTTGATTGAATGAAACGATTCTTGTTTAATGGTTTAAATATTTTAGCAAATGTTTTAACAACTTTTTGTCTTAGAGTTAGTCTTTTTTTTGCTCTAACAACAGCAGCGTCGCATAAAATTAACTTTTTAACAATTCTAGGATTTTTTGCTGTTATTTTTGTTCCTAGGCCTCCACCAAAAGAATGTCCTAAGAGTACAAATTCATCTATTTTTAGAGCTTTTAAGAAGTCTAGAATAAAAGAGATGTAGTTATTAATATCCCATGGTTCTTTTGGGTCGTCACTTTTTCCAAAGCCAGGCAAATCTAAACAGACTACCATATGTTTTTTAGAAAGAATTTCCATAACTTTTTCCCATGAATTTAAAGAACCGCCCCAGCCATGTAAAATTACAATGGGACTTCCCTTTCCTATTTGTTTATAGTGAGTTGTTAATCCTTGTATTTTTATTTTCATCTTTGGGTTTTATTTCTGTAAAGTTTAAATATTTATGAAGGGCTTTAGGTATTTTAATAGTACCATTTTCTTGTTGGTGATTTTCAAAAAGAGAGATCAATATTCGCGGTGTAGCAATTAAGGTATTATTTAAAGAGTATGCGTATTTTGTTTTACTCTCTTTGTCTTTGTATCTAATGTTTAGTCTTCTTGTTTGAAAGTCATAAAAATAGGAAGAAGAGTGGGTTTCTCTATATTTATTTTGAGAAGGAATCCAAGCTTCTAAATCATATTTTTTAACTTGTCCTAAGCCTAAATCACCAGTGCAATTTAAGACTCTTCTATAAGGTAATTCTAATGCTTCTAAAACTTCCTCAGCATTTCTTGTAATTTCTTCATGTAGTTTTTCTGTTTCTTCAATGCTGTTTTCACATAAAACAACTTGCTCTAATTTAAAGAATTCATGCACTCTTAAAATTCCTTTTACATCTTTTCCATAGCTTCCAATTTCTGTTCTAAAACATGGAGAAAATCCAACATATTTTAGGGGAAGTTTTTTTAGGATTTCGTCCCTATGATAATTCATAATGGCAACTTCTGCTGTTCCTGCTAAATACATATTGTTTGAAGTTTCGTAGACTTCTTCTTTTGATTGCGGTAAATAGCCAGTTCCAATTAAGGCCTGCTCCTTAACAAGAGAGGGAGCCATAAGAGGAATAAACCCTTTTTTTATAATTTTCTCAAAAGCTAAATTCCAAATTGCAAAGGATAAATGCACAGCTTCATTTTTAAGAAAGTAGCCTCTAAATCCTGATACTTTTGTACCTCTTTTAAAGTCAACTAAGTCTAGGTTTTCTGTTAATTCAACATGATCTTTTATTTTAAAATTGAATTTAGGAATCTGTCCCCATAATTTTACTTCTACATTGTCTAAATCAGACTTCCCCACTTTGACTGATTTATGTGGGATATTAGGAACTAAAAGCATTAATCTTTCAAATTCTTTTTCTACTTCTTGAAGTTCTTTTTCTTTTGCACTATCAAGTTTTTTCATTTGTTCAATGATTTCTTGTTTTTCTTTCTTTTCTGCTTTTTTAATTTTTTTGTTGGCTTCGTTTTTAAGTCTCCTTATTTTTTCAACATCTAAAATCAGCGCACTTCTTTTTTTATCAATATTGATTAGGTTATCAATAATTTTTGAATCTATTTGTTTTTTTAGGCAAGCTGATTTGACGAGTTCAATATTTTCTCTAATGAATTTAATGTCTAACATATTTTTAACATAGCATAGAATGTATTAAAAAAAAAGATGAAAAGTGTTTTTTGACAAAGTATTTTTATTATGGTAATTGAAAAATAGTGCTTAATATGAAGCGGAAACTAAACTTGGCACAGGTCCAAGCGGATGACTTCTTAAAGGCATGGGTAATGCTTTTAAAGAAAGTGATTGAAAATGAAAATCCTCTTTACTTTGGTGACAAAGTTGAGAAGAAGGCTTTGCGAGGAGAAGTTTGCTCAAGAGTAGTGCTTCATAAGCAGGCTGTTGAGCAGGTTTTGAATGGGGCCGAAGTTATTGGAGGGAGCCCACTGGTTCCTTTTGGGAGAGCGTATGTTGAGGAATACAAACAAGAGTATTCACTCGATTTCATTGATGCACAAAGAAAGTTGTCCGAGGGGCACGACCAGAAGTTCTCATATACGTATTTTGAGAGATTCTGGTACTATCCTGTCCCTTCGGGGACATTCAACCAAGTCCTTGTTTTGAGGGAGAACTTGGGAGAGCAGATCAAGAATGGTGTGTTTTCAAACCGCCATCAAATGATTACGTGGGTGCCTCACATAGATGCATTCTCCTTGAGCCCACCATGCCTTCAAAGGATATGGATAACGGCAATAGATGAAAGGTCTGTTGAGGTTCATTTCAGCTGGAGGTCCCGGGATTTATACGGGGCGTGGCATGTGAACTTGGTTGCGCTATTAAATATGGTGCAAGAGTTTATTGTTGCCCCAAACGGCTGTGAGATTGTAAAGATTGTTGACTGCTGTGACTCGCTCCATATTTACAACGGAGATTGGGAAGCAGCCAAAAAAGTTGTGGAAGATTATACTTTATAGTCTTCCATTTTTTTAATATTGCAAGTAGTTTTAATATGTGTTATAAAAAGTTATCAGCCGAAGTGGTGAAATTGGCAAACACGCAGCACTCAAAATGCTGTGGGATTTATTCCCTTGTGGGTTCAAGTCCCACCTTCGGCACAATTTTTGTTCCTTCTAGTTTGTATTTCAAGAATTCAGAGGATTCGCATTCAAGAAAAATAGTTTTATCTTTTATAAAGATGTTTTTTATTTCTTGTTCTATAATGATAGAAGCCCAGTAAACGGGGTTGTTTTTATCATTTAAAACAATGGCAAGTTCATTAACTTCATTTACTTTAAGAAGAACTACTGCATCTTGGTTTTCTTCATTACTTAAACTGCCAAAAGCATAATCAAGAATGGAGATATTTTCAAAGCTTCCATTTTCTAATTTAGCATATTTATCTTCTGAAAGAATTCTATATGTTGTATTTTCAAGATCTTGTTTTTTAAGTTCATAGGTATCACAGGCGGTATTTTTTAGAATGCTAACACCTGCTTTTAATGCTTCACATGTATTTAAATAGGTTTTTTGATCACTTCCACAAACAAACATTTCTTCATCTGTGCAAATTATTTCTAGGTTATTAGGAGTTAAAGGTTTTTGCTTGGAAGATAGAATAAAAAAGGTTCCTAGTCCTAAAATTAAAAGTAGGATAGTAATTTTTTTTAGCATACTTTACTAATACCATAAATTAAAAAAATAGGAAACTCCTATTTTAAAAAAATTTAGCTTTCAATTTTTTAATACGAAAATCAAGCTGAGAGATTCCTGTTTCTTTGTAAGAGAGGTTGCTTTTTCTTCTGAAAACTTCAAACCTTTTTAAAACTTCTTTATTGTTTGTTTTTTTGAGTAAGATTGCATAGTAACAGCATTCTTTTTTGTAGGCTTTTGTTTTTAGCCTTTTGATTTCGTCAATGCTTGTTCCTACATCATTAAAATCAAGCTTTTGTTTGTAAAGAATATTTTCTAGGTTAAAAAGAGAGGTTAAAATTATTTCTGGGTTTCTTTCTGTTCTTGCTAGTTCAAGCCAGTTTTTTGCTGTGTCCAACATAATTTTCCCCCAAGTTTTAAAATTACACTTTAATTATAGCTTAAAATTTTTAAAGCTTCAATATTTTTTGATTATAAAATAAGGTAGTTTTTTAATTCATTAATGACTTGATCAACTAAAAGTGAACCCCCAAAATAAGTTAAATGAATACCATCATCTAATCTCGTTGCTCGCATGATGCCATTTTCATCAGGCATAAAAGCTTGGTATCCGTCTAAGAGTTCTTCTCCTGAAATAAAGGTTACTTGTTCATTTTCCTCTGAAGCTTCTTTGTTTAGTTTATTAATGTGTTGAATTTTTTCAGCATAAGCAGTGTCTTTCATTTGAGGAAGCCCTATTTTAAAGACCCTAATATTATGATTAGTTAATTGTTTATCAAATGCAATGATTCTGTTTTTATACTCTTTATCCCACTCTTCAGTTCCGTAAAATAACACTTCCCTTTCTTGATTCTCAAAAGATTGTGCATCATTTGTTCCCATCATAACAATGGCAATGTTTGGATTAAAAGATTCAAGAAGTGTTTTAGATTCTTTTTTCCAATCAAAGTAATCAGGTCTAGACATTCCACTGGAAACTTTTCCTTTTCGTAAAACCTCGATGTCATCTAATTTGATAAGTTTTTGCTCTATAATATCTCCAAAGCCTCCTGCAACAGCAACAAGAGAATCACCCATAATTAAAATGCGATAAGGTTTTTCTATTGGTTTGAAAATAGTTTCAAAGCTTTCTTCTATTTCTTCTTCTTCAGAGCTTGAATTTGTTTTTTTAAGGTTTGCAATTTTAATTCCAATTTCTTGAAAAATGTTTGCTTTGTTAATATCTCTTGGAGAGAGCCAAGAGTTTAACTTTTTTGAAAAGATAAAAGGGAGAAGTATTGCTAAAAGAAGCATAAGTAGGATTAATTTTTTTGTTTTGTGCATATATTTAAAAAGAAAAATAAATAAAAGGGGGAACAGTATTTGGGGCAAGCTTGTAAATAATTACTGAAGCGCTGATCCAAAAGATGATCCAAATAAAATTAGGCAGAGCTAATTGTATTTTATTTATTTTGTTTATAATTTTTTCTTCGTACAAAATGAAAAGCGTAATTAAAGTTGTTATTAGAATAACAGAAATAGGAATCGTGGTTACTTTTGTATTTTGCCATAAGCCTTTAATAAGGGCAAGAGCGCGTTCCATATTTTCTGCTTTAAAGAAAATCCATCCAAAAGATACAAAAATGAAAGTTATAATTCCTCCTAGAAAACCTGTGCTTTTTTTCAAAACTGTGCTCCAAATACGATGAGTAATCATTCCTATACCATGCCATAGTCCCCAGAATAAAAAGTGAAGAGCGGCTCCATGCCATAAACCAGAAAAAGCAAAGACAATTAAAACATTAAGATAGCTTCTAAATTTAGAGACTCTGTTTCCTCCTAGAGGGATATAAAGATAGTCTTTCATCCATGAATAAAAGCTAATATGCCAACGTCTCCAAAAATCAGTAATTGATTTTGCTTTGTATGGAAATAAAAAGTTTTCTTTAATATTGAATCCTAAGAAATTTGAAACAGCAATGGCCATATCACTATATCCTGAAAAGTCACAATAAATTACTAAAGAATATCCTAAAACAGCAAGCAGGATTGCAATCAAAGAAAACTGTTCGGGAACAGCAAAAACATCATCGACGAGAGTGCTAGAAAGCCAACTTGAAAGTACTATTTTTTTAAAGAGTCCGATAAAGAATAAGGTTGTGGCCTTTTCTAAATTAACAGCACTTTTGTTTTTAAGTTGATCTAAAAAATCGTTTGCTCTTACAATGGGACCTGCTAATAGATAAGGAAAAAAGAATGAGTAAACGGAAAAGTTTAAGAAAGATTTTTCTGCTTTATATTTTCCTCTTTTTAAGTCAAATAAGTAAGAAATCATTCTAAAAGTATAAAAGGAGATGCCAACAGGAAAGATGATTTGCCAGTATGGTAAGCAGGAGTTTAAATTGATTGATGCAAAAAAGGATTCAGCAGTTACTCTGAAAAAGTCATAATATTTAAAAATGAAAAGTGTGCCAAGGTTTAGAAGAAGCCCTAAAGGAAAAGCAAATTTCTTTTTTATACTTAAACCAAGTAAAAAAGTTATTGTAGAAATTATTCCTAAAAGAAGAACAAATTTAATGTCTATTAAAGCATAGAAATAAATGCTTATTAAAAGCAAAAAAACACGCCAGAAGGTTTTGTGTGGCTTTAGAATTGAATTTAAGATAATAATGACTGCAAGAAAGATAAAAAAATCAAAAGTTCCGAATAACATTGATATAATTATATTACTTTCGTTTGTAAAAAGTCAAATAAGGTTTTCTATTCTCACCCCAACAAGTCGAATCAGTTTTTGTTTTGGGTTTTTTCTTTTGTCCAAGAAAGGCAGAAGTAATTTAATAGAGTTAGTGTTAAATTGCTTTTGATTACTTATTCCTTTTTCAAATGTTTTTGAGCTAGTTTTTGTTTGAAAGTCAGAGAAACGTATTGTTATTGTAATTGTTTTGAATTTTGAGAAGTTGCTTTTTTTGAATTTTTCAAAAACACTACTTAATAGTTTTTCAAATGTATCAAAGATAAGAGGAACTTCTTTTGTGTTTTCTTCAAAGGTTGTTTGTTCTCCAATAGATTTAACTTCACGATATTTAATAACGGGTTCATTATCAATTCCTCTTGCGTAATTATAGATCTTAAGGCCTCTTTTCCCTAAAAGGTTTTTTAGATCTTCTTTTTTTAATTTGCTTAAATCTTGAATGGTTTTAATATTTAATATTTTTTCAGTTTTAGGGCCAATGCCTGGTATTTTTTTAATAGGAAGCGGGTTTAAAAACGCTTTAATATTTTTTACAAGAAGAAGTCCGTCTGGTTTATCTATATCACTTGCAATTTTAGAAATAAGTTTGTTTTTCGAAATTCCAATAGAGCAAGTTATTTTCTCCTTTTGCTTGATTTCATTTTTAATTTTTTTACAGATTTGTTCTGTTTTTTTAAAAGTTTTTAAAAACGAAAAGTCGATATAGAATTCGTCAATGCTTGCTTGCTCAATAGTGGTTGCATAATTCTTAATTATTTTAAGAATGTTTTTTGAAACTCTTTCGTAGAGTTCAAAGTCTACTCCTAGGAAAATGACTTCTTCGCCTCCTAGTTTTCTTGCTATGGAAATAGGTTGTGCGGAATGAATGCCATATTCTCTTGCTTTGTAATTTGCGGTGGAAACAACGCCTCTTTTTCCTGTTGATCCAACAACAATAGGTTTTCCTAAAAATCCAGGAGTAGAAACTTCTTCAATGGATGCAAAGAAAGCATCCATGTCTAAGTGTGCGATGATTCTTTTCATATTCTACTTTTTATAGTTTTTTGTAAATTTGCAGTTTGGATAGTTTGAGCATCCATAAAAATATCCAGACTTCCCTTTTCTAGCAACTAATTTTCCGCCACATAAAGGGCAGGTTTTGTTACTTTGAGGAATTTCTTCTTTTAGGATTCCTGCCATTTTTATGTATTTTAAAAGAGTAAAACCATCTATTAGTTCTATTGGTTTATCTTCTGCAAAATTTTCTGCTTCAAGAGTAAAGGTGTTTGTAGTCACGAAGAAAGATTTTGAATTTGCTAATTTATTAGCTATTGCTCCATAAAAATCTCTTACAGCACTAAGAGATACTTTTGAGGAAATGTATTTCTTGCATTGTATATAGTTTGTTTTTCCATCTTTTCTTGCGATAACATCAATTCCTCCATCGCGAGGCCCTCCTATTATTTCTGTTTTATATCCTAATTTAGAAAAAAGAAATGCAATAAATTCTTCAAACTCTTTTGGATGAAGTGCTTTTAGTTTTATGAGTACATCTTGTTCAGTTCCCCAGTTTTGATATTTTCTAAGTTTTCGTTTATTGAAATATTTATCAAGTTTTCTCTCTCCCAAAAGAAGAAGGACTCTAAAGATAATAATTCCACCAAAGCAAGCCCATAATGGCCATAATTGAATGAATGAATCTATGATTTGTTTAAAGGTAATTTTGATCATTTTTTTAATTTTTAGATGCAGTTTTCAGCATCCTCAATGATTTTTCTCATAAAGCTTACTGCCTCAACTGGGTTTTCACCAATGGCTGTTTCTTCTGAAAGCATTACTGCGGAGGCTCCGTCAAAAACAGCGTTAGCAACATCAGAGACTTCTGCTCTTGTGGGCTTTTTGTTTTTAGTCATAGATAAAAGCATCTCGGTTGCAATAATTAGGAATTTGTTTGCTTTTAAAGTTTTTTTAGAAAGATTTCTTTGAAGGCAAGGAACCTTTTCTAAGGAGACAGCAATTCCTAAATCCCCTCTTGCAACCATGATTCCATAGGAAGCATTTAAAATCTCTTCAAAGTTTTGAATTCCTTTAATAGATTCTATTTTAGAAACTACTTTAGCATTAGGGAATCTTTTTAAAACAGTTTTCACTTCTTTTGCTGACTCTGTAAAAGAGAGTGCAATTAGAGTGGGATTACAATCAGCAATTTTTTCTAGTTTATCGGTTGATCTTACGTCAAACATTATTTCAACATTTTTATTGGAACATTTTTCAAGGTTTTCAAATATTGTTTTATGCTGTTCTTTGTTACTATATGCGGTATTGATACGGATATAGTCAACACCCTCCTTAATGAGATTATTAAAAACTTCACAGTCTAATGAAGCAGGGCCAATTGTTGCGATTATTTTTGTTTTTTTCATGCAGGGGCGGAAGGATTCGAACCCTCAAGACTTCTTTTGGAGAGAAGCAGTTTGCCATTAAGCTTACGCCCCTTTAAAAAAATGAAGAGGCTTATTTCTTCATTTCCTTATGAATAGTATGTTTCTTGCAGTGATTGCAGTACTTACTAAGCTCTATTTTTCCTTCAACATTTTTTGTTTTATTTGTAAAGTAATTAACTTTTTTACATTCTTCACATTGAAGTTTGCTTGCTTTCTTTTTTTTCTTTGACATATCAATATTTTACTTATTATACTTCTTGTTTGAGCCGACAAAGGGAATTGGACCCTTGACCTCTCCCTTACCAAGGGAGTGTTCTACCACTGAACTATGTCGGCAAAAAACTCCTTTAATAAGGATGTGGGCAGGGAGGGACTCGAACCCCCGAAGGCGTTAGCCAGCAGATTTACAGTCTGCCCCATTTGACCACTTTGGTACCTACCCAATTTATACTTTTCTATATTAGCAAAAATTTAATTAATTTTCAATAAGCTTTTTCCTTTTTTCTCTCCACGCTTCAATTTCCTCGTGATTTCCTTTTAAAAGCACTTTTGGAACGGTTAGTTTTTTACCTTCTTTTGTTGTGAAGACTTCTGGTCTTGTGTATTGAGGATATTCAATAAAGCCTCCTTTTTTTGTTATTCTTGTTTCTAAAAAATCATTTTTTCCTAAAACTCCTTTAACTAATCTTGAAACAGATTCAATAACAATCATGGCAGGAAGTTCTCCGCCCATTAAGTCAAAATCCCCGATTGAGATGACGTCATCAGCAATATTCTCTAAAACCCTTTCATCTATTCCTTCATATCTTCCTGAAATTAAAATTAGGTTTTTGTATTTGGAGTATTCTGAACATTTAATTTGATTATATTTTTTTCCTCTTGGCGAAAAGACTACAATTTTTGTATTTTCCTTTTTTAGTTTATGGACTGCATTATAGATTGGTTCGATTTTAAATACCATACCATGACCTCCTCCAAAAGGTCGATCGTCAATTCTTTTTTTTGGATCATCTGTAAAATCTCTTAAATTATGAATATTAATATTAATTAATTTTTTTTCAAGAGCTTTTTTAATAAAAGTTTCCTTGAGGTAAGAATTAAAGATCTCTGGAAAAATAGTTAAAACATTGAACTCCATAGTTTTAAAGTAACATAACAGGATAATTAAAACAAGCTCCCCAAAGGAGAGCCTGTTATACTTAAAAGCCTAAAATATTTTATATTTTAAGATCGTCTAGTCCATCTGTAACATCGTCGATCTTTTCTTCCTTTTTCTCTTCTTTAACTTTTGTTGATCCTTCTGGCTCTTCAATTTTTAAATTAACTCTTGCGTGGTTTTTTAGTCCGATAATTTTTACGAGACTTCTAATTGCTCTTGCAGTAGAACCTTGCCTTCCAATCAATTGACCCATATCTTCTGGGTTAACTTTTACTGTTAAAAGTACTCCCATTTCATCAACATCTCTGTTAACGATAACATCGTTTGGATGATCAACTAAAGTTTTTACTATGTATTCAAGAAAATCTTGATCTTTTACTTCTGCCATACTATTTTTTATTACTTATCTTAAAATTAATTCGTGGTCGACAACCACTTTATTTATTTTATCCTGTCTGAAGAGGAATGTCAATAGCTTGTATGATATGAGAAGCAATTTTAGATACCCTTAAAATTGCGAAAAAGGATTAGCTCCTCCATTTTTTAATAATTCTCGTGAGGCGGATATAAATCCCACCAAGGAGCGCAAGGATGTAGCATAGTAGCACTAATTGGATATATGCTACTTTTGAGTACGAGATTATTTTGGTAATAAACCATACTCCGAAAATGATACAGAGAAGTATCATTTTTAAGTCTCTCATATTGTTAGCATAAGTATATTTCAAGGGTTTTGTCAATATAACAATTCCTTGTCTAATTTTGTTTTCGTCCTTTTGGACTCGTCAGCTCAGATACACATCTGAAGAACAAACAATTTTAGAATGCCCTTAAAATTGTGAAAAAGAGATTTTGATTTTAGATTATACCTAAGATCATTCCAAAGGTTTTAAAAAGTGCAATGATTGCCATTAATAGCATTCCTCCAAGGATTATGCATAGGAGTACATGAGGGATATCCCACTCTTTAAGTCCATACATAATTAATTTCTAATATATTTTTAAATACTTGTCAATTATTTAGATAGACCCTATTATATTTAGGGCTTTGTCAACCCTAAATCAATCTTTTTCTCAAAGTCTCTAATGTGTGTTCATTTTTTTGAAAGTAATTTTTTACTTTTTAGCCTGTTTTGCAGGTTTGATTTTCACTTTTTTCTTTTTCCCTTCAATAATCCCCTCTTCAACTAAAATATTCCAAACGGTTTCAGATGTTTGTGCGCCTTTTGAAATCCAGTGAAGAATCTTTTCTTTATTAATAGATTTTTCTTTTGTTAAAGTGTTAATAAAGCCAACTTGCTCAACAGGAACTCCTGCTTTTGGAGCATTTTTTTTATCAGTGACTATAATTTTGTAAGCGGGTTGATTTTTTTTCCCTATTCTTTGTAATCTTATAACTAACATATTTACCAATTTTTTTTAATTAATGCTTTTTCTGCTGCTTTTACCTCTGCTTCGTGTTTAGAGGTTCCCTCTCCTTTGGCAATGAGATCATTTTTTAGAAAAACTCCTATAATGAAATTCTTTTTATGATCTGGGCCTTTTTCATCTAATACTCTGTACTCAGGAGTAATAGAGATTTCTTCTTGTGCTTTTTCTTGAAAAAGAGATTTAGGGTCTTTGTCCAATCCTTTTTCTAAGATTTCTTTTAATTTTTTATTGATTAAGTTTTTGATAATAAAGATTTTGCATTCATTGTATCCTTTGTCTAAGTAGAGTGCCCCAATAAATGCTTCAAAAGTATCTGCAAGAATAGCTGTTCTTGCCTTTCCTTTTTCTTTTGATTCTCCTTGAGATAAAAGGAGATAATCATTAAAGCCTACATTTTTAGAAGCTTCGGCAATTGATTTTGAATTCACAAGGGCAGCTCTTATTCCTGTCATTTCTCCTTCTGTTTTTTTTGGAAATTCTTTAAATAAATATTCTGTTGTAATAAGTTCTAAAACAGCGTCTCCTAAAAACTCTAATCTTTCATTGTTGGTTAAATAAAAGTCTGGGTTTTCATTTAAAAATGACCGATGACAAAATGCTTGTGTTAATAAATCTTTATTTTTAAAATATAGATTCAGTTTTTTCTCTAATGCTTCAAATTTTTTATTCATAATTTTAAACTGAATTATAGACTGAAAACTATTTTTGAATAATTTACAGTTTATGATTCACTTTTTTCTTGTAAGACACTATATACTGTTCCTAAAACTCCATTAATAAATCTTCTTGAATTTTCTCCTCCATAGTTTTTAGCAAGCTCAATGGCTTCATTGATGGCTACCTTGGGAGGAACTGCGTCTTTATCCTCGTAAAGAAGTTCATAAATTCCAATTCTTAAAATGTTTCTATCTAATAAATTTATTTGTGAAAGTGGCCAATCAGGAGCAGTTTTTTCAATGATCTTATCTATGGTTTCTCTGTTTTTTAAAACTCCTTCTGCGAGTTCAAATATAAAAGCGGTTTCTTCTAGTCCTGCACCAAATTGTTCTGTGTTTTTATGTGCTAGAGACATTAAGTCTTGTTTCATTTTTCCAAAGTCCCATTCATAAAGGCTTTGCATAACAATGGATCTAGAAATATGTCTTGTTGCCATGGAATTATTTTTTTGAAAGTTCTTCTGCTTTTAATTCTTCTTTTTGCTTTTTTTCTATTTTTGCCATTACATTAATATGCTCTTTCCCTTTGTAAAATCCGCATTCAGGGCAAACAATGTGAGGTAAAATAAGCTTGCCACATTTTTTACATTTGACAAGTTGCGAGGCTTTTATAGAAATATTAGCTCTTCTTCTGTTTCTTCTTGATGAGGGTGTTCGTTTTTTGGGTACAGCCATGATGTCTTAATTTAATTATCTCTGTTTATTATACATTCTTATTTGGCTTTTGTAAAGCGGGAAATAAAAACATAGGTTTTTCAACCTATGATATAGTTACATATTTAGAATTTTTTTTCAAGGGAATCAAATAATTCATCAGCGAGAAGTTGCTCATTTATTTCAGTTTTGACTCTATGAA
>Ga0265294_10003107_pt1 | contig 21485 bp, 19 predicted proteins | sample MunlanPumphouse3_FD_192504 | JGI IMG/M metagenome (GOLD analysis project Ga0265294, IMG submission 192504) | Groundwater microbial communities from a municipal landfill in Southern Ontario, Canada - Pumphouse #3 | ecosystem: Environmental > Aquatic > Deep subsurface > Groundwater | place...
GATTCGTTCATCTCCCTCTTTGCACCGTCCTCGCCGATCAGGCTCTGTTGAGACACTCTCTTTTCGCGAATACGACAACCCACTGTTTTCATGAAGATACCGGTTGAGCAGCAGACCCGCCGGGACAGTCACCCGTCGCCGGCAAAGAGATCGTCATAAGATGGCCCTCCCAGCAAAACGTCCGCGTTGCTGCGGTGTTGGTGCGGATTGAGCTGGAAAAACCTGCGCAAAGCCGGTTGTCCGTACCATCTGACCCGTGCACGTGTGGCCCTCCGGGCTGGTTCTCCGACAGTGGAATAACCACCCTCTACTCCTGCCATAATCCTTTATTCGGGCTGCTCTGGGTCTCTTCAAGGAACCGAATCGATCGTGAAGACCAGAAGGAAATATCCGGGCAGGTCCCGATTCTGGGAAATATTTATATCCTGGCAGTGGCATGCACGGTGTCGTATAGTGCGATTGAGATGAGCATTTCCTTTTATATGCATCCGGATCCGCTCTCCACGCCTCCGATCCGGCCGTAGGGGATGTTTGGTGTCATACTATGTTCTATGGGGGGCAGTTCACGTGCGCTGGTCTGGGTTTATTTCGGTTGGGATTATTGCTGATACGAAAGAGGCGGTCGTTCAAAAGGTTCTTGCTCTCAACAGGGCCTTCTGCTCCGCGTCTCCCATCAACGGCAGCCGGTGGAGCAGGAATTGGAATCCGGTGCCGCTAAGGGCCGGGTGCAACTCCCGGCCGACGCTCATCTCCGGTATGGTTGCGAGCTGCGCAACCAATAATGTGACCCCTGCAGGCATACAAGGGTCTGCCGGCAACCCTGAGAACCCCGCCCTGAAGGCCGATGGGAACCGGGTTCGACAGAGATGTCCCCCTGATAATGGTTCAGCTATCCCGGTAGATGGCCTTCCCCCACCCGCTGCGAGAGTATATCCCGCATCTGCAACGCCAGCCGGCCGCGCGTTTGCCGTCGTCGCTCCCGCATATAACGAGGGTCTTGTCATCGGCTCCGTTGTCCTCCTGGCAAAGAAGCACGCCGACCGGGTGATCGTCGTCGACGATGGCTCGGCGGACCGGACCGCCGAGACCGCCCGCCTCGCCGGTGCCGACGTCATCCGGTTCGAGGAGAACGGCGGCAAGGCGAAGGCCATGATGGCCGGGTTTGCCCGGGCCCGCGAGCTCGGCTACGATGTCGTCGTGATGCTCGACGGCGACGGCCAGCACGACCCCGACGAGATCCCGGCCGTGGCGGCCCCGGTCCTCGCGGGCGTTGCCGACCTCGTCATCGGCTCGCGGTTTCTGGCAACCCGGGCCGAGATCCCCGCCTACCGGCGGGCCGGGCAGATGGTGCTCAATGGGTTCACCAACCTCTCGGTGGACGGCGACGACTTCGTGACGACCGACTCCCAGTCGGGTTTCCGGGCGCTCTCCCGCCGGGCCCTTGAGAACCTGACCTTCTCTTCGGAGGGTTACAACATCGAGTCCGATATGATCTCCCACTTCGCACCGCTCGACCTCAGGATGACCGAGGTCCCGATCTCGGTCACCTACGATGTCCCCCACAAGCACAAGAAGAATCCGCTCTCCCATGGTTTTGGGGTGCTCGCAAAGATCGTGGAACTCATCGGCCACCGGCGGCCGCTGCTCTTCTTCGGGATCCCGGGAAGTGTGATCGCGGTCTTCGGGATGGGTCTTGAGATCTATACCTTCTCCGAATTCTATCGGACCGCCCAGCTCCATTATGTCATATTTACTCTGGGGATTACTGCACTTATTCTCGGGCTTTTATTGATCTCATCCGGACTGATCCTGAACTTCCTGACGTTGGTGATACGGCGGCATGTAGATGATGGAGTGTGATCGTACGACAGGTGCACTATTTAAGTATTTATGTTCCCACGTACGTTTTGCTGGAGATTGGCAGCATCTTGATTCTGTAAGCGTAAACGAGGTCCTCTTCTCGCAACGCGTTGAGCCTCTCGAAAATCATGTTTCCGATCCTATCGCTGATCTCCACTGCCGTCAACGGTCTCATATTTCTCTGAACCGGCAGGGAATTGTCCTCGATAGGAGTTATGCAGAACGCATTGTAACTTCACGATTTGGCAAATTTAAATAATGACCAATTGTTTTGTAAACAAAATAATATTATCAACTTAGATGAACTGCGTAACTCTTACTTGACAACACTGATGCTGTTATCTTTATATACTTGTAGCAATACGTTGTGGACTGTTAGGGGGGATTTAATGAAGGGACTTATCCTTTCCGGGGGTCACGGCGTACGGCTTCGGCCACTCACCTATTCCCAGCAGAAACAGTTGATTCCTGTGGCAAACAAACCTATCCTGTTCTACTGTATTGAAGATATCATTCGTGCCGGTGTCGAATCAATCGGCATCATTGTAGGTCCGAACCGGGAGCAGGTGATCGATGAGGTGACATCGACCGACTGGGATGCGGAGATCGAGTTCATTCATCAGGAGTACCCTGGCGGTCTGGCGCACGCGGTAAAAATCTCGGAAGATTTTCTCGGGCATGATGATTTCATCATGTACCTCGGCGATAACATCCTGATGGGCGGGATCAATGGATTTGTAAACGATTTTAAAGACTCAAACGTCGAGGCCAGCATTTTGTTAACCCCGGTCAGCAACCCGGAGCAGTTTGGGGTGGCACTGGTCGACTGGCACCGGAAGGTGATCCTCGAACTGGTTGAGAAACCAAAGAATCCTGCCACAAATACAGCCGTCGTAGGAATATATGGCTTTACACCGAAGATCTTCGAGGCGATTGAACACATCGACCTTTCCTGGAGGGGCGAGCTCGAGATCACCGATGCTCTCCACTGGATGATTAAAAACGGCTGTTCGGTCAGGTGCGGGATGGTCGAAGGGTGGTGGAAAGATACCGGGAAGCCTGAAGATCTCCTCGACGCAAACCGTCGAATTCTCGATGCGCTGAGTCTAAAAAACGGTACCTTACAGGAGAATGGAGGACATATCGAGAACAACGGGATCGTGAGGGAGAGCACTCTTACGGGCAGGGTGATGATCGGTAAAAGCTCCGTCATAGAGGAGAATACCGTCATCAAAGGGCCTGTAATCATCGGTGATGACTGTGTGATTTCAGGTGCGTACCTCGGACCGTACACTAGTATCGGAAACGGCTCGCACATCGTCAACACTGAGATAGAAGACTCTATTGTGATGAGCGGATCTACCATCATCAACGCAGACCGGGTTGTGGAGAGCCTGGTTGGAAAGAACGTCCGCATCGAGAAGAACACGAAACCTCCCATGGGGCGGAGATTTGTCATCGGCGACAACTCGAGCGTGATACTATGATCGACGGCGTACATGTGAAAAATCTTAATGTCCTTCATGATGAGCGTGGCAGGCTCATGGAGATCCTTCGATGCGACGACGATCTGTTTGTGAGGTTCGGGCAGGTCTATATGACCACCAACTATCCTGGGGTGGTGAAGGCGTGGCACTATCACAAGATCCAGACCGATAATGTCTGCTGCCTGAAAGGAATGATAAAGATGGCAATCTTTGATGGCAGAGAGGATTCCCGGACGCATGGGGAGATCGGCGAGTTCTTTATCGGTGAATACAACCCGAAGCTCGTGACAATCCCCCCGGGCGTCTACCATGGATGGAAGTGCATCTCCCCGGAGGAATCCATCGTCGTGAGCGCGCCCACCGAACCCTACAATTATGAAAGTCCCGACGAATATCGACTCCCGCCGGACACCCCTCTCATTCCGTATGACTGGATACTTTTGCCGGGGAAGAAGCATGGGTGAGGTAGGTTGGGCATGAGGCTGCTGGTGACTGGGGGGGCAGGCTTTATCGGCTGCAATTTTGTCAGGATGATGGCTGAGCGGTATCCGACCGATGAACTTGTCGTTCTGGATAAGTTGACGTATGCGGGCCGGCTGGAGAACCTCCAAGACCTACGCGAACGCATCACCTTTCTCCATGGGGATATCTGTAACCAGGACGACCTTCGGCAGGTTGGGGACTGCGATGCGGTCATCAATTTTGCGGCGGAGACACACGTCGACCGCTCCATCACGGAGGCAGCCGCGTTCGTGAAGACCGACGTTCTCGGCACCTGCGCACTGCTGGACTATTGCCTGAACAGTGGTGTTGACCGTTTTCTCCAGGTCAGCACCGACGAGGTCTACGGCAGTGTGGCGAGTGGAGCCTCCCTGGAGACCGATGCTTTCAATCCTTCCTCCCCCTACTCCGCCAGCAAAGCGGGTGCTGAACTCCTGGTGAAGGCTTATCACACGACATATGGATTGCCGGTGCTGATCACCAGATCCTCCAACAACTTCGGCCCCTATCAGTATCCCGAAAAACTGATCCCGGTGCTCATTCTGCGGGCGTATCATAACCAGCACCTGCCTATCTACGGGGATGGATCCAACATGCGGGACTGGTTGTTCGTGCAGGACAACTGCGAGGCGATCGATCTTGTCCTGCGGAAGGGGAAGCCCGGAGAGGCGTACAACATCGGGGCAGGCAACGAGTGGACCAACCTCGATATCGCAGCCAGGATCCTGGCGGCTCTGCAGCGGCCCCCTGACCTGATTCAATACGTGCGGGACCGGCCCGGGCACGACTTCCGCTACGCCGTTGACACAGACAAGATTCTCGCGCTGGGTTGGAAACCGGCGTATGCCTTTGAAGATGCGCTCAACACGACTGTGGCATGGTATCTGGAGAACGAGTGGTGGTGGAGACCGTTATTCGGCTAAGGGTAGATGGGGTCTGATCTGTGTCTGCTCGCGATGGAACGCATCTCTGCGATGGTCGGAAGGAAAGTGAGGGTGGCTGCCCCTGGAGGGTGTGAGTACCGGTGTATTTGGACGGCCGGGAGGGAGGGGCCGGGACAGCTACGAAGATCTTGATGCGTCATATCAGGATCGCCCGATCTCCTGGGTTGCCTGGAGCCCTATCTGGCCTCCCCCAGTATCTCTCCAGATGTCCGGGTTCAATCTGTTATAGGCGTTATAACATAACGTAAACGCATGGGATAACGGAAACACCATGGCGTAATTCTTCTCATACTTGCCGCCAAACTTTCTTTTCTGACGATAATATCTGTCCGTGAGACTGTTTGGTGTTGAGCCCAAGCATACTGTCTTATATCCCGTCTTAGATGCTCTTTCTATCAAATCCCATTGGAGGAAATGAGATACTCTGCAGTGAGTACAGCTCTGTGCAAGTGCTTTCCTATCGACACCCAGATATCTCCCATATAATGCCCTGTTTGGGGCCCATTTGAAGGCAAGACTGCCTGCTATCTTCACCCCGTCTTTCGTGAGCATAGTGATACAGATTCTATCTTCCCCAACAACATCCCGGATGGATTCGAAGTGAGAGTATGGATAACTTTCAATTTTCTGGTGCGCAAGGTTTGATCGATACATATCGTATAGTGATTTCAAGTCGTCAGAATCCCCTCTTCTAACAGTGAATCCATGATTTTTACAGTATATAATCTGGTCTCTGTCTTTTTTGGAAAAAAAGGAAGACCATATCTGTTCCGGACGGGTGGAACCGAGATCGACCTGCATGGTGCCGAGAACTGGGAGTGGGAGAGGATTCCATTTCCAGAAAGACCTGCTTACTTCCGGGTCGACTGTTGTAATCTGGAAGAATGATAACGACCTTGCTTTGCAGATCCTTCTGCACTCGCTGTATATGGTCTCTAAGAGAGCTGGATTGGACTCCCTGAGTAAGATACAACAGTTATCCGAACTCGGCAAGCATAGGAGTCCATGAAAAAACGCTATTTTCCCCTCAAAAAAGGGACAGAGAGCAGCGATCCCTTTCGCGTCGCGCACGAAAAAATAACGTGATGTGAGATTATGGGCGTCCTCCAGAACATGCTGCCAGTGTGTCGTATGATAGAAACTCCCTCCTCTTAATTTTTCGAGAGACTCATCCCATTCTCGTTCATTGCTGGAACTCAGATATTCGACAGTATATCCCGGCATGCAGTTCATGCAGTTGTAATGTCAATCGCATTATTAATGCCTATGATTCCTCGTGAAGATTCCAATACATCGTGAACCTTTGGCACACAGACGAGCATGAATAACAGGTACCCGCTGATACTCTCATAGTCTGGATTGGTCTTGTAGTTCTCCGGGGTATGGGCAGCCAAGACCACCAAAGTTCTCTGGACTGAGATCCTGCTGTACAGCGTGGTCTTAGCAACGAACAGACGAACGTACGTTCGAGTACGGATACCAGATCGTGTTCATCGTGGTCTGTCCATCCCCCCGATACGGTGAGAGACATGATCTCGCGTGTAAATAGATCTTGTGACTGTGATGTCCACAAGGCCACCATTGATGCAATCATAGTCTCAGCAGACGGTTCGACGGGATCGCGGCAATTCTCCACTCACGTGACTGGGTTGCTGGATCTCCTGACCCGGATTGGAGATCACAACGTGAGCAAGTGGTCATGGAATCGACTGGCATCTACTGGACCCTAGTACATGCCATCCTCGAAGGCGTCGCGGAAGTCCATCTCGTGAATCCTCTTTTCATCAAATATCTTCCCGGTCGGAAGACCGATCTGCAGGACTCGGTATGGCACCTCAGAATGGCTCTCATCGAAGCGGCCTATGCGATCATCCGGGGCGGCCTTAAACTCCTGACCATTATCTAGCATCTGCTCACGCAGCAAGAGTTCTTTGAGGGAGAGGAGAAACCAAAGGGAAAGGGTCGGTTATCGAAGTCGATGCCGGTTCAACAGTACGATGTGCAACAAATGATTGAGATCCTCACTAATGCCGGATACGTGGTGGGAAACCTGAGAGAATCAAGGTAGGGGAAGGGAACGGCACGCTGGAAACGGATTTGGATGAGCGGATGCTCTGTACCAACGGGGAAAACACCTGGAATGTTGTTCATACCAGAACTTTTGTTACGTTACCTATTGTGAAGCATGACATGCCTAATTTTGCCCCAAATATGTCTTGATCTTATCGGGATAATACAGGTATGGTAGCAACAATCCGGCGGATGGAGAGAGGGATGAACTGGAGAATGAGTTCACGTTCTGCTGTGGTCAATCCCACAAGCCAAATGACTATCACATATAGTAACCCTATGATGCTGGAGATTAAGATCAGTGATCCCCAACTCGCAACAAGAATGTAATGTTTCGCCCAAAAAATCGCGATGACTAATACTATAGTCGACAGGATCCCCGGAATGATTGGACGTAAGAATGTATAAGGGGAGATGAGAGTGATTCTCGCGGCATACCACGGCAAGAAGACTGAATTCCTCAGTGTGAGTGTGATGACACCCGCGAGGGCTATGCCGTAGATTCCCCAACCCATGTACGAGAATATAACTGCCAGAGGGATGGTAAGGGCACCCAGTCCCAGGGTGACAAGGCCGGGTACGCGCACCATGTTGAATGCTATATGGATGTTTGTAAGGGGAAGGAACGCTAAATTTACAACGAGATGAATTGTCAGGACAACGAGCAGGGGAGCAACCGGAGCCAGTTCCTTACCAGCCCAGAGAGAGAGTACCTCTGGTGCGAAACTGCAAAGGAGCCCGATAGGCAATACGAGTCCCAGGGTGAATAATTTGATCGCTATATGGGAGAGGCGAATGATTTCGCCATGCTCATTGTTGGCGTAATATGCAAGCGTAAGCGGCAACAATAGTGCGCATAGGGTTATTGCCACGGAGCGAAACACGATACTCAACTGAAGTGCGACCGAGTATTCTGCGGTGGCGATGCTGCCGTAGAGGATGTTAACTAGAATGAGATCAATGTTGAGGAACAGCAGTGTACCTACCTGATTGACGATCATCCATGATGTCATGCCCCCGATGTTCCAGCAACAGCCTCCATCAAACTCCCACAGACACACTTTCAGTTGAGGTGTCAGTCTCCTCCAGACTAAAACGATAATTCCCAGTATCAGAACGGAGGATATCGCATAAGCAAGTCCGACTTGACTGACTGAGGGGATGGCTATCGAAAAAAGGGCTATAATGAATACGACCTGTAAAATCCGCTGCAAAATTTGGATGGCCCCCCAGATATCCAAACGGTTCCGTACAAACATAGATACATTAAAACTGCCCCCCCATGCGTCTATAATAAAAGATCCTAATACCCCTAGAAAGAGGAGCATAAATTCAAAGGATTGTCCTTCTGGCACGTTTATGAATGTCGATGTATTGAGAACTAGTATGAGAAAAACAGGAGTCAATAACAGAAGGATCGCCGTGTTTCCGAAAACAGCGGTGTTGAATACTTTATTTGCAGCTTTGTAATCTCCCCCCTGTGTCTCGATCATTAAGAATCGTGCGACGGACTGGCCGAAGGATTGCATCACAACTGCCATGAAGCTGGTTAAGGAGACCGCAAGGGGAACAAGGCCATATGCAGCTATTCCTAATGTACGTATCAGGAATGGGGTTAGCCAGATTCCGATGGCTGAGCTCACAACAAAGTTTGTGATCTGCAATATCAGGCCGCCAGGAATATGTTTGCTTAAATCTTGTACGCTATCGATGTCATCCACCAAAAATCACCACATCCCTCCCCCTGGTATACCCGGGCCTGTGATGAGATATTGGCAGGAGTATTAAGTATTGTCCTCCTAACAAAAACGGGTATCATCTTCTGAATGTTCTCCTCGCAGAGAAGGTGTTTCCTGTAAATTACCGCAGCCGATGCCTTCGAAAGGGAATTCTCCATCAATTTGCTTTGGGGTATATGTATCCTCATTGAACATTTTTCTATCTCAGTCCCAGTACTTCGCTAATTCTGGCACCCGGCAATGACTGGTGTGACTCGTGCGACGCTGCAAAGTGCGACGGGCTGAAGGGTCGACAGGCACCGAAGGTGCTCATGCTCCTTCATGCTCCTGTCATTCCGACAGTCGGCACTTTGCACTCTCGATGCTCGAACACCTTCCTCCCGGGAAAGTTGCCCTTCGCGTTCTTCGCGACTTCGCGTGAGGCTCTATCGATATCCACACCGATTCACCCAAACAATCCCCTCATATAGGGAATGGTTCCACCCCAGTTTCCGTTTGAGTTCGCGCGCCTTCTTCGGAACCTCGGTGATCTGGTCGAACCCGTCGTAGGAGACTCCCTCCTTCGAGAAGATCAGTAGAACATCCTTAGGCGAGTACTCCGCAGTCAGGTCTGCTCTCCGGATGCGTGCCAGCAGTCTGCAGTAGAGATACAGGCAGAGGTACCTGACGAAGAGGTGGCCACGACTGTACTCCGGTCCCCGAGGTACAGGAACTCAATATAACTCAGGTTCCGACGTGGTATAATGCCGCGGAGACGAAGTATAATCCTCGGTCGAAGGCGCTCTTTGCCGGGGCATGGGCGCACTCGACGATCGTTGCTCTCTCCTCAGGTGTCGCTACCTTGATTTTTGCCTATATTAACTCTCTTGGAGGACGCGTCTGAATAGAAGACGGCGAGTCGCAAAGTAAGAGTCGATAAGATGGATCGGGCTCCCCGTGCAGGTGGGGGAGCCTATGCGTGGGGCGTGGCGCATTGCGGCTTCGCGCATCCGAGCCATGCATCAAGTGCAAGGGTTTCGGGTATCTCAACATCGTCGAAACTGAACAGGCTACCGGGCTTGATATGCCTCCGCACGACAGCCTCTGAGAGCAGACCTATGGGGATGTGATCCGGAAAGTCCCTGATTCTGACGGCTATACCGTATGCATCAAAACTTCCAATCCCCCGAGGTATTCTGTCGCCCGGCCTGAAAGAGCGTTTCGCGACTGCGGCGACACTGATCTCGGGGCACAGACCGTTATTCAGTAGCACTTCGCCACCATTCTGCACCCTCTTCAGCGTCTTGACGATCTCAAGGTTACAGAGATGGTAGTTCCGCAGTAAGGTGTAGAATGGGCCTTCCCCCATCTTGTAGTATCGCAGGTAATCCCTGAACTTTTCATCATGCTCAGCCACGATGAAAACGCCCGCAGGCGATCCGGGGGAAAGGATGAAATCACTTACCGGGTATCCAAGGCTTTTTGCTTTCGCCGCGAGAATTGCCCCCCCACTGCTTACATCGTCGGCAGAAACTCCGGTCAGTCCTGGTTGGGCTATCCCCGCCCCCAGGCCGTTTGCCACCAGAGTCTGCTCGATCTGTACTTTTGTCCCATCCGTGAACGAGGTCACCTTATCCAGGCTAATACCCTGTTTTCCCGCCCAGTATCGCATCTCCTCTATGGATGGTGTATGGTTGAGGAATCCTTTGATGTTCCCGTACACCAGGGGCCTGAACCCCATCTGGGTCACCTCCTCCTTCAGGGTCGCGAGGCAACCCGGCTGATCGCCTTCCGCTTCGGTGATGTACCCCAGTCTGGCAAGATAGGGGCCGGTAGTAACCTGAAGTTCGGCATCCATGGTGATAACTGGAAGGGATTCCCGCATCACCCGGTCAAGCACCTCCGTGGCATAGACCACATCTCCTGTGCATTCGATGATGATGTCGGAGTGCTCGATGAGTTCCTCTACTGAGCGCGTGAGTCTCTTTTCTCCAGGAAATTCCTGCCTCTTCCTGGGATCCGTGCGTGTCAGCACTTTGGATACCTCCACGTCGGATCGGCCATCAAGTGCCATGACAAGGCCCCGGGCAATAAAGCCGGTACCCACGACTCCAATACGGGCTACTGTATCCATCTTTACCAGACCCGCTACCGTCTACAATGGCATAAAAAGCTATCTCATGATCCCGCACCCCGGCCTATCCTGCCCGGATGACGGACTGTGTCTCCGATGGGTAAGCTGAGGCCTGCCATAGGGCGGTTACAAGCATTTATGACTGATGGGTGGCATGGTGTGCAGCCAGGAGTGGCACATGACGGGCATCATCCGGCAGAACACGTCAGACACACCTGATGCAGGGCGTACAGCCGTTCGAGCACGTAGAAGTATACGGGGCGTTCTGCTGTTTGGAAGAGGTTGATCTGTGGCAGGTAAGGGTCCTCGGTGTCGGTCAGCATGCGGCTTCGCTGGATGGGAGTGTATCTGAATAACCGGCGAGTACCTTGGTTTCCTGGAATTCCGCGGCCCTGTGTATTATTCTGGTGATTTTATTCTCCCTGGACAATCTTGACCTCCCGGATCGTCCTGAAACGGAACTTAATTATATCCGTATGGTCATGGGTCACCCTAAGCGATCTCCACGGTGATAGGCACTGAATGTGGAAGTTCGTCTCTTACATTGCCTATGAAGGATACTCCTGAGATCTCCGTTGTTGTTCCTCTACAACATGGAAAAATCTATTGGACGGACTTTAAAGTCCATCCTGATGCAGACATTACAGGATTTTGAAGTTATTGTGGTGGATGACGGTTCTACGGATGATGGGGCAAGGGAAGTCTCGAAGTTCGACGATCCCCGCATCTGTCTGATTCGGCAGGAGAATCAAGGAGTCTCGGCAGCGAGAAGTAGGGGTATCCGTGAGGCTCGATCGGATCTCGTTGCCTTCCTGGATGCGGATGACGAATGGCTGCCGACCTTTCTCGAGACCATATTACGGCTGTGAGTGAAGTATCCGGAGGCGGGGTTGTTCAGCACGTCCCGTATCAATCGGAAACCTGATGGGACGGAAGTTCTGCCGCGAATGCCGCGAGTTCCGCCTCCCCCCTGGGATGGTCTGCTACCCAGTTATTTCCTTGCAGCGGCGCTCTCCGAACAGCCTGTCTGTTCTTCATCTGTAGCGATTCCCCGGAGCGTTCTGGATGAAGTCGGGGGATTTTCATACAATATCTGCATCGGTGAGGAACTCATAACCTGATTCAGGGTTGCCCTCAGATCTCTGTCGTGTTCACGTGGAAGGTATGCGCAGTTTACCACATTAAATCTGATAACGGGATGGCTATATTAGCCGGTTCTGTTTCATGGGAGAAGGATATCCTGGCGGTAGTGCAACAGACCCTCCGGGACGAAACCGTGCCTGAGAGCATGTTAGACGACGTGGTGGAATTTTTCGCCGGTTACCAGATCTTCTCCTCATGTAGGATGCATCTCCAGAGGGGATTTTCGGCAAGCACGAAATATTCCCGTTTCATGCTGCACCAGAGTATTTTACAGAGGATGGCTGACCTATCTGATCATCGCCTCGCTTTTTGAACCTCCCCAGAAGTATCTCCGTCCTATTAAACAACGCGTAGAGGCAGTCAGGGCAAACGGTATCGAAAAAGGCAGAGAAGATTGATAGCCCGTCTATGAAGGCACTTTTGTGTCTCAGGCGGTATAGATCTGCTGTGCCGGAAGGCACATATACCCGCAACTCTATAGCAGGGTTCCGAGTGGTGCGACCCGGGGCGAGCATCACTCCTGACGCGAATCCGGATCCGTTCTGCATCGCATCGATCCGGTCATAGGAGTGCCCGGCGTCGTGCAGTAGGTCTGGGGAGTTCACGTGCATCGTCCGGGGTCGATTCTATCTGTTGCGATTGAGGTTTCTGTTGGTATGAAGAGGGCAATTGTTCAGGGGCTTTTCTCCGCTCCCCTCTGGATCTCCGGCCCTGTCCCTCCTGCGGGAGGCAGTAGATCGAGCCGCTATCGCGCTCCGGGACCAGCCTGTGCCGGTCGCAACTTCAGGATGACCGGTACCTCCGGGGAGGATGCCAACGACAACCACATGAGCGTGGATATCCCCTACAGGAGCAGGTTGACAGGTCGCGAAGGTTGCGAAGAACAGAAGAAGATCAGGAGGTACGATGAAGATCCTCATTCTTGCCATGAACGTTAAGGGAGGTATGGTTCATTATGTGTCGCAGCTTGCTAACGCTTTAGCAGAGGAGAACGATGTTGTGGTGTTCGCCCCGGTGGGCGTGGATCAAAGTACTTTTTCGGAGAACGTGCGGTTGACCGAACTGCCCCTGGGAAATATAATCAAGAACTTCATCGTCAACACTCTTGTCATTACGCGGCCCCTTAACTTTATAAAGGCGGTTCGCAGAGAAAAGCCGGATGTTATTCACATTCAAGAACCACACCTGTGGTGGTCCTTTTTTCTCCCATATCTGTCGAAATACCCTCTTGTATTCACCGCTCATGACGTGCATCCGCATGTCGGAAGCAGAAAATTCGATCAGGTTATCGGACAGAGCCGGATTGTTCATCGTTCCGATGATGTAATCGTTCACGGCGAGTCTGCGAAAAAAGAATTGCTGGCGCTGTACTCGATACCTGAAAATCGTTGTCATGTGATCCCCCATGGGGATTACTCCTTCTTTTTGCAGTATACGACCGGTGCAACGACTGAAAGAGGCACTGTTTTATTCTTCGGTCGCATTGAGGACTATAAAGGGCTGGATTATCTCATAACTGCCGTAGATCTCGTTTCGAGTACATATCCGGGGATAAAACTGATTATCGCCGGACAGGGGGATCTCAGCAAATATGATGGCGCAATTCGTAAGAACGCTGGTCTGTTTGAAGTGTACAACGAATACATCAGCGATTCAAGAGTCGCAGAATTTTTCCAGCGGGCATCCCTGGCAGTTCTTCCTTATATTGAAGGAACCCAGACCGGCATCATTCCAATCGCATATGCTTTTAAAAAGCCGGTGATCGTGACGGATGTCGGAAGTATCCCCGAGATGGTAGAGCATGGAAAGACAGGATTGGTTATCCGTCCGAGAGACCCTTTCGCTCTTGCAGACGCCATTCTACAACTGTTGCAAAATGAAGTGATGCGGCAACAAATGGGGCAAGTTGCCTACAAAAAGATGCAGGATGAACTGTCGTGGAGGGTTATCGCCAGGAAGACGGTTGATGTCTATGTACATGCAATGACTCATAACCAATTTGAGTGAACTGTTGATTGATAATGGGCGTTGTTTAGGGTAGTCCGGAACGTATTCTATCCCAACAATGGGGACGTCCGGCCGTTACGTATCCTCATTCTTATTCCCCTATTTTCCTGGACCCTGGCAGTTGCTTTTTCTGTCAATCATGAGATCCTGGTCTCCTCCTCTCGCCTCACCTGCGGATGAGGCACCCATCCGCTGTTGCCCTGATAAACGCAGAAAGAGCCCGTGTGTTCCTGTGGTACAGGAGATATATGCCGCTCTGAAACCAGAACCAGATACTGAAGTAATAGGTGAGAAAGGAGAGATACTGAAGTGGGTTTGCGTATTTTTTCATGAACAGAAACCGGTTTCGTGTGAAGTAGTATATAGATCCGTTGCCACTGTCTGATGCTCCACCCTTATGCCAGATAATGGATCGGTGTGCATATCGTGAGGTGAACCCTGCGAGTTTTCCACGCTGGCACCAGTCGGTCTCCTCCCAGTACAGGAAATAATCAGGGCTCATCAGCCCTACTGTCTCCAGGACGGATTTTCTGCAGAGTATGCAGACGCCGGCGATGTAATCTATGTCTGAATCAGAATCGAATTGGCCGATATCTTCTTCTCCCCATCCCACCGCCATAGCTGCACCCTTACGGAAGTTGATAGTGCCTCCGCCGGTGTACTGCAGGGTGTTCCTGTCAGAGTAGTGGTAAATCTTAGGGCCGATAAACCCTATGCTCTTATTCTCTTCCCCCACAGAGACAAGTTCGGTAAGAAACGTTCGATCTACTACGACATCATTGTTCAGGAGCAGAATATAGTCGGGCTTCTGCACCCTCCGGGCAAAACGTATCCCTATATTATTTCCTTCAGCAAAGCCGGTATTTTGCTCATTAATAATGAGGGTGAGCGTCCGTTCCGGGACGTTCTCCTCATACTTTTCCCACGTATCCGGCAGTTCCTTCCCTCCGGAGATGGGATATTCGAGTAACTGTATGGGTTTGTTGTCGGGGGAATACTGGAAAAACGGCGATTCTACAGTGGTTGTTCCTTTGCAGTAATCTCTAATCTGTGAAACTGACTCGTCCCCGGACCCATTGTCTACGACGATGACATGGTAGGTAGGATATTCTATCTGGTGGAGAGATTCCAGGCATTCCAGGGTATCTCTCCATCCTTTCCAGTTGACGATAATGATCGACACGATTGGTGTGGTACAGCCAGCCCTCATATTCATCCCTGCACTGGAGCCGTGCTCTGGGCACCTTCATCTTCGCTCTTGATGGGGGCCCTGTGGACTCCACTAATAGTCCCAGAGTGACATGGTCACAGGGGTATATAAATGGTGCGATGTCTCTGGTATGATGCCCTGTGCCGGAAAACTCCCATATCTCTTCCGAACTGTCGGCATAACCTGCTGCTCTCTGTCTGGACGACAGTGCTTCTAGACTGTGCAGTAAATCTGCAAAAAGAGGTCGTCAGACGTTTATCTGTTATCTACATCTTACTGGACTTGTGAGCATTTCATGGGATCATATTTATACATTGAGCGGGATGGTTAGCAAGGGGATCACAGGCAGTATATGAGACTGCAGATGTAGGTGCCCGGTTTCAGGACTTTTGACACTCCTGAAATGAGTGAAGGGGATATGATGAACCTGTGCCTGATCAACCATTCGGATATCCCGAGGACCGAAGTCTTTACCCTGGGAAGGTATCTGGGCGAGCGCGGACATGATGTCACTGTAGTATATCCCTCGGACGGCAGGCAAATACCTGCTGAGGGGAAGATAGATGCAGTTCCATTCCCTGCGCGATTTGTACCTAAGATCCACTATGTCCTACCCGACTTCAGGGCGCAATACCGGCTTCTGCAAGACCTTACGGTTCGTGACGGATGTGAACTGGTCCAGTCCTGTGACTACGATTACCTGACTTCAATACCCCCAATCCTCGTAAAGAGAAAGAATGGAGTCCCTCTGGTTCTCACCACAGATGCGTTTCCGGGATTCACCTGGTACTTCGGAAACCGGTTTGTTGATGCCGTTGCATGGGTCTATACGAGAACGCTTGGGAAGCAGATTCTCAACGCCTATGATAGGCTTGTCCTTTTGAGTGGCAGGCTTGCGAGCGATGCCGTGAATCTCGGTGTCTCGCAGGATAGGACCCGCATTATCCCTATCGGGGTGGATCTAGATCGTTTCCGGCCGGAGATTGACGGGTCCGGCTTGCGATCCAATCTTGGCATTCAGGATGATGAGGTGGTGTTCCTCTTCGTAGGGAGACTGGCGCTCGTTAAGAGAGTTGACATGCTCATCGAACTTTCCCGGTTGCTCTCCCGAGAGAAGGTGAAGTTCCGCATGGTGATCATTGGGGATGGAGACTACGGAGATCATTATCGGCAGATGGCCCATGGGCTGCAGAACGTGATTTTCCTGGGTTTCATTTCCTCTGCGGAGATGCCCCTGTATTATGCCCTCGCGGATATAGTGATTCTGCCGTCTCTCTCTGAAGGTCTACCGAACGTGTTACTGGAAGCATCCGCCTCCGGAAAGCCGGTTATTGCAACGAATGTCGGGGGGATACCTGATATTGTTCTTCATGGGAAGTCCGGCTATCTCTTCCAGGCAGGTGATCTCCATTCGCTGTACAATTGCACGATGAGGTTGCTATCCGATATGGATCAGGCAAAGCGGATGGGACTGGTCGGCTTCGAGCATGTGAGCCGACACTTTGACTGGCAGGTTATCGTAGATGCTTATGAGGCGATGTACCTGGATGTGATGAACTCGTGTTCGGGCTGATAGGTGTCGGCTTCGACTATTATTCGCCGATGCTCGTGATAGGCGTGGATAGGGTTTATGCTGTCAGATGGGTTACAGGGGGTTGAAGGCCTGTGAAGGTTTTTGTTGCGGATGGCGCCATGCGATCCAGTCTGTCTATCGTGCGGTCTCTTGGGAGCAAAGGGATCCAGGTTGACGTTGGGGAGACCTACCGGCACTCGACATCGGCGCTCTCCAGATACTGCACGAAGAGCTACGTATATCCCGATCCCAAGAAAAGTCCGGAGGAGTTTTTCCAGTGGCTCCTCACCCTTGTGAAAAGCAGCGATTATAGTGCGATCTACGCCACCACCGAGGCGGTGGTGCTACTCATCTGCTATCATAAGGAGAAACTCGAACAGCATACCCGTGTGCCCTTTCCGGGCTACGACCAGTTGATGCTGACTCACGACAAGGGCAAGACGCTCCGTATCGCGGAGAGGTGCGGTGTCAAGATACCCAGGACCTACCTCTTGCCGGCTCTGGAGGACCTTGCAGAGGCTGCAGATACTCTTGAATTCCCGGTGGTCGTGCGGTCACGGTGCAAGAACTTATGGTCTGGGGGCAAGTTCACTACGATGAATGTAGCCGCGAGCAACTACGTTTTCGATAAAGATGCCTTAATGCATCAGGCCGAAACGATCCTGTCACGGACCGGTGCAATGCCGCTCGTGCAGGAGTACATTCCCGGTGAGGGCTACGGCGTAGAATTACTTCTCTGCCGGGGTGAACCCAGGGCAATCTTCATGCACCGCAGGTTGCGGGAGTATCCCATTACAGGTGGCGCAAGCACGTTGCGTGAGGGGATATACTCCGATGCACTGCGGGAACCCGCTGTCACCCTCATGCGGAACCTGAACTGGCATGGTATTGCGATGGTGGAGTTCAAAGTCGACTCAAGGGATGGAACTCCTTATCTCATGGAGGTAAACGGGCGGATCTGGGGCTCGCTGCCTCTTGCAGTTCTCTCCGGCGTCGATTTCCCGTATCTCTTGCATAAGATGACCCTCGAGGGAGATATCCCGTCGAGGAATGATTACCACACCGGTCTTCGCAGCAGATGGCTCATCCCCGGTGATATCGCCTGGTTCATAACCTCTTTGCTTCGCCGAAAGAATCGTTTGTCGACGGTCCGGGCCTTCTTCAGTCCCCGAGACTTAAATGACGACGTCATTGCCCGGGATGACGTTCTGCCGACATTTGGCGCCCTGAACGGGGCGGTACGCGACCTTGCCGATGTTTTATTCAGATAACGTACCGCACTCTTTCTATCCTACCCCATTGTGCTGTTGAATAGCCGGTACAGAGCAGTCCTCTGAATCCATGCCAATCCCTCGATCCTGGTTCGTATCGCTGCCGCGAGGGCTACCAGCATTATGGCGAGGAGGAGTGTTTCCGTATTTGCGATGCCTAACAGATCCCTCTCGCAGGGGAGGATGAACAGGCCTAGTTCTCTGTCTGAGAACGGCCAGAGGTATGCATACCCCGGGACACACGTCGTGAGACCATCTTCGACGAGATGGGCCCCGAACCCCAGGGCCGCGAGACCGAAAGACTCCAGGAGGGGAATACGCATCGGTCGAAGGGCTATGGCAACTATGGTCGCATAGAGGAAGAGGAATCCAATGTTATGGTAGGAGCCGTGGAATGCTGTACCCTCAACCGTGAATCCCCCGATGGTCCCATAAAGCAACCAGTGCAGGAGGTCCCCTGCGATATCGATGTCCGGTGAGAATGCACTGGCTGCGATAATCCAGGAATGGTCCTTCCCGATGATCTTGTGGCTTGCCAGCCCCACAAAGAGTCCTATACCTATACCAAAGATGAGATGCTCGACGATCATGGGCTCACATTGTAGTTCCCCTGCGAGCTTGATCGTTGCAAGAGGTTAATATTTTGCCTGGCGATGCGGTCGAAAGGCTGGGGACCCGGCCTGTGTCGCGAGGAGCAATCTGCCATGGTTGGATAGGCCCTTTGTCCGCAGACTGATGGAAATACAGTGCTGTCATCTGCAGGCGGCCTCTAAGCTCGCAGGCAGCAGTCTGTTGAAGCATCCTGACTGTCGGAACCCCTGGAGCTATGGGGTTCGACTATGGGGAAAAATCCTGTTACCCTCTATCTGGGGGGTTTTTGATGATGAAACGTTTTATTACATATATGTGCATCGAGACATATAAAAAGAGTTATATATGGTCGCCGGGGTGGTATCCGGTGGTAGTGTTCCATGGAACCGGGTACAGCGTTCGTGACTGATGCGCAGATGCGCAGCTCCCTTGCTGTCATCCGTTCTCTCGGTAGACAGGGTTTACGGGTGACTGCGGGGGAGGAGACTATGTGGTCGACGGGCTTCCTCTCAAAGTATTGCGTTGAGAAGGTTGTTTATCCCTCCCCAAAGGCTGGAGAGAAATTTATCGAACATCTGATTCCTGTTCTGGAACGAGGCAATTACGACGTCATTTTTCCTGTGGCAGATGCGTGTTTAAAGCCCATCATTGAAAACGAACGCGAGATCTCCCGGTACACGCGAATTCCCCTCCCCTCCCCTTCGGTCTTCCAGAGAGGCTATGATAAAGGCCTCACCCTGCAGATCGCCATGGCGAACGGTATACCCTGCCCCAGAACGCATTTTCCCGCTTCCACAGATGAATTCTCCTCAATTCTGGACGATGTCCGGTACCCGGTCGTTCTAAAGCCACGGGTAGGCTCTGGAAGGCGGGGTGTCACGATCTGTGAGTCTCCTGAAGAAGCGGCTGCGAAGTATCGGCAGTCGACTGAGCAGTTTGGGCCAATGCTTGTCCAGGAGTACATTCCTCACGGCGGGGAGCTCGGCGTCTACACGCTGGTCAACCGGCATTCCGAGATGCGTGCCGTGACCGTGCAGCGCAGACTCCGTTCGTATCCGGTCGATGGCGGACCAAGCACTCTTCGAGAGACGATCCGGGACGATCTGGCAGAGACGGCAATTGGTCTGGCAGATCGCCTTCTCCATGCAATGCACTGGTCCGGCGTAGCGATGGTAGAGTTCCGCATCGACGGACGGGACGGTTCACTGAAACTAATGGAGGTTAATCCAAGGTTCTGGGGTTCGCTGCAGTTGTCCATTCTCAGTGGCGTCGACTTCCCCTACCTGCTTTACAGAATGATGATGGAGGGGGATGTCGCCCCGGTCCTGGATTACGAGCCGGGTGTCCAGTGCCGCTGGTTGTTGCCCGGAGAGATACTCTGGTACCTCAGTTCACCTCAGAAAGTGAAGAACATCAGGCAGCTGCTTCGGTTTGACATTCCCGATGACATCCTCTCTTGGAGCGATCCCGGCCCGACGCTCGGGTTTATGCTTGCCACACTGCGGTACTCGACGGATCGAGAGATGTGGAGATTTGTACTCAGGCGGTGAGACGAATGATTAATGCACTGAGTATCGACCTGGAATACTGGTGGTGCAGTGAGTTTCTCACGAAGTATCTGCCCAGTAAGAAGGAAGATCTCCTTCGGGAATCATTAGTGCCACTCCTCGAACTCCTGGATGAGAAGGATATCCGGGCGACGTTCTTTGTTCTGGGGGCGGTGGCTGAGGAACACCCCGATCTGGTGGAAGATATCTTCGAACGAGGGCATGAGATTGGCTGCCATGCATATTCCCACAGGACGCTGTACGAACTTGACGCTCAGGAGTTTGAACGAGAGATACAGCGGTCTCTCATCCTGCTCTCCAAGTATCATCCGTGGGGGTTCAGAGCACCGAGTTTCTCGCTAAATAACGACACGCGGTGGGCACTCGATATTCTGCAGGATTATGGATTCAGATACGATTCGAGTATATTCCCTGTCCGAACGAATCTCTATGGTGTTCCCGGCGCGCCGCTTGGAGTATACAGGCCCTCAAAAGAGGATGTTACGATGCACGATCCAGATGGCGCAATTGTAGAATTTCCACTGACCGTCGTGAAGATGGGCATTAACGTCCCGATCGCAGGTGGTTTCTATCTCCGTCTTCTGCCAAGACGGTTCCTGTCCTGGGGGATAGGACGGGTGAACCGGAAGCGCCCCGCGAATATCTATGTCCATCCGCATGATGTGTACCCCCACATCCCACAGCTCAAACTGCCGGCGTTCTCGAGGTTTGTTACATACCACGGTGCCTCAGATTCGCTGAAAAAACTGGGACACCTCACGAGCCAGTTCTCGTTCCGGCCGCTCCGTGATATAATCGCTGATGTGGGCAACGAAACGGATCCCGTTTCTGTTTGCAGTGCGAGGTAGTTCACTGTGACCCGGATGGATGCTGTAATGGTCTGAGACCCGATTATCCGGGCGGAGGGGCCCGTTGCTCCGCGTGCTTGAGTTAACACCGACTTTCGGTGAGGAGCGAATATATCGAAAGAGATAACTTCTCCAGTAAGTCCCAGAGAGAATCTAACGGAACGGTGGTGGGGGAAACTCCCCTCACACCGCACGTCTAAAATGGTGAGATAGTGTGTGGGAAGGCTGCAAGCCATAAGGATGACGAGGATGCAGAAGCGTCCTCATCACCGAAACCGGTCAGGGCACACCCAGCGCCACTCTCAGGAGACCAGTTGATAATAAACCGGGGCGACGATGGATGTGGGAGACTGTTCCGGGGTGCTTGCCTACCTGACAACTATACTCTTCTCATAGATGTTGTTCGCTGTGCTCTCTTCCGCGATGCGAGCCATGTCGTCGACCCAGGCCCGGACGGTGTGCTGTCCAGCCGTTGCCGTCCAGGTGGACGATCCCGCTGGTCCGCCGTTGGCAGTCACGGTGATCCAGGCCCCCGGTTCGATCGAGGCCATATGGCTGTC
>Ga0265294_10003108_pt1 | contig 21480 bp, 21 predicted proteins | sample MunlanPumphouse3_FD_192504 | JGI IMG/M metagenome (GOLD analysis project Ga0265294, IMG submission 192504) | Groundwater microbial communities from a municipal landfill in Southern Ontario, Canada - Pumphouse #3 | ecosystem: Environmental > Aquatic > Deep subsurface > Groundwater | place...
ACGGCGATTCGGAAACCGCCTACGCGCCTTTTGATTGCTCGCGGGAAGGATTTGTGCCCGGAGAAGGCGGGGCATTCCTGCTGCTTGAAGATCTGGAGCATGCCCTGAACAGGGGCGCAAAAATCTGGGGCGAGGTTTGCGGATACGGGAATTCAATGGACGGGTACAACATGACCGCTCCGCATCCGGACGGCAGGCAGGCCGAGGCGGCGGTGCGCGCTGCATTGAAGGAGGCCGGGATGACGCCGGATCAGGTGGATGCGGTATCGGCCCATGGTACCGGCACCCGCCTCAACGACGAGATGGAGGCCGGCCTGATCGATCGTGTTTATGGAGCCAGGCCAAAGGTGATCGCCCTGAAGTCCTGGTTCGGGCATCTCTCAGCCGCCTGCGGGGCCCTGGAAACGGCGGTCTGCCTTTTCTGCATGCAGGACGGCTGGCTTCCGCCGGTCCGAAACCTGAAATCGCCCTGCCATGCGCGGGTCAATTTTGTTCGAAACCCGATTCGGGATACACCGCGTACGATGATGATCGAAAACTTCGGATTCGGCGGCCAGAACGCCGCGCTGTTGATACGCAGATGGACATGACGATTCGAACGGGATTGAAGCGCTTTCTGCTTCTTGACCGGATACTTCGGGTCGATGCCGGCGCCATCGAAGGGGTCAGGGCTTTTTCCAATGCGCCGGTTTTCCTGGGCATAGAGGCCATGGCTCAGCTGGGCGCCCTGCATGTCCGGCATCTGTGCGGGTTTGAGCGACACGCCTTTTTGCTGAAGATCAACCGATGTATTCTGCCCCGGTCGCAAACTTTGAACGGGCCTTTTCTGCTTCACGGGAGGCTGACGGGCCGGAGCGACAGCGCGTTTACCTGCGCGCTTTCCGCCGAACAAAACGGTCAGCGCTTGCTGGAAGCGGAATGCATTTTTGCCGTGGTCCCTTATGATCAGGCCTTTCAGAAAGAGATGCTGAAAAATCACTACCAGGAGGTTTTTTCATGTTTGAAAAACGGTTCGCCCGCCAGCTGACGAGCCAGCGCCAGGCCGGTCTGTACCGCAACCCCCCGCAGATAACCCGCAGGGAAGGCCGTTACGTTTTTCTCGGCGACCGGAAGGTATTGAATTTTTCATCCAACGACTACCTGAGCCTGAGCACCTCCCGGCAGCTGCGGAGGTCGCTTGCCCGGAACGTCATGAAATACGGGGCCTCGTCTTCCTCCTCCCGGCTGGTTTCGGCCAATTATTCCCTGATCGGCCGGGCCGAACGCGAATACGCCCGGTATTTCGGCTATGAGGACGCGGTCTTTTTCCCCAGCGGATACCAGACCAACTACGGGGTTTTATCCACGCTGTTTCAGCCGAAGGACAGGATCGTTTTCGACAAGCATATTCATGCCAGCAGCGTGAAGGGCATCGCCGCCAGCGGCGCCGACTTTTACGGATACCGGCACGGCGCCATGGATCATCTGAAAAAGCGGCTGGAAACGCTCGGGCCGGATCAGGCGGCGGTGGTCACCGAATCGCTGTTCAGCATGGACGGCGACCTGCTCGACGTCGGCGCCTGTTGCGAGTTGAAGAAGCGCTTCGGATTCTTCTGCATCATTGACGAGGCCCATGCCTTCGGCGCGATCGGAGAAAAGGGAAGGGGGATCGCAAGGCCGGCGGCCGATGCGGCGGTGGGAACCTTCGGCAAGGCCCTGGGGCTTTTCGGCGCCTTTATTCTGCTTCCCGGTTACCTGAAAGAATATCTGCTGAATTTCGCATCTCCCTTGATCTACACCACGTCCCTGCCTCCGGCGCATGCGGCAACCGCCCTGGATCTTCTGGAAATGATCGAACAGGCCGACGACAGAAGACAAAAACTGTTCGATGCGGGCCGCCTGATGAAGGAGAAGCTTGTGCGGGAAGGATTTTCCGTGCAGGGCGATGCGCATATTCTGGCCCTTCAGATCGGCCCGGAGGACAGGGCGGTCGAGGTGTCCCGCAGACTGATGGAAAACGGGATTTTTGCCTTTCCGGCACGGTTTCCGACCGTTCCGCTCAACCGGGCCATTTTGCGCATCGGTCTGTGCGCCGAGCATACCGAGCAGGACGTCAACGGCTTTGTTGAAACATTAAAGAGGGTATATGGAGAGATCGAGAAATCAGGTTGATGATTTTTTTGTGATCGGCACCGATACCGGCGTGGGAAAGAGCGTGGTGTCGCTGCTGCTGATGCGGCATTTCCATGATCAGGGATTGCGGCCGTTTTATCTGAAGCCTTTTCAGACCGGTTGCGTGAACCCGTATGATGCGGACAGCGATGCGCGGTTTGTCTATTCCCATGTCGATGCCTTGCGCGGCGGGGACCCTGCCGAATCGGTCGTCTATTGCTTCCCGGAACCCAAAGCGCCGTTCTTCGCGGCCAGAAACGCGCACAAACCCATCGATATCAACCAGCCGCAAGCGGTTCTCTCCGGAAAGCGCCTGGAATATGCGCCGGTGGTACTTGAGGCCGCCGGCGGCCTGATGGTTCCGATCACCGAAACGGCTTTGATGATCGATATCGTGGCCGCAACCGACGCCAGACCGGTCCTGGTGGCCCGGGCAGGACTGGGGACCATCAACCACACCCTCCTGTCCCTGAAGATTCTGAAGCAACGCGGAACCAGAACCCCGGCAATCGTGTTTGTGGACGCATCTCAAACCCCGACGCCCGACGATATGGTTCGGGAAAACATCGAGGCTGTGGAGAAATTTTCAGGAATCCGGGTCAGCGGTGTGATTCAAAAGATCGATGATTTTTCAAATCCGCCTGAATATTGCCGTCAGATCGTTCAACAGCTCACAATGCCGGATCAAGGATGAACGTTGAGAATATGAATACACCTTTTGAAAGCCATCTTCTGAACTTCGACCGGCAGCACATCTGGCACCCCTACACTTCGATGAGCCAGCCGCTTCCGGTGTATCCGGTCACGGGCGCAAACGGGGTGCGCATCACCCTTGCCGATGGACGCCGGCTCATCGACGGCATGGCATCCTGGTGGTCCGTTATTCACGGGTATAATCATCCCCGCTTAAATGCGGCCGCATGCCGGCAGATCGATCGGATGGCCCATGTCATGTTCGGCGGGTTGACCCACGAATCGGCAATCGCCCTGGCTTCCCTTCTGGTCGACTTGACGCCTTCGGCCCTGCAGAAGGTATTTTTCTGTGATTCCGGATCCGTGGCCGTCGAGGTGGCCATCAAGATGGCCGTTCAGTACTGGCATGCGACGGGCAGGCCTGACAAACACAGACTTTTAACCATCCGCTGCGGTTATCATGGGGACACCTTCGGCGCCATGGCCGTGTGCGATCCTGTAACCGGCATGCACGGCATGTTCAGCAGGGTGTTGCAGCGGCATTATTTTGCCGATGCGCCGGCCTGCCGGTTTCATGATCCATGGGATGAAAAGGACATCGAAAGCTTCGAGCGCATCATTTCGGCGCATCACGGAGAAATTGCCGCGGCTGTTCTGGAACCTGTTGTTCAGGGGGCCGGCGGCATGCGGTTTTACAACCCGCAGTACCTGCGCCGGGTCCGTGAGCTCTGCGACCGGTATGATGTGCTGCTGATTCTGGATGAAATCGCCACCGGCTTCGGGCGGACCGGCGCCATGTTCGCCTGCAGGCACGCGGGCGTATGCCCGGATATCATGTGCGTTGGAAAGGCGCTCACCGGCGGTTACATGACCCTGGCAGCCGTGCTGGCAACCGAAAAGGTCAGCGAGGGTATTTCATCCGGGGAAAATCCGGAATTGATGCACGGTCCCACCTTTATGGCCAATCCGCTGGCGTGCGCGGTTGCGGTGGCCAGTATCGAGCTGCTGCTGTCCACGCCCTGGGAGGATCGCATCCGGCGCATCGAAGCGCAGCTGAGTTCGGAACTGGCGCCCTGTGCGCAGCTGCCGGGAGTTCGCGATGTTCGCGTGCTGGGGGGCATCGGCGTCGTGGAGCGGACCCGGCCGGTGAATATGGCAAAGATTCAGAAGCGCTTTGTGGAAAAAGGAGTCTGGATCCGGCCGTTTGGAAAGCTGATTTATGTGATGCCGCCCTATGTCATCGACGAGGCCGATTTGAGACAGCTGACCTCCGCGATCGGCGAGGTGCTTACGGAAGACATTGATTGAAATTCATATCGGCTGAATGCGCTCCCGGCAGCCCAGAAAATAAGCCCTGGCTTCTCCCACCACATAAAGTGATCCGGCGACGCATACGACCTCCGACAGTTCGGCGGCGCTGATTGCCGCCTGCACGGCTTGAGCCACGTCCGGAATGACGGACGCCTCAACCGGATAATCCTTGACGATTCGATGCAGTTTTTCAGGATCCAGGGCCCGGTCGATGGCCGGGCGGGTGAGAATGACTTTGCGGCACAGGGGAAGCAGGTTGCGAAGCATGGCCGCATAAGGCTTGTCGTCCAGAATGCCGATGACCAGGGTGATGTTTTTTCCGGCCTGAGCGGTGGACAGATACCGGCCCAGTTTTCTGGAAGCCGACAGATTGTGGGCTCCGTCCAGAATCACCATCGGCCGGTCCGAGACCACCTCCAGCCGTCCGGGCCAGATGTTTTCGGAAAGGGCCTTTCGAATGCACGCGATGTCGAGTCCGACGCCGTTCAGAATCAGAACCTCGCAGGCGGCCAGCGCCAGCGCGGCGTTGTCCACCTGATGCTCTCCGATCAGGGAGGTTTGCATGTCCGGCCAGATGGTTTGAATGCCCAGATAGGTAAAGCGGCCGTCATTTTTTCTTCTGACCCGGAAGTCGCTGCCGAACCGGTAAAACGGCGCTGATTTTTCGGCGGCGACATTTTCCATGACGCGGATTGCCGCTGCCTGCCTTGCCCCGGTGATCACCGGGGTGTGTGTCTTGATGATACCGGCTTTTTCCGAGGTGATTTGTGAAATGGTCCGCCCCAGATAGGCCTGATGTTCCACGGATATGTTGGAGATGATGCTAAGCGCCGGAGACAGTATGTTGGTGGCGTCCAGCCGCCCTCCCAGGCCCGTTTCAACGACGGCCCATTGAACACGGCTTTGCGAGAAGGCGTAAAAGGCCATGGCCGTTGCGTATTCGAAAAAGGTGGCCTGCGGCGGCGCACCGCTGGAAACCGCCCTGAAGGCTTCAAGCACCTTGTCGTCGGATATCGGTTCTCCGTTGATTTGAATCCGTTCGTTGAAGCGGATCAGGTGCGGAGAGGTGTACAGACCGACGCAGTATCCGGATTCATAAAGCATGCGGGACAGGGCCGAGGCGATGGAGCCTTTGCCGTTGGTGCCGGCTATATGAATGCAGGAGAACGCCTGCTGGGGATTTCCGATATACGCGAGCAGTTTCCGGATTCGGGCGAGCCCCGGCTTGATGCCGAACCTTCTTAAACCATACAGCTTGTTCAGACAGATTTCGTAAGCGCTTTGCATGAATATAAAAAACCCGGCAATACAAATTGCCGGGTTGATGGTTGGATTGTTGAATCCTTATCGCATTCGGTACCGTCGTGAAGCGGCAATTCTTTGTCTTCTCAAGGCCTCGCGCTGTTTTCTACGCTTGAATTCGCTGGGTTTTTCATAGCTTTTTTTCAGCTTCAGCCGTTTAAACAGCCCGTCGTTTTGAATTTTCTTTTTCAAAATCCGCATGGCCTTTTCAAGGTCGTTATCATATACTCTGACTTCAATCGCCTTCAATAATTTTCGCCCCTTTCATTCCATTGAAAACACTGCGGATTTATATATTTCCAATGGGTATTCAATCTCAAATTCAAATCAATAGATTTGATTTTTATAAACAATAACTCCAGGTTTTGCAAGCAAATAATTTCGTCCCCCCAGTCCGTTTTCAACCGGATCACTGAAGCGTTGGGCTCCGAAGAAACTGCGGGCGTGAGGGAAATTTGAACCCAGGGCCTGAATTGTCTTCCGACAGTCCATGATTTTTTTTGAAAATTCCGGAATCATAACCGGGCGATCAGGTTCTCGGACACTTCCTTGACGCCGGGCCGGCCGTCAATGGTGATGTATTGGATACTTCCGTCCTTCTGTGCGATGTCCTTGAAATAATAGGCAGCCGCAAGGGTGCCTTTTTCGGCGTCGTAATAGATGTCATGGCGCTTGCTGATGGCCGATTCATCCTGATCGTCTGAACGCGTTTTCAGGTTTCCGCCGCACACGCGGCATTTGTCGCCGGCCGGCTTGATGGCGTCGATGAAGATATTGTTCGGATGGTTGGGGTCGTTGACGCATAATCTTCTTCCCATGATCCGGTTTTTGGCGATTTCCCGGTCCAGGAAAATTTCCACCACGATGTCGAGCCCGATACCGGCCCGGTTCAGCGCATTGTGAAGCGCGACCGCCTGGTTTCGATTTCTCGGAAACCCGTCCAGAAGCCATCCCTTTTTGCAGTCATTATCTTGAAGCCGGTTGAGAATCATTGGAATCGTGATGCTGTCGGGGACCAGTTCTCCCCGATCGATGAATTCTTTGGCGCTGGCGCCCAGTGCCGTGCCATTTACGATATTTTCACGGAAAATGGCGCCGGATTCGATGTGGGGGATGCTGTATTTATTCTTCAGAATAGCGCCCTGGGTTCCCTTGCCGCTGCCGTTGGGGCCGAAAAACAGGATGTTCATCTGCCGCTTTCCTTTCTATGATTCCAAATGCACTTGAAGAAGGTCTGCCGAATGATACGAAACATGACGCCTGACGGTGAATTTCGATACCCCCATGATCCGTTTCCGGGTCTGAGTCGAAGGTCCGCCGGGTCGCGCGCAACATCAAGGCCTCTTTAGAATAATTCCGACAGGCTGTCAATACGCCCCCGCGATGCCGTCAATAAGTTTCCGGCCATGCTCAGGGCTTCGCCGCGGGTCATGTTGCTTTGAGTCAGCCGCGCTTCTTCTATGGCGAGAAGAATCTTTTTAAATAAGGGTGAGGGCGCCAGACCCAGTTCCCGAATCAGGTCGCGGCCGGTAATCAGGGGCGGTTTGGCGGCTTCGGGCATAAATTGAAGGAAAAAATCATTCAACAGTCCGGCGGCAAATTCCGCGAAGGGCCGGGAGGCGTCCGGAATGGTTTTTGCGCGGGCGTCGGCAACCGCGTGGATCAGAAGGGCCGGGCAGAGGTCTTGGCACCTCATGAAAAACCGGACCCGGCTGCGCCGGGAAAGCGGCTGACGCCGGGAGGCGGTAAACAGGTGCAGCGGGCGGAGGTGGTTTTCAATGATCCGGTTGACGTAATCGGCCTCTTTGTTGGCGAGCTTCAATCTCCGGGCGATCTGTCCGAACAGACCGGAGCCGGCCTTTTCATGGCCGTAAAAATGAATCATCCCTTTCGCATCCACAACGCGTGTGCAGGGTTTTCCAATGTCATGAAGCAGGATGGCGAGTTTGAGCAAAGGCCTGTCTACCCGATGAAAGGCCGCGTCGATCAGCTCCGGCGGGATCAGGGATTCGGGATGGTTGAGCAGATCCTCCAGCTTTTGATACGCATCGAGGGTGTGATGGAAGACGTTATGGATATGGCGTTGGTTCTGACCGCATTCCATCATGGGTTCCATCTCGGGGAAAATCGTCTGCAGAAGGCCGGTGTCGGCCATCTGAAGTATGTAAGGGTGGGCGTCTTGGGTTTCCAGTATTTTGATCAGTTCCGGCCGAATGCGTTCTCCGGGAGATGCGAGCATGCGTTTTGCGTAAAATTTGACCGCATTCAGGGTGTGATGTTCGATTTTAAAACCCAGGGCCGAAGCGATGCGAAATGCCCGAATCAGACGGACCGGATCTTCCATGAATGCGTCGCCGCTGACCATGCGCACGGTTTTTTCGGCCAGATCCTTTCGGCCCCCTGCCGGGTCGATGATTTGATTCGAGGCCGTTTCGCAGGCCATGGCATTGATCGTGAAGTCTCTTCTGCACAGATCAGCCTCGATGGTTGGTCCGGCGACCGGTGCGATATCGAAGACCGCGCCTTTGGCTGTTACCCGGGTGATCCGTTTTCCCGGACTGCCGATCTCGATAACATGGCCTGAAATTTTTCGGGCGATTTTTCGGGCAAGGATCATGGGGTCGCCTTTAACGACGACATCGCAGTCAATGGGACAGCGGCCGAGCAGCAGATCCCGAACCGATCCGCCGACAATATAGATGCCCGGTTCCGCAGGCAGAATTTCTGAAAAAAATGGATGCATCGAATTTCCGTGTTTTTATCGCCTTGACAGGCTTGGCGGGGTTCACTATACCATCTTTTCATCAGAGCGTCCATGAAAGGGCGCTGAAAATACGGGCCGCCGCTATCCGCAGGTGAACTGAAGCACGGCGCGGCCGCTCTTTATTCAAGGAATGGTTTTATAGATGAACGCTTCCGCTGTTACGATCGCGGTCACGGGCGGCGCCGGGTCCGGTAAGAGCCTGGTATGCAACCGGTTCAGGGATCTGGGGGCCGCTGTGATCGACTGCGACGAGCTGGCCCGTGAGGCGGTTGCGCCGGGTTCTTCCGCCTATCAGCGGATTGTCGCATATTTCGGCAAATCCGTGGTCTGCGCTGACGGCGCTCTGAACCGTAGACAGCTTCGCCGGAAGATCGTTTCGGACGACAGCGCCAGAAGCGCTTTGAACGGTTTTGTTCATCCCGAAATCATCCGGCTCATGCAGGAGCGCATGGCCCATGCCGAGACGGCGGGAAATGAAATGATCGTCGTGGAAGTTCCTCTGTTGTTTGAGCTGGGGCTGGAGGACCGGTTCGACGCGGTCATCGTTGTCAGCGTTTCGACCGAGGCTCAGCTTCAGCGGCTTGCGGACAGAGATCATATTTCCCTGGACCAGGCCCGTGCCTTGACGGATACTCAGATGCCGGATGCCCAAAAGCGCCGCAAGGCCATGTTTTTAATTGAAAACAATGGTTCGGTCGAGGATTTGATTCGGGCTGTGGATGCGGTGTATAAAAAATTTTGTCAAAAAAAAACAAAAAAAACCGAAAGCGCTTGACAGGCATAAAATGCTCATCGTATAAGCACTTCAACTGGTTAAAGAAACAAATAAAGGCTCAACACCCGCCTGTCGGAGGGACTTCCGTTTTGACTCTCCTTGTGTAAATCACATGCACGTATTTTCCCAGAAAATCGAATCAGAGTCATATCCAACGATTACCGGTCAGGGTGCGCAATAGTTCGGAGATAGTGAAAAACAGGGTGTTATACTCATAAACTTCGGTGTTTCTCCATCCCGGTGTCTGCGTCAATGCCATTGGGGCGGTCCATTTTTGCATCGGCAGAATCTTATGCTTTTTACGGCGTTTTCTGCCGAAGGCTTTTGCCGGCAATGAAGAGCAGCGGCGGATCGTCGTCAGGGGACGGCGTTCAGGTGAGAATTGAATGCGGCCGTTTTTGAAGCCGTCAGGGAATCAAATAAATTTGTGAGAAGGGTAAGTTTGGAATGAATATCGTCGAACTCAAAGAAAAAAAGATCAGCGAACTGACGCGCCTGGCCAAGCAGTTCCAGATCGATGGCGCTGCGGGCATGCGTAAACAGGAGTTGATTTTCGCTCTGCTTCAGGCCCAGATGGAAAAGGACGGCATGATTTACGGGGAGGGCACCCTGGAAATATTGCCGGACGGGTTTGGATTCCTCAGAGCTCCCGATTATAATTATCTTCCGGGGCCCGATGATATTTACGTGTCTCCCTCGCAGATCCGCCGGTTCAGCCTGAGAACCGGAGATACGGTGTCCGGTCAGATCCGCCAGCCTAAAGAGACGGAGCGATACTTTGCGCTGCTTAAAGTCGAGGCCGTCAATTATGAGGATCCCGAGGTCGCGCGGGAAAAAATTCTTTTTGACAACCTCACCCCGCTTTATCCCCAGGAAAAAATTCAGCTGGAACACGATCCTGAAAATTATTCCACCCGTATCATGGATCTGCTGACCCCCATCGGATTCGGCCAGCGAGGACTGATTGTTTCACCGCCCCGGTCCGGCAAGACCATGCTCCTGCAGCAGCTTGCCAACAGCATTTCGGTCAACCACAAGGATGCGATGCTATTTGTGCTGCTGATTGACGAGCGGCCGGAGGAGGTGACGGACATGGAACGTTCGGTCCGGGGAGAGGTGATCAGCTCCACCTTTGACGAACCTGCCGAGCGGCATGTCCAGGTGGCCGAGATGGTGATCGAAAAAGCCAAGCGGCTGGTTGAGCACAAAAAGAACGTGATTATTCTTCTGGACAGCATCACCCGTCTGGCCAGGGCTTACAACTCGGTGATGCCTCCCAGCGGAAAGATTCTTTCCGGCGGCGTGGACTCCAACGCACTGCAGCGGCCCAAACGGTTTTTCGGCGCGGCTCGGAATATCGAGGACGGCGGGAGTCTGACGATCATTGCCACAGCCCTTGTGGATACCGGAAGCCGGATGGACGAGGTTATTTTTGAAGAATTCAAGGGAACGGGAAATATGGAGATTCACCTGGATCGCAGGCTTGCCGACAAGCGCATTTTTCCGGCCATTGACATCAAGAAATCCGGCACTCGAAAGGAAGAGCTGCTTCTGAATTCAGAGACATTGAACCGGGTCTGGATACTTCGAAAACTGCTCGCCACATTAAATCCGGTTGACAGTTTGGAATTTTTGCTTGAAAAGATCAGCGGGACAAAAAATAACAAAGACTTTTTAAATTCCATGAATGCATAAAACAGGAGCGATCAAACGATGAAAAAAGATACTCATCCGGAATGTTTCGAGGCAACGATTCGTTGCGCCTGCGGCAATGAACTCAAGGTGGGCTCCACCAAGGCGGATATCAGCGTGGAAATTTGTTCCAAGTGCCATCCGTTTTTCACCGGCAAGCAGAAGCTTATCGATACGGCCGGCCGCATCGAGCGATTCCGTCGCAAATATGAAAAATTCAACAACGCTCAGGCCGAAAAATAATCGCGGACGCATTTTCCGCAGCCAATACGGTCTGAGAAAAGGGGCAGGGCCTGTCCTCAGGCGCGGCATATTCTGACGTCAGGAGACAGGGGGTTTGAAAATAAGCAACCATGTTTGGTAAACTTAAAGGAGTTGAAGAACGGTTTCTCGAACTCGAACGGCGGTTGAGTGATCCCGGAACCGTTCAGAATCGGGAAATTTACCAGAAATGCGTTCGGGAACATTCCGAACTCAGCCCCGTAGTCGAGGCTTTTCGCGTTTATCAACAGATCCTTCGGGATATGGATGACAGTACCCAGCTGCTTGAGGATCCGGATCCGGCCATTAAAAATCTGGCGCGCACGGAAGTGGAGGCGTTGAGTCGGAAGAAGAAGGCGCTTGAACTCAATCTGAGAAAGCTCCTGATGCCCAGAGATCCCAATGATGAGAAGAATGTGCTTCTGGAAATCCGTGCCGGAACCGGCGGCGACGAAGCAGGCCTGTTTGCCGCCGACCTTTACAAGATGTACAGCCGGTATGCGGAAAACAGGGGCTGGAAGGTTGAGATCATGAGCCTCCATCCCGCCGGCGTGGGGGGGGTCAAGGAAGTGATCGCGATGGTCCAGGGCCGCGGGGTATACAGCCGTTTGAAGTATGAAAGCGGCATTCACCGCGTGCAGCGCGTGCCGACCACCGAAACGCAAGGCCGAATCCATACCTCTGCGGTGACGGTAGCCGTATTGCCGGAGGCCGAGGAGATCGAACTTCACATCGATCCGGGCGAACTCAAGGTGGATGTGTATCGCTCAACAGGACCCGGCGGGCAGCACGTGAACACCACGGATTCGGCGGTGCGCATCACCCATTTGCCCACCGGTCTGGTGGTGACCTGCCAGGACGAAAAGTCTCAGCTCAAGAACAAGGTCAAGGCGATGAAGGTGCTGCGTTCGCGGCTTCTGGATCATATGGTTCAGGAACAGCAGGCGAAACGATCTCAGGAACGCAAAATCCAGGTCGGCACCGGCGATCGAAGCGGACGGATCCGTACTTACAATTTTCCTCAGGGCCGCGTAACCGATCACCGCATCGGGTTGACCCTTTACAGGCTGGAAAGCATTTTACAGGGAGAGATCGATGCCATCATCGATGAGCTGATCACCTTTTATCAAAGTCAGGCATTGCAGAATGCGGAACCGGCAAAATCTTCCCGAACGGCAGACTATCCTTGAACTGCTGAAGCGGGCGTCCTCGCATTTTAAATCCCAGCATATCGAAAATCCCAGAGCCTCGGCGGAAATACTTCTGTCTCATTTATTGAACATGGAGCGGATCGATTTGTATCTGCGCTACGATCAACCCCTTTCCGCCGACGAGGCCCGGCGTTTCGATGCATTGGTTCAACGCAGGCTGCGCCGGGAGCCCGTGGCCTACATCATCGGTGAAAAAAACTTCTGGTCCCTGAATCTCCGGGTGACCGGGGACGTTCTGATTCCGCGTCCCGAAACCGAATGCCTCGTGGAGAGAGCGCTCGAAATTATGAGCGCCCGGAAATCCGCAGGGCCGTGTTGTGTCCTGGATCTTGGCGCCGGTTCAGGGGCCATCATTCTGGCGCTGGCATCGGAGCGTCCCATGGAGCGCTTTTTTGCTTCCGACGCCAGTATGGCCGCTTTGAGCGTGGCTGAGGACAATGCCCGGAGGCACAATCTGGACGCCCTGGTGACTTTTCTCTGCGGCAGATGGTTCGAACCGTTCAGGCCGCTTGAACAGTTTGATATGATTGTGTCGAACCCGCCGTATATACCGACGCGAATCATTCAGACCCTGGCGCCCGAAATTTTTCAATACGAGCCCGCAGGCGCGCTCGATGGGGGGACGGACGGGCTTGACGCCGTTTCAATCATCATTTCGCAGGCACACCGGTACATGGCGCCGGACGGCGTGCTGCTCATGGAAATCGGCTGGGACCAGCGGAAAGCCGTCGAGGACCTGGCCCTCCGATCCGGGCAATACGAAGGCATCCGGTTTATCAAGGATTACAGCGGGCATGACCGGATTCTGGAAATGGTCAGAACCGCTTCTGCCGGGGATTTAGAAAAAAATCTTGCGGATCGAAAATCGATCTGCTACAAAAAGCAAATTTAGATATAACGCACGTCTTCGGACCTGCTTTCAGGTGCTTTTTTAAAGTCGGAAGCGGGGGAGAAGAAGGCGGAGGAAAAAACCAGAGAAAAGGAGAACAAAATGGCTTACCTCACGATGAAGGAACTCCTTGAGGCGGGAGTTCATTTCGGTCATCAGACCAAACGCTGGAATCCCAAGATGAAGCCCTATATATTCGGGGCGAGAAACGGCATCTACATCATCGATCTTCAAAAGACCGTCCGCATGTTCAAGACGGTGTATGATTTTGTGGTGGATACCGTGGCGAACGGAAAATCCGTTCTTTTTGTCGGCACCAAGAAGCAGGCCCGTGATGCCATCTACGAAGAATCCAACCGGTGCGAGATGCACTATGTGCATAACCGGTGGCTGGGCGGCATGCTGACCAATTTTCAGACGATCAAAAAGAGTATCGACCGCCTGAACTACCTCAATAACATTCAGATCGACGGTTCCATCAATCTTTTTCCCAAGAAAGAACGCCTGAAACTTGAGAAGGAAAGAGTGAAGCTGGATTCAAACCTGGGGGGTATCCGCCCGATGAACAACCTTCCGGGCGCTTTGTTTGTCATTGATCCCAAAAACGAGGCGATTGCCGTTCGCGAGGGGCGGCGTTTGAATATTCCCATCGTTGCGGTCGTGGATACCAACTGCGATCCCGATGAAGTCGATTTTCCGATTCCCGGAAACGATGACGCCATTCGGGCCATCCGGTTGATCACCTCAAGAATCGCCGACGCCTGTATCGAAGGCAGGGAACTTCTGGCTGAAAAGCAGCAGGCCGAAGTTGATAAGGCCCAGGAGGACGAGACGGCGCCTGCCGGACTGGAAGACCTGAAGCCCGGTGAAAGGAAAGTGATTGCCGATGGTTCGCAGGGGCCGGTTGTCGAAATCATTCGAAGAGCCAGCACCGATGCCGCAGCACAGGATCAGGCGGTTGAATCCTCAGAAACCATCGCGGAAGAATAGACAGGAGAGAAGGTATGGCGACGATCAGTGCAGGAATGGTTAAAGATCTTCGGGAAAAAACCGGAGCGGGAATGATGGATTGCAAGCAGGCGCTGGCGCAGTGCGATGGCGATATGGAAAAGGCCGTGGATTTTCTGAGAAAGAAAGGCCTGGCCACCGCCCAGAAGCGGGCTGGAAGATCCATGAGTCAGGGCGTGATTCAGTCGTATATTCATATGGGGGGCAAGATCGGCGTACTGGTGGAGGTCAACTGCGAGACCGATTTTGTGGCCAAGACGGATGATTTCAAAGAATTTGTCAAAAATATCGCCATGCACATAGCGGCCTCCAACCCGGTGGGAATCTCAAAGGAAGACATTCCTGCGGCGCTCATCAACCGGGAAATGGAAATCTACCGGGCCCAGGTTCTGGAAATGGGCAAACCCGCCAACATGGTGGAGAAGATCGCCGAGGGCAAGCTGGCCAAATTCTTCAAGGACAGCTGCCTGCTGACCCAGCCCTATGTGCGGGATCCCAATGTAACCATCAGCGACATTCTCAATGAGGTGATCGGCAGAACCGGCGAGAATATCGTCATCAAACGGTTTGTCCGGTTTCAGATCGGGGAGTGATCCGTGGAAACTTCCCGGTATGCAAGGATTCTGCTGAAACTCAGCGGCGAGGCCCTGATGGGGGACCAGACTTCCGGAATCAGCGCGGATATGATCCGGTATGTCGCCGATGAGGTGGAATCCATTGTCAAGCTGGGAACTCAGACAGCGCTCGTAGTCGGCGGCGGCAATATCTTCAGGGGCATTGCCGCCGCTTCCTTTGGCATGGAACGGGTTCCGGCCGATCATATGGGAATGCTGGCCACGGTGATCAACAGCCTGGCGCTTCAGGCCGCCCTGGAAAGCAAAGGCATCCCCACCCGGGTTCAGTCGGCCATTGCCATGCACGCGGTGGCCGAGTCTTTTATTCTGCGGAAAGCCGTTCGACATCTGGAAAAAGGGCGGGTGGTTATTTTTGCCGCCGGAACCGGCAATCCCTATTTTACAACCGACACGGCCGCGGTGCTCCGAGCCCAGGAAATCCGGGCGGAGATCCTTCTGAAGGCAACGAAGGTCGACGGCATTTACGACTCGGATCCGGTGAAAAACCCCGGTGCCGTGTTTATCCGGAAAATTACCTATCGCGAGGCGCTGGAGCGCCATTTAAACGTGATGGACATGACGGCCATATCTTTGGCGATGGACAATCAACTTCCAGTGGCGGTATTGAACCTCAAGCCCAGGGGAAATATTCGAAAAGCGGTTTGCGGTCAGTTGGTAGGAACCCGGCTCGTTCACGCTTATGAATGAGTCGGCTATTGACACAATTCCTTATATTGACAGGAAAAAGCCATGATTGAATCGATCTATCAGGAAGCCAGAGACAGAATGGCAAAAAGCATCGATGCCCTGAACAACGAGCTGAAAAGGGTCCGCACCGGAAGAGCCTCGGTTTCGCTTCTGGACGGCATCCGGGTGGACTATTACGGAACTTCGACGCCCTTGAATCAGGTTGCGTCGCTGTCGGTTCCTGAAAGCCGGTTGATCACGGTTCAGCCATGGGATGCCACGGCAATCAAGGAGATTGAAAAGGCCGTCCTGAAATCCGATCTGGGGCTGACCCCGGCCAACGACGGCAAGATTATCCGCATCGCCATTCCCCCGCTCACGCAGGAGCGCCGCAAGGAACTGGTCAAGGTGGTGAACAAAACCTGTGAAGAATACAAGGTGGCCGTCCGGAATGTCCGGCGGGACTGCAACGAATTGATCAAGGGCCTCAAAAAAGACGGCGATGTGGCCGAGGACGAGGCTTTCAAGGCCCAGGAGCAGGTTCAGAAAATCACCGACGAGCACATCCGGAAGATCGACGACATATATAAACGCAAAGAGAAAGAGATCCTTGAATTCTAAGGCGGCGCCATCAGGTCTCACGGATCTTGACCGCGACAAACTGCCCCGTCATGTGGCCGTTATCATGGATGGAAACGGTCGCTGGGCTAAAAAACGCCTTCTCAACCGGATCCGGGGCCACGAAAAAGGTGCGGACGTGGTTCGGGAAATCGTGCGGACCTGCCGCAGAATCGGCATTCCGGTGTTGACGCTCTACGCGTTTTCAACGGAAAACTGGCAGCGTCCGAAATCGGAAGTCATGGCGTTGATGAGCCTTTTGAAAAAGTTTCTGGCCCGCGAAAAACAGGAGATGCTCTCCAATAACATTCGACTCAATGCCATCGGTCAGGTGGAGCGGCTGCCGGATGATATTCAACAGGTGCTCAGGGAGGTTGCGCACGCTACGGAGCACTGCACGGGCATGCTGCTGAATCTGGCTTTAAGCTACGGAGGCCGGTCTGAAATCGTGAAGGCGGTTCAAGAGATCGCTCGGGAGGTCAGGGAGGGAAGGCTTCTACCCGAAGACGTCTCGCCTGAGATCGTTCAGGATCACCTGTATACGCGGGGCATTCCGGATCCGGACCTGATGATTCGAACCAGCGGAGAGATGCGGATCAGCAATTTTCTGCTGTGGCAGATGGCCTACTCGGAAATCGTGGTAACGGACACGCTGTGGCCGGATTTCGGCGAAGCCGAGTTCGTTTCCATCCTCAAGGATTTTCAACACCGGGAACGCAGGTTCGGAAAGGTATAGCTGCCGTTCGATCTGATTCTGTTCCGGGTGTTTACCAAATCACCGAATCCGGTGATTCAGAACGGCGGTTTTACCATGCACATGCAACGCTGGATCACGAGTATTGTCGCAGTTCCGCTTCTGATATGGCTCATACTTGAGACAGATCCCCTGCTGTTTGCCGCATTTATAGCCCTTATTTATATTCTCTCGCTTCTGGAATATTACCGCATGGTCTTCCCGTCTTCGGAACCGGCGCCGAACCTGTTGATGCGCATCTGGGGAAGTATAGGCGGTCTGATGCTGATTGCGGCGGCCTTGACCCATGTTCTGCAATGGGTGATCGGCGCTCTGGCGCTGAATGTCATCGGTACGGGTTTTGTCGCCGTCCTTGTTTTTCGATATCAAAATGATGTCGTGCCGCAGGCAATGAAGCAGCTTGCCGGGGTGCTTTATGTCGGCCTGCTTCTGTCCTTTCTGGTGTTGCTGCGCAATCATCCTCAGGGGATTCACTGGATATTTTTTCTGTTGGCCGTGGTGTTCGCCGGCGATGTCGGCGCGTTTTACGCGGGCACCCGCTGGGGCCGGCGCAAACTCTGCCCGTCGGTCAGTCCCAACAAGACGGTCGAGGGTGCGGCCGGCGGACTTCTTGCCAACCTGGTCGCCGGCGGTATTTTCAAGATTCTGCTTCTGCCGGATCTGGCGTGGGGCGCGGCGCTTGCGGGCATATTGTGCATCGGAATTGCCGGACAGGCAGGGGATCTTTTTGAGTCCGTTCTCAAGCGCACTGCGGGAATCAAGGATTCCGGAAGGCTTCTGCCGGGCCACGGCGGGCTGCTGGACCGGATTGATGCGCTGCTTTTCGCCGCCGCCGCGGCCTATATGCTTCAATCCCTTGCAGGATGACAAACCGGCTGCTGATGAAAAAACATCTGACCATACTGGGCTCCACCGGCACGATCGGCTGCAAGACACTGAAAATCGTTGAGCGGTTTCGTGACCGGTTCTCGGTGACGGCGCTGGCCGCCGCACATAACCTGCAGCTGCTTGCCCGCCAGATTCAGATCCATGATCCGCAGGTCGCCGTGACGTATGACGCGCAGGGCGCCGAAAAACTTCGAAAACTGGTTCCCGAAAGCCGGGTCAGGATTCTCTTCGGGGAAGCAGGATACCGTGCGGCCGTTGTGTGCGAACCGGTGGACATGGTCGTCGGCGCCATGGTCGGGGCCGCCGGGCTGATGCCGACGCTGACCGCTATTGAAGCCGGAAAGGATATCGCCCTTGCCAACAAGGAAACCCTGGTGATGGCCGGTGAGATCGTGATGCGGCGCGCCGCGGAAAAAGGCGTTCGCATCCTTCCGGTTGACAGCGAGCACAGCGCGATTTTTCAATGTCTCAAAGGACATCGGCGCAAGGATCTGAGCAGAATCCACCTGACCGCTTCGGGAGGTCCGCTTCTGAACCGGCCCCTGGAAGCCTTTAAGAATGTTGCGGTGGCCGACGCGCTGAATCATCCGACCTGGCGGATGGGCAAAAAAATTTCCATCGATTCGGCAACCCTGATGAACAAAGGCCTGGAAGTCATCGAAGCCAAACACCTGTTTGCGGTGCCCCGGAGCCGGATCGAGGTGGTGATTCATCCTCAGAGCATTGTGCACTCGATGGTTTCTTATCAGGACGGCTCGATGATCGCCCAGATGGGCGTTCCGGATATGACCGCCGCCATCGCCTATGCGCTGTCCTATCCCCGGCGCCTTCCGCTGGGCATGCCCCTGCCGGACTTTGCCGGCATGGCGCTGACCTTTCAGGCGCCGGATCTGGAAAAATTTCCCTGTCTGAAGCTTGCCTGTGAGGCCTGCGATGCGGGCGGAACGCTGCCGGCGGTTTTAAACGCCGCCAACGAGATGGCTGTGGAGGCTTTTCTGAATGAGCGCATCGGGTTTTGCGACATTGCCGCCGTGATCCGCCGGACCCTGTCGGCGCATTCGGCGTTGCTGCAACCGGAACTTTCCGATATTCTGCATGCGGATGCATGGGCGAGGAATCAGGCCCGAAGCATCATACTTGAAACGGACCCGCCTCAGTCCGGTGAAAAACGGTAAATAATTATGGGTACCAGTATCTTTGCTTTTATCATTGTGTTGGGTGTTCTGATCTTTGTCCACGAGCTGGGCCATTTCCTTTTCGCCAGACTTTTCGGCGTGGGTGTGGAGCGGTTTTCCTTAGGGTTCGGGCCCAAAATTTTTGGAAAAAAGATCGGCATTACCGACTACCGGGTTTCCGCGATTCCGCTGGGCGGATACGTCAAGATGGTGGGGGAGGAGCCCGACGCGCCGATTACGCCCGAGAATCTTCCCCTGTCCTTTACCCACAAGCATGTTTTAAAGCGCATGGCGATTGTGGCCGCAGGCCCGTTGTTTAATTTTCTGCTGGCCGTTGTTCTGTTCTTCTTTCTGTTTCTGATCTACGGATCCTTCGTGGTGAAGCCTTCGATCGGCGAGGTCCTGAAAGACAGCCCCGCGGACCGCGCCGGCATCAGCAAGGGCGACCTGGTTACGGCCATCGGCGGCAATGAGATTCAAAGCTGGGAGCAGATGGCCAGACTGATTACCGAAAGTCAGGGCAAGTCGCTGGACCTCAGAATTCAAAGGGGCGATGCCACGCTGGATCTGACGGTAACGCCGGAAATGAAGGCAACGAAAAATCTTTTCGGAGAAGATGTCGAGCGCTATGTGATCGGAATCGGGGCTTCCGGCGAAACGTTCTCCCGGGATCTGAATCCGGTGCAGGCCTTATCCGAAAGCCTGGTTCAGACATACCAGATTACCAAACTGACCCTGTTGAGCATCGTCAAGATCGTGCAGGGCACCCTGTCCTCCAAGACCATCGGGGGGCCGATCATGATCGCCGAGATGGCCGGAGAGCATGCCAGGCAGGGCTTTGCCAATCTGATGTTTTTTATCGCGCTGCTCAGCGTCAACCTGGGAGTTCTGAATTTTCTGCCCATTCCCGTGCTGGACGGAGGTCATTTGCTTTTCTTTCTGGTCGAAGCGGTTACCGGCCGTCCGGTCAATATGCGGGCAAGAGAAATTGCACAGCAGATCGGCATTGCCCTGTTGATTTTGCTGATGGTTTATGTGATGTACAACGATATTGCCCGCCTGGTTTTTAACTGGTAGCAGCCAGGCCGCTTTTGGATGGGCGCAGCTGCCGGATTGGGTTTGTGAGATGCCATGCCGTACAGACTTGAAATAACGATAAAACCGGATCTGCATGATGCCGAGGGACAGAGCGTTCGGCAAAAGGCGAAAGCCTATTTCGGCATCGAGCTGTCGGAGGTGCGGACCATTCGCGTGGTGACCGTCGACGCGACGCTGTCGGCCGAACAGCTGGAGGCCGTTCGCCGCGAGGTCTTTACCAATCCCGTGACGCAGATATCCTCCTATGATCCCCTGCCGGTGGATGCCGACTGGGTGATCTGGATCGGTTTGCGGCCCGGCGTGAAAGACAACGCGGGCGCAACGGCCAGAGAGGCTATTGAAGACATTCTGGGCATCCGGATGGCGCCGGATGAAGCCGTCTATACTTCCAAACGGTATTGTCTGAAGGGAGAAGGGCTGGACCTGAAGACCATGGAGAGGCTCGCCGGGTCGCTTCTGGCCAACGACATTATTCAGCAGTGGAAGATATTCTCCAGAAACACCTGGGATCCTCAAAACGGCATCGGCATCATTGTGCCCAAAGTCGTCCTGAATCACCGGCCCACGGTCGCCTGCCTGCCGATCGCCACCAACGAGATCTTACAGAAGATCAGCGATGAAAGAAATCTGGCTTTGAACCCAAACGACATTCCCGTGATCCGGGCCTATTTTCTCGATCCGAAGGTTCGGGCCGAGCGGGAAAAGGTCGGGCTCGGCGATCCCACCGACGTGGAACTCGAATACATCTCCCAGGCCAGAAGCGATCATTGCAATCACAACACCTTTCAGGGGCGATTCCTGTACCGTGATCTGGAAACCGGCTACGCCGAGGAAGCGGACAACCTCTTCAAGACCTGCATCAAGGATCCGACCCTGACGCTTCAGCAACAAAAGGACTGGGTCATTTCGGTTCTCTGGGACAATGCCGGCGCCGGCCGTTTTGACGAGGGACATTACTACGTGATCACCGGCGAGACCCATAATTCACCATCCAACATGGAGGCATACGGCGGCGCCATCACGGGCATTGTCGGCGTGTACCGCGATCCTATGGGAACCGGCCTGGGATCGAAGCTCATCATGGGAAGCTACGGGTTCTGCACCGGGCTGCGCGATTACGACGGACCGCTCAAACCCAGGCTGCACCCCCGCCGCCTGCTGGACGGCGTGATCGAGGGGGTTCGGGACGGGGGCAATAAAAGCGGCATTCCCACGCCCTTCGGGCAGGTGTATTTCCATTCCGGGTACATGGGAAAATGTCTGGTGTTTGTCACCGCCCTGGGCATCATGCCGGCCTTTGTCAACGGGGAACCGGCCGAGCAGAAGCGGACCGAACCCGGGCAGCTGGCGATCATGTGCGGGGGCCGGGTGGGCAAGGACGGCATTCACGGCGTGACCGCCTCCTCGGAGGTGTTTTCGGAAAACACGCCGGCCGGTCATGTTCAGATCGGTGATCCGTACACACAGAAAAAGATGCATGATTTTCTGCTCGAAGCAAGGGATCAGGGGATGATCCGGTTTATTACGGATAACGGCGGCGGCGGGCTGTCGTCGTCCATCGGAGAGTCCGCGCGTTTCAGCAACGGTTG
>Ga0265294_10003109_pt1 | contig 21480 bp, 22 predicted proteins | sample MunlanPumphouse3_FD_192504 | JGI IMG/M metagenome (GOLD analysis project Ga0265294, IMG submission 192504) | Groundwater microbial communities from a municipal landfill in Southern Ontario, Canada - Pumphouse #3 | ecosystem: Environmental > Aquatic > Deep subsurface > Groundwater | place...
TAAATTGTCTTCTATCAGTCCCTGCACATGCATTTCAATGGCTTCATAGATATTTTTCTCTACCTCTTTTCGGGTGGAACCGGTAGCTACACAGCCCGGTAGGTCAGGTGAATATGCTGAATAGTTGTTGTTTGCTTTTTCGATTACAACGAGGAAACGATGCATGATTTAGTCCTCCATTTTTAATTGAGCTTGTTTCAATATGCTGTTCAATGTTCCTGGAGCAAGATCATCTCCACTATGCCCTGCAGTTGTCACCCTGCCTGGTTTAGTAGGGTGCTTATATTGCCGGTGGCTGCCTTTTGTTGCAACCAGATACCAGCCATCGGCTTCAAGAAGTTTTATGACCTCACGTACTTTCATTTCAATCTGTCTTCATGAATATTTAAATGTAATTCGAAAACTTACAGAGTTCGGGTAGGTAGAGTTCATTTTTTAATTTGATGACAATCCATTCATCAATTACCTCTTCCAGATTTCTGCGGCATTCTTCTAAGGTCTTGCCTGTAGTCCATACACCCTCAAGTTCGGGAACCTCACCATAATAGGGTTCCTCGTCGTCTATTATTTCGTATTTTGCTCTTTCGAGAGCTGCGTGGATGTACTGGATAAGCATGATTTATACCTTTCCGAGTGCGGTATTATCTAGTTTTATGCTGTTTAAATCTTATATAGATTCTGTGGATCGGATGATTAATTTTTGGTTTACTGTTGCTGACTGATGAAGAAATGTCTCTTTCTAAATTATGAAGATTTTTTCTTATCCATTACTCACCTAAAAAATGTCACTTGGTTCGAGAAAAACCTCCCCCACGAGGAAAAAGAACCGCTTAATCTAAAGAAGCCCTGCAAAGTGCTCCTTATAAATCTGTAAAAATCATAGGTCTTTCAACTCCGATTTCTCAACTTTACCTTAACAAATGTATTCGGGGTAGACTTAAGCAGACCGCCGGCAGGAAAAATATATTTCAATTGAATTGGTTAAGGGGGAAGATTTTCATATCGAATCCGGCGGTCCAGTTTTGGAGAGATTTTACGAAAACTGAATCAGGTTACTAATTTTTCAATTGAATCAGAATCCCCAAAAGAAAAAAGAATCGCTTAATCTAAAGAAGCCCTGCAAAGTGCCCCTTATAAAGCTACAAAAATCACGGTTTTTTCAATTGCACTTTCCGTAACTTTATCTCAACAAACGTATTCGGGGTATATTTAAGCAAACCGCCGGCAGGAAAAATATATTTCAAATGAATTGTTTATGAGTGAAGTTATTCGTTTCGTATTCGGCGGTCCAGTTTCTGACAGCATTCCATGATCCAAAATTCCCTTGAAAAATGTAGCTTGAATCAGAAATTCCCCACGATGAAAAAGAATCGGTTAATCTAAAGAAGCCCTGCAAAGTGCCCCTTATAAAGCTGAAAAAATCACGGGTTTTTCAATTTCTCTGTTCTTACCATTATCTTAACAAACGTTTTCGGGGCAGATTTAAGCAGACCGCCGGCAGGAAAAATATGTTTCAAATGAATTGTCTTGAGAAAAGATTTTTCATTTTGTATTCGGCGGTCCAGTTTTGGAAAGATCCAACGAAAACTGAATCAGGTTTCTAAGTTTTCGATTGAATCAGAAATATCCCCACAAGGAAAAAAGAATCGGTTAATCTAAAGAAGCCCTGCAAAGTGCCCCTTATAAAGCTGAAAAAATCATGGGTTTTTCAATTTCGCTTTTCTTAACATTATCTTAACAAACATGTTCGGGGTAGATTTAAGCAGACCGCCGGCAGGAAAAAGATATTTCAAATGAATTGTTGTAAAGGAAGATTTTCATTTCTTTTATCTGGCGGTCCAGTTTCTGCCTGCTTTCTTTATCGTAGGTGGTGTTTTTATGCAAGAAAGGAAATTCAAAAATATGGATTTCACAGGGACATGGCACATTTATGAAATGGAACTATGGGATGAAGACTATTTCAATATGGATGTTCAGGCTTATATTACGATAGAGCAAGACAACATGGGACATTTTCAATTTGGTTTAGTTTATGGTGATATCGACGGAAGGATCGTTGAATATGCTGATGGCAAAAGATTTGAATTTACCTGGGAAGGAAATGAAGAATGCGACCATGTTTTTGGTAGTGGCTGGGTAAAAATTAAAGAAAAAGACGTATTGGAAGGTGAGTTTAGATTTCATCTTGGGGATAGTTCTACCTTTTTAGCAAGGAGAGCAAAGTAATAAAATCAAGTAATCTAAAGAAGCCCTTCAAAGTGCCCCTTATAAAACTACAAATATCGCGGGTTTTTCAATTTCGCTTTTCTTATCATTATCTTAACAAACGTGTTCGGGGTAGATTTAAGCAGACCGCCGGCAGGAAAAATATATTTAGAGCCTATCCCAAAACTCAGAGCTATGTCACCATATCTGGAATTTGGAATAATCAATCACTCTTGTGATATAGAAAATAGTTTTCAAACTCTTATGATGTCGAATAAATACTGGTTTTGGGATGAGCTCAGAGATAAAATATGGATCTGAAAAACTATAAAGTATAAATCATATAAAAGGTACTCAGGGGATGAACTATGAGCGATCGCGAACTTATAAAGCAAAAGAAAGAAGCTCTCATTGAGATGACAAACGGTTTTGCGGATCGTTATCTTGATGAAGACTATAAAATGCTGTGCAGGAAGCTCATCGACAAAATGAGCCGGAAAAGGAAGGTGCCATTTATTTCAGGAAAGCTGGAGATTTGGGCGGCTGCAATAGTTTATTCTCTTGGGCAGATTAATTTCCTTTTTGATAAAAGTTTTGAGCCCTACGTGAGCGCTACTGATCTTTGCAATTATTTCGGGACAAGCCAGAGCACAACTTCACAGAAAGCAAAGATAATCCGCGATATGTTCAAAATGAGATATTTCGATGAGGAATTCTCAACAAAAAGAATGCTCAAGGAAAATCCCCTGAATGAGTTCGTAATGATCAATGGGCTTATTGTCCCTGTTTCTGCCGTTATTAGGTTATTTGAAGAAAAGGAAGCTCAATTGAAGAAGGAATTAAATTTGGAAAATGAGGACTCTGTTGTGAAGAAAAAAGATAATAGAATAAATCGGGATCTAGGAGACTTTTGAATATCTTCTAGAATCATAAAAATCTACTATCAATTCCACTAATCAGAATTCATAGAAAACAAACATATTTTTATATATTGAGCTGATCCCAAAACCAATTTTATTCTCATATCAATAAGAAATTAATAACTGGCTTCATTCGCAGAGACGCGATTGACGATTCCAAATTTGAGATTATGGAAGGAAATTTAGAGTTTTGGGATCAGCTCTTACAATGAATCGGTTTTGGGGGAAGATTCTCATATCGTATTCAGCGGTCCAGTTTCTGCCTGCTTTTTTATCGTAAGCGGTGTTTTTATGCAATAAAAAATAATCAAAATTATGGACTTCGCAGGGACATGGCACATTTATGAGATGGAACAATGGGATGAAGACTATTTCAATATGGACGTTCAGGCTATATTATGATAGAGCCAGACAACCTGGGATATTTTCAATTTGGTTTAGTTTCTGGTGATATAGACGGAAGGATCGTTGATTATGCTGATGGCAAAAGATTTGAATTCACCTTTGAAGGAAATGATGAGTGCGATCATGTTTTTGGTAGCGGTTAGGTAAAGATTAAAGATAAAGACGTACTGGAAGGCGAGTTTAGATTTCATCTAGGAGACAGGTCTATCTTTTTAGCAAGGAGAACAAAGCAATAAACTGAAATTTTTAAATTCAACTTTTCTTAACTTTATTTTAACGAACGTATTTTGGGCAGATTTGAGCAGACCGCTGGCAGAAAAATATATTTTAAACGAATTGGAAACATGAGTAGAGTTGCTCACAAAAATGATGAAAGGAGAAAGATGAAATCGGATCGGGTCTTTCGAAAAATGGATTCCTGACATGCACTAATGAAAAATCGTTGATAATCAGGGATTTGGACTCAGTATTTTTTCCACCTCACGGAGAATGTCTTCTATAAATACTTCGGGAGATTCTCTCGGTTCTGCTTCATTTCCGTTATGGACATGATAGGGGAATGTTTTCAGGTCTTTCCAGTGTGGGGAATTATCCCAACGCTTTACCATTTCATCCCCTTTTTGCAGGTGATAGGAATATCGTCTAAAATCTGACCCTGAACTTTCATTTATCTGCAACGTGTAACCCCCTTTAAGAGTTACTCTTGCTTTCAGGGCCTGGACAGGAGGTTCAACTATTGCTTTGATAACGTTTAATTCAAGTACAAGATCACTGGAAGAAAGAGCAGAAAAAATTTTGCTTATTGTCATAAGAACTGTTCCCAGTACCGTGATGCTGTGACATAGCTTTCCCAGATTATGAAATCATCCCATTCTTCAAAATCTTCTTCCCCGACTCTCGAATGGATTCTTTTCTCAAAAGCAGAAAAGTCCATCCCGTATTTCTGCTCCATTTCAGCTATCTTTTTGTTGTAGTAATCTATCTTCTGTTCAGCCTGGTCATGCACAAGCCGCTTTAAAGCCTCCTGTTCGTCTTTATACAGGCCTGCTTTCACCATGTCACTGATAGGTTCAAAGATTTTCCGGGAAATTTTCACGTACTCAATAGCATCTCCCAATAGTATCACCTAACTACCATTTTGTCTCTCCAACCTTAAATGTATTATGTATGTTCCTGGTACCTCTCTTTTCTACCACATTTGCAAAAGTATTCGGGGTAGATTTAAGCAGACCGCCGGCAGGAAAAAGTATATTTAAACTGAAGTAACTCAGGGTAAGAAAAACATCTCCTGACAAATAGAGTCCACTCGGTAAAGTACCCAAACAAAAAAATCTTACTTTAAAAGAACTTCGAATTCTTCTATCGTCAGCCCTGAAGCTTTTATCAAATTTCTTAAAAGGCCCGGCTTCAGTTCTTTGTGCTTCGGGACAGTCAGCGTAACTTTTGATCCTTCCTTTCTAAGGACAACATGACTTCCTACCTGCCGGTGAGGGAGCCAGCCAGCTTTATAAAAAGCTTTGATTGCCTGCATTCCGGAAATTACAGGAAGTCCAGACATTTAAGCAACCACATCGACAACTCTACAGGAAGATTTTCCAATGCATTCCTGCAAGTCGTCTTCTGCAAGCGATTCCAGGCAGGCCTGAATCGCTTCTTTAATATTTTCAATAGCTTCTTCTACAGTATCTCCCTGTGAAAAACAGCCAGGTAAACCGGGACAGCTGGCAATAAACCCTCCGACTTCTTCGTCTTCCTCAAGGATAATTTTGAATCGCATAATGTCGATTACGAGGTTTTTGCTTAAATTTGTATGGGTGAAAGTATTTGACATTTGGTTTATTCCAAAATATAACACCTGAAAACTAACTTGAATCAGAAAACTCCCACCAAAGGAAAAAGAATCGCTTAATCTAGAGAAGCCCTGCAAAGTGCCCCTTACAAAGCTGCGAAAATCACGAGTTTTTTCAATTTCACTTTCCTTACATTATCTTAACAAACGTGTTCGGGGTAGATTTAAGCAGACCGCCGGCAGGAAAAATATATTTTGATTGAATTGGAGACGAGGAAGAAGATTTTAATTTTGTATTCGGCGGTCCAGTTTTGGATAGATCCAACGAAAACAAAATTCAGTTAGTAGATGTTCACTTTAATTCGAAAACAACTACCCTGGTCAAAAAAGATATTGATAACTCTTGAAAATAACCCTGAGGAAAATCTATCGATAAAAGTAAAATTAATTGGCCTGTAAAAAGTATATTCCGAGTCTAACGTGTATTTAAAAAAGTGGAAAAGAAATAAGTGTTTGTAAACTAAGTTACACGAATAACACTTAATAGCGGTTTTCTCTGGGCTTCCTGTGGTTAGGAAGACACTCTCTGCAGTAAACAGGTCTTTCGGGGTCAGGTTTGAAAGGTACTTCGGTTTCAACACCGCAGTCAGAACAGACTACCTTGTGCATTTCTCTGGGAGCGCCGAAATTATTTCCTCTAAACATATTTCTGTCATTAAAAGCCATTTTTGTTTCACCTTGTTTTAGTTTTTTATTTGTTTGAAAATAAGATTGTATAGACTCTTTGATTAAAAACAAAAATTGGTTTTTAATAGCAGATTATCATACGTCTCTTAATTTATCAACACACATACACAGCGCTTATAATATATAAATCTACTTATAAAAATGAAAACCGTACTCTTTTAACCAGAGGATAAATTCCAGATATGGTTTACAAAGGAGATAACAGTCTATTTTCTGTTATCTCCTGAAAATAGAGGTCTGCTAACAGGGTTTTACTTCTAAAATAATCCATCAACAGAAAAGAATCGCTTAATCTAAAGAAGCCCGGCAAAGTGCCCCTTATAAAGCTGCAAAAATCACGTTATTTCAATTTCACTTTTCTTAACTTTATCTTAACAAACGTGTTCGGGGTAGATTTAAGCAGACCGCCGGCAGGAAAAATATATTTCAACTAAAGTTGAGCGAGTAAATAAGGTAAATTTGTTTAAAGGAAGGCGTGAAAACTGAACTTATATAAGCATAAAACTCTATTAAAAATTATATTCTGATGAAAAAAGTTCAGTTTATGTTCAAGGAAAAAATGCTACAAAAAAATTTAGGGAACTTTGGTGGCAAATATTGAAAAGCTTAAAAAGGACTCGTAAAAAAAAGTACGATAAAAAAGTGATGGAATTAAAGTGGCTTTTAAGCCAATTGAGAAAAGAAGATAAGTCACCTGCTGATAAGCAGAAAATCTGGAAGAAATTTATCAGTCGAATGGCTGATTCTAGTGGTGATGTCTGCATATTACCATCTTTTTTATTCAGAAGCTTAATTTCACGTGTCCCAAATAAACAACAGAGTTGGGAAGACCTTCTGATAGTTGTCAGCAGAGCAAAAGAATTTCCACTAGAAGACCCCTCCTTTGTATTTGATACTAACTTTCAATACGTCCCTGATAAGCAAAATGCCTGGAATAGTTTGTATAAACTAACAAGGGATAAGAAAGCAAGCGTAAGAATAATTGCGGCGTATTCATTAGGTAACTTATTTTCACTGGCTCCTGACAAAGAAAAAGCGTGGAAGAATTTACATAAACTGGCAAACAGCGAAGATGTTTACGCCCGTATAGGTGGAGCTAAATCAATAGGCTCAGCGTTCAGAGATATATCGAATAAGCAGGAAGCATGGAACGATTTGCATAAATTGACTAATGATCAAGAAGCTGTTGTAAGAGCAAACGCAATAAATTCACTTGATCCAGTATTCCCATATATTTCAGATAAACAGGAAGCGTGGAGGAATATACATAAGTTTTTAAATGAAAGTGATTTTCGCGTAAAATATTGTGCAGTAAATTTCCTCAACTCAGATGCAGTTGTTCCAACATTTATCTCTGTTCCTGATAATCAGCAAATTTGGGAAGATCTGGTAAAAATAGCGGTAAAAGAAGAAGGATTCATAAAATTTAACGCATCAAGAGCACTTACCGGATTATATCCATATTTGCCAGACAAAAAGCAGGGATGGAAGGATTTACACGAGTTAACTAATAGCAAAAATTACTTGGTAAGAAGGGAAGTAGTATATTCTCTCAAAGTTGCTTTTGAGCATCTTGAAGATAAAACTCAAATTTGGGAAGATTTACATAGATTAGCCAATGATGAAGATAAATTTGTAAGAAGCACTGCGGCAGATTTCTTGAAAACTATTGCAGGGTATTAAATATGAAACAGAGCAAGAATAATCGACCCTGAAAAATCTCCTTATAATGCTGCAAAAATCACGGGTTTTTCAATTTCTCTTTTTTTACTTTATCTTAACAAACATGTGCAGGGGAGATTTAAGCAGACCGCCGGCAGGAAAATCATATTTTAACTGAATTGAATTGAAAATAAGAAATCTCCTTTCTTGTTCAACATCCAGATATTATAAGCTTCAAATCTAATTTCATTTATATAACTGTCATTGTAATGACGATATTTATAGCTAAAATCATCATTATGATGAAAGATATAAATACTCAAGACACAAATATTCCCTTATGAAGCATCTCATGAAAATGTGGAATCCCTGGTGGATAGAAAGAAAAGTTCCAGCTTCCAAAAAGAGGATCTCACGCCCAGAGACTCTTGAAACAATCCTGAAGCTTCTGGATATCAGAGAGGTTATCTGCATCACCGGAGTCAGGAGATGTGGGAAGTCGACTATAATGTACCAGGCAATAGACCATCTTATAGGAAAAGGGGTGGAACCTGAGAATATCCTTTACTTCAACCTCGATGAACCTTTTGAAGACAAAAGCATAGGGCTGCTCGACAGAATATTTGGGGAATACATAGAGCTGCATGTACCGAAAGGGAGAAAATATATCTTCCTTGATGAAATCCAAAATGTAAAAGATTGGGAACAGTGGGTCAAAAAGTTCTATGATCTTCATGGGGAAGATATCAAGTTTGTGCTTACGGGTTCGAACAGCAGCATGCTCTCCGACCAGCTCTCTATTCTTTTGACCGGGAGGATGATCACACAACATGTATTCCCCCTTTCATTTAAAGAATATCTGGATTTTGAGAGTTTTGAATTAAAAGACCCTGACATTCAGAGAAACGAAATTCTGCACTATTTTAACAAATATCTCTTTAAAGGAGGTTTTCCCGAAGTTGTCCTTGAAAATGATATGGACATCAATCACCTTCGGCTAACTGAGTATTTCAACAGTATCCTCCTGCGGGACATAGTGGTGGGTCGGAATATCCGGGAAAGTGCAAAACTGATCGAACTTGCGAATTATTCCTTATCAAATGTATCAACTCTCCTGAGTTATTCAAAAATCTCGAATGCCACCGGGCTCTCAGTCAACAGCTTGAAAGAATACCTGCTTTTTCTGGAACAGGCCTACCTAATATACCAGTTGAACTTCTTTTCATACTCAGTCAAAGATTCAATCTCAATCAAAATGCCCAAAAAGGTCTACTGCATTGATAATGGGCTTCGAAATTCAGCGGCATTCACCTTTTCTGCTGACGAAGGAAGGCTTGCAGAGAACCTGGCTTTTGTAGAGTTGAAGCGAAGAAAAGTAGAGTTTTTTTACTGGAAAGAAAAAAGAGAAGTAGATTTTGTCATCAAAGGCATAGACGGAGCGCTAACAGGTATAAACTGCACCTGTACAGATCACATAAGACAAGGAGAAATCAATGCTCTTCTGGAACTCAAGGAACAGTTTGGTGAAAAAGTTTCCAGGTTAATCTTGCTTACGAAGAATCTCGAAAAAAAGGAAAATGATATCAGTTATATTCCTCTCTGGAAATGGGTTCTCGGAACCAGATTATCGAAATGATCAGTGTTCTGATGACTTCCTTAGTCCATAATTCCCCTAAAAAGACAGTACTTGAATCGAAAAATCCCCCCGGAAGAAAAAAGAATCGCTTAATCCAAAGAAGCCCTGCAAAGTGCCCCTTATAATGTGTAAAATCACAAGTCTTTCAGTTTCACTTTTCTCATCTTAATCTTAACAAACGTATTCGGGGTAAATTTAAGCAAGACCATCGGCAGGAAAAAATATTTCAAATGAATTGTTCATGGGCAAAGATTTTCATTTCTTATTCAGTGGTTCAGTTTCGGATAGACCCTCCGAAAATATGACTCAATTAACAGGTTTTCACTTTAATTCGAAAACAACCACTCTAGTCAAAAATATACTGATAACACTTGAAAATAGCCCAGGGCAAAACCTATCGATAAAAGTAAAACTGATTGTCCCGAAGAAGATTTTATCAATCTGCAAAATTTCTGGATTATGAAAAAATATATTCTGGATCTAAGTTACATTAAAAAAGTGGAAAAGAATGAGTATTAATATAAACTCAGTTAAACTATAACACTTAGTATCTGTCTTCTCTTGGTTTCCTGTGTTTAGGAAGACATTCTCTGCAGTAAACCGGTCTTTCCGGATCAGGTTTGAAAGGTACTTCGGTTTCAACACCACAATCAGAACATTTTGTCTTGTGCATTTCCCTTGGAGCTCCGAAACCTCCGCGGTGGCTGTCTCTTCCCCTACTTCCTCTGTCATTAAAGGCCATTTTGTTTCACCTTTGGTTTTTAGTTGTTGTTTATTGCTGAAAAATAAGATTGTATACGACTCTTTGGTTAAAAACAAAAATTGGTTTTTAACAACAGATTGTTATACATCTTTTTATTTTCAATATATCTACATGGCATTTAAAATATATAACTATTTCTATAATTATAAAAAAAATACATTCTTTTAATTGAGAGAAAATTTTGTGATCAGGGTTTATGAGCAGACAAAATGCATGAAATTCCAATTCTGGTTGATTCTCTAATAAAGCAAAATTATCAGCACTGCAAAGTACCCTTATAAAGTTACAAAAATTATGTTTTTTTAATTTCACTTTTCTTAACATTGTCTTACAGACGTATTCGGGGTGGGTTTAAGCAGACCACCGGCTGGAAAAATATATTTCAATTGAATTAGTTATGAAAGAAGATTTTCATTTCGTATTTAGCGGTCCAGTTTTGGATACTTCTAAATGTTTAAAACTGGAAAATGGTTAAAAAAATATTAGAATAAAGACACTTAATTTCAGTTTCTAATGGGTTTATACCTGTTTTTTTGAATTTTAAATTGCCATATCGGTCTCAGAATTAGGAGTTTATAACAGGTAATATCCATTTTACCAAAATTGTGAGAATAGCAAATATAATAATAAGCCAAATTACCCAACCGGGTAAATTTTCGGGTGTGTCAACCATAATAACAGATATTTCAGAATCATATAAAAAGACATATAGATAGATGACTCCAACTTACCTTTTTCGAATCAATTTTGAGTTACCTGGAAAGGATAAGGAGAAATTTTTCACCTCTTATTAACGATCTATTTTCTGGTTAGTTTCTTCAGTCCCTAATTAACTTGACAAAGTCTCTTGAATCTAAAAATCTCCCTGAAAGGTAAAGGATCGCTCAATCTAAAAAAGCCCTGAAAAGTTCCCCTTCTAAATTTACAAAATCAGAGGTTTTTCAGTTTCGCTTTTCTTAACTTTATCTTAACAAACGTGTTCGGGGTAGATTTAAGCAGACTGCCGGAGGGTAAAATATAATTCAACTGGATTGCATTGAGAAAAGATTTCGTTTGTGTTCAGAAGTTTGTTTCTTATAGCTACTTCTTATTCTTAATTTTTCAGAAAAAATAAGAAATGTATTTATATTTTGCTCCAGTTAGTAAGAATCAAATATAGTAATTTCATACTTCTGCTTGAAAATCAGGTTCTTTGTTTTTTCTGTAAAGCAGGGGGTTAACTCTCTTATCTTTTGAAAGTAAGAGAAACCTCAAGTTGGATTGATAATGATTTATCTCTGCCAGAATGTCTGTTAAGATTCAAGAAGGTGAACGAAAATGAGTAAAGGTGAACGAAAATGAGTAAAATTGACTGGGATTCTCCTGAAGGTGCCGAAAGGTATGACCGAAACTGTGATCACCAGTTCCAGAAAGGACATGTACTGATAGAAATGATGGGAATAAAGAAAGGCGATTTCGTGCTCGACGTTGGCTGTGGAACAGGGAGGCAGGCCCTGAATGTCGCTGGAATTATTGGACCGGCTGGCAAACTCACGGGGATCGACCCTTCTTCATATCGGATTGAGCTTGCACGAAAAAAGTTTGAGGGAGATTCATCCGGCAATGTCCGTTTTCTGGTAAGACAGGCTGAGAATCTCCAAGACATACCGGATAACTCGATAAACCATGCATATTTCTGCTCCTCATTCCACTGGGTTGATGATAAGAAAACTGCCCTTAATGAAATATTTCGGGTGCTCCGGCCAGGAGGCAAGGTCGGCATGACAACACTTGACAGAAACAGCCCCAACACGATGAAGGCGCTGATAGACCCCATTCTTGCAAAATTTGGCATTGAAAGGCGTCATGAATGGCACAGGGGTATGAAAAAAGTAACTGCGCCTGAACTCCACGATCTGCTTTCAGGAGCCGGCTTTACCAGCATCTCAATAGAGCCAAGAGCTGTCCCACGGAAGTATAATTCTCCAGAAGAGTTTTTGCAGCACCCGGAAGAGAAGGACAGCTCCAGGGGGATTTTAAGGGACATTTCCAACGAGACCCTGGAAAAGCTCAGACAGGAAATTACTGAAGAATTCAGGAAAGCTCAGACTCCGGAAGACATTGGTTTTGGAAATATTACGCTGTTTGCAATCGCAACAAAAGCGCAAGAAGGGATTTAAAGGGATATAAAATAAATAACAGGGATTTCACCAGGTCTTTCACGGCTTAGAGATTATCCGAAAAGTAGTTACCTACTATAATTTTACAATATTCAATATTCAATATTCAAAATCAGAATGGATGCTCTGATGTGAATGGATACTCTGATGTGAATGGATACTCTGATATTATAAATCTATTATGGTTTTTCAACACGCATGTTGACCTTTCGGATAGGCTATGAAATGAAAGCTTTTCTTGACCCTTTATTCATTTTGAAAACAACACTTTAATCAGAAAAACTCCCTCCGAAGAAAAAGAATCGCTTAATCTAAAGAAGCCCTGCAAAGTACCCCTTATAAAGCTGCGAAAATCACGGGTTTTTTGGTTCCCCTTTCTTAACATTATCTTAACAAATGTATTTGGGGAAGATTTAAGCAGACCGCCGGCAGGAATAATATATTTAAAAAAAGATAAGAAATAATGATAAGTTTCAGCATTTTTTCATAACAATATAATGCTAAAGTACGAAGCATGTAAATAAGTCATCGGCTATAGAACCTAGCATGCAGCAATGGAGAAATGCTTCTCAGAAAAGTAAAATGTAGATTTTAGGCGTCTTTTTTCAGACACCTCTTTTAGATACCTGTTTTATCAGGCATCCTTATCGATACCTTTAAATCAATACTTAAGATAGCCTTTCCGCTCAAGCCATTCTACCTGGGGCCTGGTGTATTTCCAGGTAACTTCGGCTTTGGAGTCCTGAACTTCCCAGGGATTGGCTATTACTACATCACCTTCGCGGATCCACATTCTCTTTTTTTTAGAGCCCGGAATCCTTCCCATGCGGACAACTCCGTCCATGCACTGAAGTGTCACTCTTTTCGAGCCGAGTAAACTTGCAACCGTTGCCAGAACTTCATTTCTGTCCTTGCGAGGGACTCGTACTCTTGATGTTTCAGGTTTATCTCCTGAATTTACTGGTTTATTTGATCCCGCCTGTCTCTTTCTTACAATACTTCTGTAGTTTGCCAGGTAATTCCTCCTTTGAATATTTCTATTGATTTATTAAGTTTTAAATTGAATAATTCGTACCGGTTCTGTTCTCGATGCTGGTTTGCTCTTATCCTCCTGCCTTCATCAGGCAGAAACAGGTAAAGAAATGAAGAGAATAAACCAAAATAACAAAAAGAAAAGATGAATCAGGCATTAATGTAAAATTAAATTACAAAATTAACAATGCCTGATGCAGATTATCTTCAGAATTTCCTGTGTTTAGGAAGACATTCCCTGCAGTATACTGGTCTGCCTTCGGTAGGTTTGAACGGTACTTCAGTTTCAACGCCGCAATCAGAACAGGTAACTTTTGTCATTTCCCTTGGTCCGCTGTTACCGCGGAAACCTCCGGAATTTCCCCTGAAATTTCTGTCATTAAAAGCCATTTTCGTTTCACCTCCACTTGTAGTGGATATTTATAAGTGGATATTTATAGTTTTAAAAACAAGATTGTATATTCCCTAGATTAAAAACGAAAATAGGTTTTTAATAACAGATCATACGTCTCTTTATTTTCAACACATACAACATACAGTCAAGTTACATAAAAGTACCTATATAAAAAAATTACACTCTCTGTTTCCAAATGACTTTCAAATGACTCTCAAATGACTCTCAAATGACTCTCAAAAGGGAAAATCCTCTTTAAATTAGTTTAAAGAGACTTTACAGAGAAGGCAGCAGTCCACTTATTGATAATATACCTTTTAAACCATAATTGCTTGAAAATTTTCACTATCTTTGAGATGGCTGTTTTTAAGTCGAAAATTACAGATCACATGACTTATTGGCTCTGTGAAGTAATCCTGCTTAAACTGCAAAAGGTTACAGGTAAAAAGTATATTTCGTATCCAGGGTAGGCCTGAGAGAGACCTAAAAAAAGTAGAAAAGAAATAAGTGTTGATGTAATTCAATTACACAAACAATATTCAGTATCTGCGGTTTTCTCTGGGAGTCCTGTGGTTAGGAAGACAATCCCTGCAGTAAACCGGTCTTTCTGGATCTGGCTTGAAAGGTACCTCTGTCTCAACATTACAGTCAGAACAGGTAGCTTTGTGCATTTCTCTGGGCGCGCCGAAGTTAGAATTTCCTCTGAAGTTTCTGTCATTAAAAGCCATTTTTGTTTCACCTTGTTTTAGTTTTTGCTGTTTGTTTGAAAATAAGATTGTATAGAACTCTTTGATTAAAAACAAAAATTGGTTTTTAATGGCAGATTATTATACGTCTCTTTATTTATCAACACACATACGTGGCACTTAATATATATAAATCTATTTATGAAATAAGATATACAGCGAAATTATATGCAAGTATATCCTGAATGAAGTTGTAACAATCGAAGATTAATATTTTTATTTTTGAGGAGGAAAAATTTGTTCTGGGATGATGTTTATAAGGGCACGCCACCATGGGATCTCGATCACCCTCAGCCTGCTTTTGAAGCCCTCATAAAAAATGGAGAAATCAAGCCTGGCCGAGCTCTTGATATAGGGTGTGGCAGAGGCGAAAATGCGATAATTCTGGCTATGAATGGCTGTGATGTCATCGGTATAGATCTTGCTGAAAACGCCATCTCCGATGCAAAAGCGAAAGCTACAGAGCGACATGTTAAGGTAAAATTTGTCGTTGAAGATGCCTTACAGATGAACCGGCTTTTCGAGGAAGGCGAGTTCGATGTCGTCATAGATTCCGGATTATTTCATGTGATGATGGATGAGCAGAGACGTGTTTTTGCGCAGCAGGTGCACAGGGTGCTGAGGGAAGGCGGCAAATATTTCATGCTCTGTTTCTCTGATAAGGAACCGGGAGAATACGAGCTGCCCAGAAGACTCTCAAAGGCTGAAATAGAGAGTACTTTTTCACCTGTTTTTGATATAACATATATCAAAGAAGCTGTTTTCGATTCACTGCTCAGTCCGAGTCGCAGAAAAGCCTACCTTTTATCGGCTACAAGAAGTTAATTGGGAAAAAAATTTTTGCTAAAACACCGGTAAATTGTACAGTTAACCAGCTCTTCAAATGTACTCCTAAATTCACAAAGATCAGCTAAATCCGCAAAGATTAGATAAATCTGCAAAGATCAGCTAAATTCACAAAGATCAGCTAAATTCACAAAGATCAGCTAAATCTGCAAAGATTAGATAATACTGACCAATTAAACAGGAATATCTCTTTTTACCCACCCAGTGTAATATCCTGTTTTTGATAAAATTCCAGTGCTTTGAATAAGTGTTCTGGCTTAAAGTCCGGCCACATTTCGTCAACCACATATATGTCCGAATATACCGTTTGAACCGGTAGCATTCCACTGAGTCTACATCTTCCTCCCCAGCGAATAAGCAGGTCTACTCTTGGAATTTCTGCTGATGCAATATTCTCTATCATTTTTTTACCGTCAGGGGAGTTATCATATGCATATGTTAAATCCCAGTACCAGCCATAATTTATCAAAAAATTTATCTTTATTTTACCTTTTCCAACTTTGGTTCTCTTTGTATATTCAAGCAATTCTTCTGGAAATATATCCGAATTAGTATTCCCCACCACAAGTATTTCAGCATCACGTTTTGCAATTTCCTGAACTGATTTTATACAGGCATCTGTAAACGCTTTTCTCTGAATTTGAGGCCTTTTTGTATTATCCTGAGTAAACCCAAAAAAAGTAACTTCGCCTATTCCTATTTTTACGCAAATATCGTATACTTCCAGGCCCGGGATTATTCCACTGCTGTATCCTTCATGTTTTTCCAGCCCTCGAGCCAGAGCCCATCTCCTGTTGCCGTCCGGTATTATAGCTATGTGCCTGGGCAGTCTTTTAAATTTTGGTATATCCAGAAAATATCCCCCTATTTCTTTGCTTAAAAATGCTATAAATAACCTTCACCGGAACCGGACAACAAAACCTATGAAAAATATGATTTAACTGTATGGCGATGAAAGAAGATTTTTCATATATCGATTAAAAAAGTACTTTTAACTAAAATATCAACTGCCTGTGCATCCCGCTAAAAAAATATTTGGTATTAGTCGGGTATCAGGAAGATTATTTTAGTTTATCACCAGAGTTATACTAATCATAAACCCGCTCAAAACTTCAAACCATCGTCTGTTATAGTGATATTATTGTTTCCGATAAAAATGGTATCGTGCACGTTCACGCCGTTTATGGTTTGCCTGGGAGTATCGTTTATTTCCACCTTACGGTCAGTAATAAAGATTTTCTTACCTTCTGCATAAAAAGTTCCGCTTACTGCAACATATCCATCTTCTGTAATTCTGGCATTAAAAACGACATCGCCGTTTTCTTTTCCTGTTAATGTGAGGCCTTTTTCATTTTCGATTTCTCCCTGCAAGTCAAAATTTTCGTTAATTTGGGTGAACTCATTTCTATCGATTTTTGCAATAAGTTCGGAATCTTTATCCCGGATTTCAGCTGTTAGAATCAGACCGTCTTCGGAGTTTTCCAGAGTAAACAGGGGAGTTCTGTCTCCGGTGTCCCTGTCCTGATACGATACCGTGTACATCTGGTCTGCGTACACATTTGATCCAAAAATCAGCATATAATCTTCATGAGTCATGTGGTTTCGCCTGCGAATTTTTACACATTTTACTGGTATGCTTATATAAAACGCTTCTCAACAGGTTTTTATTGCAAAGAATTGAATACAGTAGTAATTAAAGGACTTTGATTAAAAGATGCTCTTTTTATGATTCTTTCCATGATTATTTGTATGATGTGTGATTCACCTGAGAAACGTTCCTTTGATCCAAACAGTCTTTGCTGTGAAAAAGATCCCTTACCTGAAATTAAATCCAGTTGCAAAATCCCCTTTATATCTGACAGTTATCTATTTTCTTCAGCCTTTTTTAATTCTTTAAAAAGCCACCGAAATACTGAGGCAGGCTGCAACAATGTGTCAGGTTAAAGACTCACCAGTGTTTTGAACCCCCCATATGACATGCGCCTGTAATCAAACAGATCATATTCGCTGGTTTCCATCATTTCTTTCATTCTCGGGTCATTCATAACTGCTTCATTTACTTTGTCTCTCTGCTCTTTTGATTCGTAGACAATCCATGAGAAAATTACGGTTTCTTCTTCAGAGGCATTAACTACTTTTTTAAAAGAAACCAGTTCTTCTATGTCCAGGTCGTCCCCTATACATTCGTAATACTCTAAAGCGCCAAGATCTTTCCATATCTGACTTGATTTTTGGGCAATTTCTCTGTATTTGTTTACCTTGTCTTTAGCGATAGGAATCAAAAATCCGTCCACGTACTTTTCCATATTTTTTCTCTCCTTTTACTTTTGTATCTCTTATTCTGAATTTTTTCTTATTTTGAGCTTCATGGAAATCTGTATCAGGAGGCACAGTTTGTCCCTGATAATTTTTTCTTTCCTGCCTTAAAGGATAATTTTACAAAAATCTTTATGGATCAGTTTATAAGAAAGGTTCGATTTATAAGAAAGGTTCGATTTATAAGAAAGGTTCGATTTATAAGAAAGGTTCGATTTATAAGAAAGGTTCGATTTATAAGAAAGGTTCGATTTATAAGAAAGTATCAGCCTGTAAGAAAATATCAGCCTGTAAGAAAGCATCAGCTTTTAAGAAATATACTGCTTTCTTAAAAGTTGTCCCGGCTGGCAGCCTGAATATAATTAACAATAGGTCATGAAAAGTGTTCTATCTTATCTGTAAAAACCCGGTATGTTTCTATTTATAGCTCCCTGTAAAAAACATCTTCGCTAAACAAATATCTTTATTAAATTCTTTTGTTCTACTATTTCAGGTATATTCAAACTCTTCCTGTTCCGTCACAGTTTAAGCAGCTGTTAAACCCTTCTCCGCCGCAAAGGGGACATTTTTCCCATCCCATTTCGTTTTTAATCTCTTTCCATGTCCTGCCTGCCCCTTCACAGTTCCAGCATTTTTCTTTTCCAAGACCTTCACAGTTACGACAGATGTCGCTCATAATCTACCCCCAATTTTCAGTAAATACTGGTGTTTAAGGTTATACGCATTTGAGTTAAGATGCAGTTAAAACTATGATTATTTTTATCATTGCCGTTCAATATTAAAGTTGTTTGGAAACAATCTTCCTGATGATTTCTTTCTTTTGTGAGTATTTGAGGAATATTTGAAGAATATTTGAGGAATAAATCTGCTCTTTTTGTAATACAGACTTATAACTGAACTTTTATGCCCTGTAGAGTCAGGAAAATCAGCACTATATCATCATTTACATGTCAGCTGTCCGCAAACAATCAAAAAATAATATAGAATTATAAGTCAATGACAATATTAAAAAATTAATAGTGATCTTTAATAGTCAAGACAGGTATTTAAAGGCAGGTATTTAATATCTATACATATATAAAAAAACTGATGAATCTATAAAAAAACTGATGAATCTATAAAAAAAGCCAACAAACAAATTAAAAAGCTAATAAATAAATTAAAAAATTAAAATATTAATAAAATTCTCATGATTTAAGAAGGAGATTGGATAATAACAGATTTTCCCATTTCTGTCTTACCTGATCTCCTAAAAACACCCACCAGCTTTTTTATCATGCATTGTATTCAGGCAGAAGCTTCCTTGTTCAGGATATAGCCTACCATTCCCGGGTTAAGCTTGCTTTCCCTTGCAACCTTTTTCTCAATTTCCTCTGCGGTTTTTCCTTCGTTCTTCATTTCTTTTATTTTCTCGATCACTGAGGACGGAATTTCGTAATATTCGTTTATATCTTTCCTGTGTCCCCACACATCTCCCTCAAGGAGCTGGACTCTCTGCATCTGAAGGAACATCTCTATGGACCTTGAAACTGTACGCATGTATGATTTGGGTAACTGGATAACCTCAATCTTCGGGCAGGTTTCAACCAGTCCGAAGATGTCCTTGTTAGACGGCCTGAAAGCCAGGTGAACAATACGCTCATTCGGATTAAGTGTAAAAATTTCTTCCCTTGAACTGACAACTCTTATTCTCATATTTTTTCCCCCACTCTAAAGTTATTTCTTGATTAAAGTTAATCTTTTAAGTTGATTTTCTTTTAGGTTATTTTCTTTTAGGTTGATTTTTGTATCTAATTTCTTCAGATTTAAGATATTTAATAAATTCTACTGTTCATTATGAATTCGAATCTATTTATGCAGACGCCACGGAAGAAACTTTATCTTTCTTGACTTTTCCCTGAGCTGCTGAAAGACATTCAAGTGTGCAGTATATTGCTTTTTCTTCCACTTTTTTTAAGACTACAAACTCACTTCCACAAATTGGACAGGTTTTTCTTACATACTCCATATACATCACCACCTGTTTTTCTCTCCCAACTGTTAAGTTCTTTTTTGATTGTACTTTGATATTAAGTAGATCTACTTCTTATAAATAGTTATCTCATTGAACTAATATTATTTAGATAGTATTTCGTGACTACTGGTAATATTAGATTTGTTGAATCAACTAAAGAAACAATAGGCTGGAGAATAGTGGTTTTCAGATTTTTCCTATTTTTCACTTCATTTAATATCTATTATACTCACTTTCATTTTGATATTTCTTCCAATGATTGGGTTAATTATCTTCTTCACTGATTTTGTAAGTTTCAGGCTTTAATCAGTGCCTCTATAAAATTAGATTTGATCCTGTAGCTTCATGAGTTCCCTGAAAGACTTTCAGATAAGAAGCATAAACAGTCCTGATAGGGCAGTGGCAGGACGAAAAATGGTGATAAAAAAGGTGAATATTTAATCGAAGATTTAACCGGAGATTCACAGCAATTTCTATCCTCATTTTCTACTGTTTTTTAAAATGATCAGATTTTCTTACTGGTTGTATTCCAGTATTTATGTCATGTATATATTTTTATCTCGCTTTCTACAGAAATCCAGTCCATGCCATGTTATTGGACTGATAGTTTTTTCTGGTAATTTGACAGTTCTTTCCCGGAAGCATGGAATCTTAACATAAGCTATAAGAATCTTAACATAAGCTCTAAATATCTTTGCTTTCCATGATTTATCTGATTTTCATGGCTGACAGATCACACCCTCGCATAAGAAGTGAAAATATCGCCGGAGCACTTTTATTTGCTGCAGGAGTGCTGGCTTTCATGGGAATAATAACGGCTGAGACTCTTTATCCCGGATACAGTACAGCCCAGAATGCAATAAGCGATCTTGGTGCAACCGTGCCCCCTGACAGTATTATTATAGAGCCTTCTGCAACCATTTTCAATACTTCAATGTTAGTTTCAGGACTTTTGATTACTGCCGCTGCTTATTTTATTCACCACGCATTCAGGAAACAGTCTGTTACTTTACTGACAGTTCTTTTTGGAGCAGGCGTGCTGGGCGTGGGGGTCTTTGATGGGAGTTATGGTGATATCCATGCCATTTTTGCCCTTCTCGCTTTTCTAGCAGGCGGGTTATCAGCAGTTGTGAGTTCCAGGATACAGGGGGCGCCGTTGAATTATTTTTCAGTATTACTTGGAGGAATCTCACTTTTAGACCTTATTCTTTATTACATCATGCTGGATGCAAGCCCCTTTGCGGTCCTGGGCATCGGTGGGCTGGAGAGATGGATCGCATATCCAATCCTTCTCTGGGTAACTGGTTTTGGCGGATACCTGATGGGGTATTCACGTCCATAAAATCATTAAAACTATAATCAGCTAAACCTATAACAGAAATTTGATTTTCCGGTGTCTCAATTAACTTGAAGCTTTATTTGAAAATTCAAACACCTGGCTACTATAAGTTATATTTTTTTGTAATTTATACTGCATGTTTTATTTTATTCTGGTTAATAATAATTATTCGAATAGCGTATATTTATTATGCGTCTGGTTCAGGTACTTATTCCTGTGGGGAAGAGGCAGCCTGTGCTGGCAGTTCTGGATGACGAGGGAATAGACTATGCCGTATGGGGCGAAACAGGAAGAAAGGACTTTGAGGCCCTTGTTCAGTTTCCAGTCCCTCCTATTGGCGTGGAACCGGTGCTTGAGAGGTTGCGCAAAGCCGGGGTCAGCGAAAACACTTATACAATCGTCCTGGCGCCTGAAACTGTAGTCTCGACCCGCATCGAAGCTCTGAAGCAGCGTTATTCCGGATCCCGAATCTCAAGGGAAGAATTAACTGCGCGCGCAGAGGACCTT
>Ga0265294_10003111_pt1 | contig 21474 bp, 13 predicted proteins | sample MunlanPumphouse3_FD_192504 | JGI IMG/M metagenome (GOLD analysis project Ga0265294, IMG submission 192504) | Groundwater microbial communities from a municipal landfill in Southern Ontario, Canada - Pumphouse #3 | ecosystem: Environmental > Aquatic > Deep subsurface > Groundwater | place...
TGTCCCACTACATACACTTCGCACGCAACTGTCGGTCGAACACGGAGCCTGGGACGGTACAGCCGTATTCGGCTATCGTGGAATGCGCCATACAACTGACGTTCATGATCAGTACCTGGACCTTCCAGGGTTTTTTCTTGCTGATGTTCAAATCGGATATCATCTGGCCCTTAAAAAGTCGGAGTTGACCTGCCGACTGAAAATCGATAATCTTTTCAATGCTTCGTACGAGACCATCAGAGGTTATCCATCTCCTGGTAGGAGTTTCTTACTCATGCTGGTTTATTCCTTTCAACAAATAAATAACCAAAATCAATGAAGAAAATTGCTTTTTTCTCGTCCGTCATTTTCCTGCTTACCTTTTCTGGCTGCATAAAACCGCCGATAGTTAATCCACCCGATGATGGATATCGCCATGGTATTTTTGTTGTTAATGAAGGAGCCATGGGCAATTCCAATGGATCTGTTTCACACTTTGATCCAGATTCCTTGAAGATTACGAACTACCTGTTTAACCAGGCTAATGGCCGTCCACTGGGTGATGTGGTTCAATCCATGACCATTAGCGGTAACCAAGGCTTTATCGTGGTGAATAACTCGCAAAAAGTTGAAGTCGTTGATCTAAAAGACTTTAGCTCAATAGGAACTATCGATGGCCTAACCTATCCTCGTCATTTATTGGTGATAGATAGCACCAAAGGCTATTTAAGTGATGGGAATTTTGAGGGATTTGTGCATGTCATAGATTTACAGACTTTTACAATTATGTCCTCCATACCCTGTGGTAAAGGACCTGAACGGATAGTCCAGTATGGAGATAACATTATGGTGGCTAACTCCGGTGGTTTTGATAATGACAGCACCATCACAGTCATCGATACGAGTAAAGATCAATTGGTAACAACTTGGCCTACTGGTTATAACCCGGTAGATATGGTCTTTGATGCTCAAAACCGACTGTGGGTAATGTGCAAGGGGAAGACCATTTGGAATGCTGACTGGACTTTAGGAGTTGAGACTGAATCAGAAATCATTATTCACGATCCCACCACTGGAGCTATTTTGGAAAGAATTACCATTGGAATGGTTGGTGATTACTATTGGCCAAACCGGATTGGCAGCAATCCCTTGGGAACGCGGATCTATTTCATTGAAGCCGCTGGTATAATGGAAATCGATTTAACTCGGACTGGAACCGACCCCACCTTGTTGATACCCGGAAGTTTCTATGGTTTTGGTGTTAATCCAGCTGATGGACATATTATTACGCTGGTTTGTCCCTCTTTTACAACATCCGGGTTGATGGTTCGGTACAGCCCCCAGGGAGGAGAGATTGACAGTTATGAAGTGGGTATAGGGCCTAATGGTGTAGCCTTCAATTAGTATTCGGGAATCCAGCTGGTATCTTGTCACCCTAAAGAAAGTGTTAATTTTGCCCTCATTAGGACCATCCAATCCAATGAGGGCATTTTTAATTTTCCTAATTCTTGTTCTTTCCCTGACAAAGGTCACTGCCCAGATTGAATCACCTGGAGAGCCTTTGAGCCGGTCAGTCAATCTGACCACCAAACCTCAGCAGGTGAGGTTAATGTCAGTAACACCTACCATGATCGGGGCCCTCCAGGAGTCCTATCAGCATGAGCTTAAGCCATTTCTCTTTGCCTATCCGATCGATACGGTTATTCCGGTTCTGCAATCAGGCCAGTGGGATACTGTTGGCCAGAATCTGATCTGCCGAATGACGATTCACTCCGATGGAGCCGAATCGCTCAACGTGATCTTTGGAAAATTCCGATTGCCGGAAAACGCTTCTGTCTTTCTCTATACTCCGGATTATCAGGTCGTCCGAGGGGCTTTTACCTCCCTGAACCATACCTCGGCTGGCCAGCTCGCCACTTTACCACTCCCGGGTTCTAGCGTGATCATTGAGCTCAACATGCCGGTAGACTCTCAAGAGCCTGAGATTGAAATCAGTAGGATTTCTCATGATTTCACTGGGGTATTCAAGGCTGATGATGCTTATAAGCGTTCGGGTAGTTGTAATGTTGACATAAATTGTCCTCCCGGTGCAGAGTGGCAGGTAGAAAAGAATGCTGTGGTGAAATTCATCCGAGGTGGAACCTGGCTCTGTTCCGGATCCTTAATTAATAACACAGCAAATGATGGAAGGCCTCTTCTGCTGACGGCTAATCATTGCATTGGGATACCAACTCATGCCGAGCAATCCGTTTTTTTCTTCCGATATGAACGGCCCGGGTGCGGATCTGGAACGGCCACCCCCGATCAGACCCTATCAGCCTCAAAATTGCTGGCCACCTATCCATCTTTAGATTTTAGTTTAGTGGAGCTTAGCTCCTCACCACCTGAGGATTACCAACCATATTATGCTGGTTGGAACCGCAGGGTTGTAGCTTATTATGATACGGTTGTCGCGATTCACCATCCCCGAGGTGATGCAAAAAAGATTTCCAAAAGCTATCACCGGGTTGTCACCGGTGATTTTGGAGGCGGCTATGAAAGTAATACCCACTGGCGGGTATCCCAATGGGATTTGGGCACCACCGAGCCCGGATCATCTGGTTGCCCACTCTTCAATACTGATCATCAGATCATTGGAGACCTGACAGGTGGAGATGCCAGCTGTGACTATAATTTTAACGATTACTTTCAAAAGTTTTCGGTCAGCTGGGATCGGTACCCCGACTCCTCCAATCAGCTTAAATACTGGTTGGATCCTTTGAATTCGGGAGCCCAGATTATCAATGGATACGATCCCTTTATGGAAGGTAAACCGCTGGCCAATTTCGAGATTAGACCAAACCCGGCTGAGGCGGGTAAAATCCTCTTTTTTCATGATCGATCAACCGGAGCTCCAACAACCTGGGAATGGGTTTTCGAGGGTGGTATCCCCGAACGCTCAGTCAACAGGGATCCGGGAGCAGTGGTTTTCCCGGATGCCGGAATCCATCAGGTGACCCTGATCGTAAGCAACGAGATTGGGTCAGACTCCCTGCGCCAGAGTTTGCTGATCGTGGAACAAACCGACTATTCAGTTTCGGAAACCCGAATTGTGCCGCTGCGGATGATTGAAATCAGCGACCAAAGTTCAGGGAATCCACAACTAGTTACATTCACCGCATCAGGAGCCTTCCCAGCAATTTGGACCGGTCCAGAAACCTTTAGGCTCTCGTATAGTAAGCCGGGGGATTATACCATTACCCATCAGGTCGAATATCCCGGTAAAACAATCTCTCTGACTCATTACAATCAGATCAGGGTGGTTAATGAAGCCATATCCTTTCAGTCAACTCATATCCGCAACACGGCTGATCATGAACATACAGTGACTCACGATTTTGGAAATCAAGGCTACTTTCCTGGTTCGAACACATTCGGAATCAGTCAGTTTGCTGAGGAGTTCATCAACGAGTCAGATTCCCGGCAAATAATTTCAGGGATCACTTTCCCCATACAAAACCTGAATATTTTTTCTGATGACTATTACCTCACCTGTTGTATCTGGGATGCTAACTGGGAGCTAATAGCCAGCGATTCTGTCAATATCTCAACCTGTAGTGATTCCAGCTTTCTGACCGTTCGCTTCAAGTATCCGGTTATGTTAGATACGCTCGTTTATGCAGGATATCAGATCAAATCTTGGGATCAGGGTACTTTTGCATCACGGGCGTCTGTTGATCGTGGTTTGAATGGAAAAAATACAGCCTACATCTTCTCTGGTAACAAATGGCTATCGGCATCCGATCAGTTTGGAATTAAAACATCCCTTGACTTGTCACTGGAGGTCACTCCGATAGGTCAAAATTTCAAGGATCAGATTCAGATAACCTCAGGGAATACCCTGGGACAGTTCATCATCGACTTAGGAAATCTTGTTTTTAGTCAAGCCGATATCACGGTTTATGACATGATGCTCAGGCAGATGACTACTACGGTCTCCTATCAAGCCAACCAGATATTCTTATCATTTTCCCCACCAGCATCGGGAATGTACGTGGTTCGAATTCAGCTGGATCAGCTGGTATTTTATCGGTCTGTTTTAGGTCTCCGGGACTAGTTCTGGCCCGCCTCTGATAAATAATGATCAATCAGCGGTTCCAGCTGATCAATAGTCAGATCCTTCGCAACGATCTTAAAATCCTCGCTGAGAACGAAGATTTTCGGGGTGCTCCAAGCTTGGTACCCATCAATGATCTGGTTGATATTCTGCGGAGTATATGCATTGATCCAAGTCAGGTTATTCTCTTTTATAAACGCTTTCCAGGGTTCGGGCTCCAGCCGGGTGTAAATGGCCAAAATTTCACCGCCCTTGCTCCGGATCATTGGATACATCTCATGGAGTTTTGGGGTGGACTCTTTGCAGTGACCACACTCTGATTCCCAGAAGTAAATAATGACAAAGCGAGCCTTGATTTCTGTCAGATCGAACGTCTGACCTTCGGGGTTGACTAGTTTAACCAGCGGGGGAGCCGGCGATCCAATCAACAAAGGCTTTAATTCATTAACCCGCCATTGAATCTCATTCAGATTCTGCTCGTCCACCCAAGAGGCATGTCCATTAAGATAGTAATTTTCTGCCATATAGACATATACAGCATCCGTTCCCATGATTTCTGGTTCGGAGTATAGATTCAGTAAATGCTGCACCGTAAATTGATAGGTCTCGCCCTCCCGACCAGTCATAGCAATAACCCGCTCCACTGCCGGAATGATTGAATCTGGCACTGGCGTAATCGCCCTCTTAAAGAAAAGGTTTAACTTGCTCTCGATTAATGGGGTCCTGAGCAATCGACTATCGGTTAGATCAACCGCATCGAAAAAGTGATTAATATAATACCGGTATTGCAAAAGCTTTTGATTTTCAGGAGACTGACCAGGAAGATTAATTGGAATCTCCATAGGTTTCATCCCTTTAATAAAATCTCCTGGTAGCGTGCCAGCCAGCGCTTTTATGCCGGCATCCCAGAGATTTTCGGCAGCCTTTTGTACTTGTTCGTATCGTGACTGGATATGACGAATGGAATCAGGAGAAAGATTAGATTGGCGCATGCTTCTTTGCAAGGCGCCCATTTCAGATTGATATTGGCCCATTCTCATCTGCCATTCAAAGAATTGGCTGTTCTCTTCTGAATTAAGAAATTTCACCTGTTCGATGGAGGCTCCTTTTGGCAATTTTATGCTAAATTCTTGATTATCTGTGAGAAAGAACTCGATAAATTGGTTATTGGGAAAAACCAACTGGTACATGCCTTCCGGTAGTTTCTCTTTTGAAAAAAAGCTAGCACAACCATCTGGGCCGGTTCTTACGGTATCGTCTGAGAAGAATCGGGAGCCGAAACGATGGGCGAGGACAATCTCCTGATCCGGGTAATCCTCACCACAAAAAGTAAGGTTAAAGCGTTGTGGGTAAAGGGCGGAGGTAATAGACAACAGCGGGAGAGAAACGAGTAATATTCTTAATAAATACTTCATTAGATCGATTTTGGGGTAAAGATAGACAATGAGTACATTTGACAAACGAATAAAAAATGTTATCCGTACTCATCCCAGTCCGAAATTGGCCATTGAAAGATTTAGTAGAATCCCTGTCCCTTCAATTGGAGCAATCGGGGCATCCCTATGAAATTCTCATAGGAGATGATGGGTCGGATCCTGAACACTCAGCCTCCAACCAACAGTTGGAGGCTATCCCAGGAGTGCATTTTTTCTGCCATAATCCAGCGCTTGGACGGAGTGCCAACCGGAACTTTTTAGCCCGTCAGGCACACTATCCTATGTTACTTTTCCTCGACGGAGATGCTGCGGTTGTTCATCCGAACTTCATTGAGAATTATCTTCAAATGGCAGATGACCACTCGGTTATTTGTGGTGGTACCGGCTATACGATTACCAGGCCAACGAATCCCGATCATCTGCTACGATGGAAATACGGACGAGCCCGGGAAGAAAAAACTGCAGCGGTCAGGCAGATACATCCCTGGAATTCGTTTTCAACTTTTAATTTTCTGATACCCTCAAACCTATTTTCTACCATTGAATTTGATGAATCGATATCGGGCTATGGTCACGAAGACACACTTTTCGGTTATCAGTTGAGAACCAGCAAGATCCCAGTGACTCATCTGGACAACCAACTGCTGCACATGGGACTAGAGTCGGCCTCCCAATTTCTTGAGAAAAGTCGGGATTCTGTACGTAATCTGGCGAACCTTTATCTTATGGGAAAGATCATTGAGGAGGATGCCAGACGTAATAAACTGATTAGAAGTTGGCTCGTAATCAAGCATTTTGGAGCTCGAAAAATTGTTACCTGGTTTTTTCGATTAACCCGTCAGCATATTGAGAAAAACCTCCTTGGAAAGAGGCCATCACTGCTTCTGTTCGACCTCTATAAACTGGGGCTAATCTGTCATTATGGCTGATCTTTCTTATCTTTGCGGGTTCAAAAAAAAATTGAATGGATCGTATTGAAACCAGAATCGCTAAAATAGCAGCACTGGCCTTGGCAGATTTATACCAGGCTGAGGTTATGTCCAATGATATTCAGGTGCAACCCACACGGAAAGATCAGCAAGGAGATTTTACCCTCGTGGTTTTCCCGTATACACGTTTCTCGCGTCGAAAACCGGAGGAGACGGCCTCCCAGATAGGAGATTACCTGAAAACTCATCTGGAAGAGATTGAACGCTTTGAGGTCATCAAAGGCTTTCTTAACCTGTTTATGAGCGATCATTTCTGGCTTCATTTTTTCAAGCAGATCGTGTCAAATCCAACCTTTGGCCAGGTAACCCCAACCAGCAACTCCCCACGAGTGCTGGTCGAATTCTCCTCTCCAAATACCAATAAGCCCTTACATCTGGGTCATATCCGGAATAATCTCTTGGGGAACTCGGTGTCGAGAATTATCAGCGCAGCCGGGTCTCAAGTGACGATGGTTAACCTGGTGAATGACAGGGGAATTCATATTTGTAAATCGATGATTGCTTGGCTGAAATGGGGTGATGGCATCACTCCGGAACAGTCGGGGAAAAAGGGCGATAAGTTGGTAGGGGATTTCTATGTCATGTTTGACCAAGCCTACAAGAAAGAGATAGCCCAGTTGATGGCATCTGGAATGACAGAAGAGGCAGCCAAAGCTCAGGCTCCCATTCTTTTGGAAGCACAGGATCTTCTCCGGCGCTGGGAGAAGGATGATCCAGAAGTCCTTCAAATTTGGGAAATGATGAACCAATGGGTCTATCAGGGTTTTGATGAAACTTACCGCCAATTGGGGATTTCGTTCGATAGAACATACTATGAGTCGCAAACCTACAAACTGGGGCGTAACCTGGTGCTGAAAGGCTTGGAGCAAGGGATTCTATATCAGAAAGAGGATGGTAGCATCTGGGCTGATCTGACTGACGATGGATTGGACCATAAACTGTTGCTTCGGGCCGACGGAACTAGTGTGTATATGACTCAGGATCTGGGTACTGCTCACCAGCGATTTGAAGAATATGGTTTTAATAGACACATCTATGTTGTTGGAAATGAGCAGGATTACCACTTCAAAGTACTCTCACTTATCCTAGGCCGCCTGGGTTTCGACTGGTCGGATCGTCTCTACCACTTATCCTATGGAATGGTCGAGCTCCCGCAAGGTCGGATGAAATCCCGTGAGGGAACCGTCATAGATGCCGATGATCTGATTTCCGAGATGATCAAAGGTGCCGAGCAAGTGTCGGGAGAATTGGGGAAATTGGAGGGCTTTCCTGATGAAGAGAAACAGCAGGTTTACGATCGAATAGCCCTGGGAGCGTTGAAATACTATATTTTAAAGGTGGATCCACAAAAGACCATGCTCTTTAACCCGGAAGAATCGATCGATTTTAACGGAAATACTGGTCCTTTTCTCCAATATACGTATGTGAGGATTCGATCAGTAGAGCGAAAAGCTGCTGAAATGGGAATTACCCGTGCCGAAGGTTGGAAAGATGATTTCGTATTAGATGACCGGGAGAAAGTGATGCTGAAGCGGATTTACCAGTTCCCTGGAATCCTTGCTGAAGCAGCAAATACCCTTTCACCCGCTCTTATTGCCAACTATTGTTTTGATCTCGTGAAAGAGTTTAACCATTTTTACCAGCAGTGTCCGATAAGTAAGGAAGAGAATGCCCAAAGACGAAATTTCCGCCTGGATTTATCGGGTTTCATTGCTGGTCATCTACAAGAGAGTTTGAAATTGCTGGGCATGGAGATGCCCAATCGGATGTAAATAAACAGACAAAGAGATATGTTTGAGAACCTTAGCGAACGATTGGAGAAGTCTTTCAAATTATTGAAAGGACAGGGGAAGATCACTGAAATTAATGTGGCTGAAACGTTGAAAGAAGTACGCAGAGCACTGTTGGATGCTGATGTTAACTACAAGACAGCCAAAGATTTCACGAGTACGGTAAAAGAGAAAGCTCTGGGGCAGGATGTACTAATCTCCCTGAAACCATCCCAGCTGATGGTCAAAATTGTTCATGATGAGCTGGTTACCCTGATGGGCGGAGAACAAACCGATATCAACATCAAGGGAAATCCGGCTGTGATTCTGATTGCCGGATTACAGGGTAGCGGTAAAACCACCTTTTCGGGTAAGTTAGGGCATCTGCTTAAGAATAAGCGAGGCCGACAGCCGCTGTTAGTGGCTGGCGACGTTTACCGACCAGCTGCCATTGAGCAGCTTCGGGTGATCGGAGAACAGGCCAATATCCCCGTGTACACCGAAGAGGGGGTGAAAGATCCCGTATCTATAGCCAAAAATGGGATTAAACATGCCAGGCAACAAGGATATGACTTGGTTATCGTAGATACGGCTGGTCGACTGGCGGTTGATGAGGAGATGATGAACGAAATTGCAGCGATCAAATCGGCCATCGATCCAGAAGAGATCCTGTTTGTAGTTGACTCGATGACGGGCCAGGATGCTGTGAATACTGCCCGTGAATTTAACGAACGCCTCAATTTCGATGGCGTTGTGCTGACTAAACTGGATGGCGATACCCGGGGTGGGGCAGCTCTGTCTATCCGATCGGTGGTCAATAAACCAATAAAATTCATCGGTACAGGAGAAAAGCTTGATGCTCTCGATATTTTTTATCCTTCGAGAATGGCCGACCGAATCCTGGGAATGGGTGATATTGTATCACTGGTTGAAAAGGCACAGGAGCAGTTTGATGAGGAAGAAGCTGAGAAACTCAAGAGAAAGCTGGCTAAAGACCTTTTTACGTTTGATGATTTTCTGAAACAGATTCATCAGATTAAAAAGATGGGAAATATCAAGGATCTGGCCGGAATGATCCCTGGAATGGGCAAAGCCTTAAAGGATGTGGACATGGATGATGATTCATTCAAAAGCATTGAGGCCATCATTCAGTCGATGACCTTGGAGGAGCGCGAAAATCCTACCATACTGAACGGTAGCCGTCGCAAACGAATTGCCTTGGGCAGCGGCACAACCGTTCAGGAAGTGAATCAACTGGTTAAGCAGTTCGATGAGACCAAAAAAATGATGAAAATAGCCGCTACCGGCAAGAACCTGGCCAGAATGATGGGCCGGTTTCCGGGCAGTCGTAACTAACAGCATATCATGATTCTAATAGACGGAAAGAAAGTATCAGCCGAAATCAAATCGGCCATCCGAGAGGAAGTCGAGCAACGGATTTTGAACGGGAAGAAAAAGCCCCATCTGGCCGCGATTCTGGTCGGCAACGACCCAGCCAGTGAATCCTATGTGGCATACAAAGTTAAAGACTGCGCCGAGGTCGGATTCGACTCCTCACTCATCCGCCTTAAACCGGACGTTTCAGAGGAGAAACTGCTGGAAGAAGTTAGCAAGCTCAATAATGACCCTGCAGTTGACGGGTTTATTGTTCAGCTTCCTCTACCCAAGCAAATCAATGAACAGCAGATCATTGAAGCCATAAATCCCGATAAGGATGTCGATGGCTTTCACCCGGTCAATGTGGGAAAAATGGCTCTCGGTCTTCCCGGGTTTCTGCCAGCTACACCTTTGGGAATCCTGCATCTGCTGAAACATTATGATATCCCAACCTCAGGCAAACATTGCGTCATTATAGGCCGTAGCAACATCGTGGGTTCACCTCTCTCTATCTTACTGTCGCGCAAATCAAACCCGGGAAACTGCACCGTAACCTTGTGCCACAGCCAAACAAAAAATCTTGATGAATTTTGCCGCCAGGCTGATATCATTGTCACAGCTCTGGGGCGCCCCGCTTTCCTAAAAGGAGAGATGGTCCAAGAGGGAACAGTGGTTATCGATGTGGGTACCACCCGTGTTCCTTCAGAAAAGACAAAATCTGGCTTCAAACTGTGCGGAGATGTGGATTTTGATTCCGTTGCTCCAAAGTGTTCCTGTATTACACCTGTTCCGGGCGGCGTTGGGCCAATGACTCGTATCGGATTGCTGCTCAATACCTTACAAGCTGCTTCAGAAAAGAAAATGTAAGAAAATGAAGAACCCCTTAGGGAAGATCCTGGCTACTTTGCTGATCATCACCTTGCTCATCAGTGCATGCCAGCCCCAAAATCATGAACCCATTGGAGCTACAGGGAAACACGGGATGGTGGTCAGCGCCCATCCCGAAGCTACAGAGATTGGACTCAGGGTTCTCCAGAGCGGGGGTAACGCCATGGACGCTGCCTGTGCGGTGGAGCTTGCCCTGGCAGTCTGTTATCCGGCTGCCGGAAATCTGGGTGGGGGAGGCTTTTGGGTAGTGTATCAGCCTAATGGCAAGGTGCATACACTTGACTATCGGGAAAGAGCCCCTCAGCAGGCTTCCCGTAATATGTTTCTGGATGAAACCGGGGAAGTAATCCCGGGATTAAGCACCCAGTCGATCCTCTCTTCAGGTGTACCGGGAACCGTTGCTGGACTAGTCATGGCTCATGAGAAATTTGGATCTCTGCCCTGGAAACGTTTGGTGCAACCTGCGATTGATCTGGCTCAAAAAGGTTTTCCTTTGACAGAGGCTCAGGCAAATGATTTCAACCGCCTGAAGAAGGATTTCCTGGAAAGAAATAGCTGGACGGTACCTTTTGTCCATGACACCCTTTGGAATGAAGGCGACACCCTGGTCCAGCCCGATCTGGCTGAAACACTCAAACGAATTCGGGATGAGGGGAAAGCAGGTTTCTATAGCGGTACCACCGCACAATTCCTGATCAGTCAATCGGAAGCATTACAAGGACTTCTCTCAAAAACTGATTTGGAGGCCTACGAGGCGAAGTGGCGTGAACCGATCACCGGCACCTTCCGCGATCTCGAATTCTACTCCATGGCTCCGCCTTCCTCCGGAGGTGTAGCTCTCAAACAACTACTGGGTTTAGTAGAAATTATGGGAGATCAATTCGATGGACATAATAGCCCTAATACGGTTCACCTCATGGCTGAATGTGAAAAGCTGGTGTATGCCGACCGGGCTGATTACCTTGGTGATCCTGATTTTGTATGTGTCCCGGTTGATCATCTAACCGATCCGGATTACCTGAAATTGCGGGCATCGTTGGTAAAGGCCGATACTGCCACTCCGGCCGACCAGATCAGCGCCGGAGCGATGCCTCCTGAAGAGAGCCAGGAAACAACACACTTCTCCATTGCCGACAAATGGGGGAATGCTGTTGCTGTAACTACCACGTTGAATGCGGGTTATGGAAATAAAATCGTTGTCCGGGGCGCTGGATTCCTGCTAAATAACGAAATGGATGACTTTAGTATTAAGCCAGGCTTTCCTAATTTATATGGCCTGGTCGGTAAAGAAGCTAACGCCATCCAGCCAGGAAAAAGAATGCTCAGCTCCATGACCCCCACCATTCTCACACGTGATGGCAAACTATTTATGGTGGTGGGCAGTCCGGGGGGCTCCACCATCATCACTTCTGTGTTTCAGACTATCCTAAATGTTGTTGATCACCAGATGTCTATGCAAGAAGCTGTGTCAGCACAGCGCTTTCATCATCAGTGGCTACCCGATTTGATCCAGCATGAACCGGCTGCCTTTGATTCTTTAACGATGGAGCAATTAAGGAGCAAAGGTCATCAATTCAGACAGTTGAACGCCATTGGCCGGGTTGATGCTATCCTGGTTCACCCAGATGGAACTTATGAGGGAGGAGCCGATCCACGTGGCAATGACACTGCTAAAGGTTATTGATTATGAAATGGTTAAGTCGCTCGTTGGCCATCGTTCTGCTAAAAATATCCGGCTGGAAGATTGAAGGAGACCTCTGCGGAATACCAAAATGTGTCATCATCGAAGCGCCTCATACTTCCAACTGGGATATGTTCTACGGCATGCTTTTTAAACTTTACTACGGTCTATCCATTCGTTTTCTGATGAAACAGGAGCTCTTTCGCTTTCCGATGAGCTACTTCTACCGTTTCCTTGGTGGTATTCCGGTTGACCGTTCTTCTCATCATAATCTAGTGGGTTTGTTGGCGGAGCGCATTGCAAAGGCTGATAAGTTTCGCCTGGTGATCACTCCCGAAGGAACCCGGAAAAAAAATTGTCACTGGAGAACTGGGTTCTATTACATTGCAAAAGAGGCAGGTATCCCTGTTGTGTTAGGTTATCTTGATTATCATCGAAAAGCTGCTGGTGTGGGTGCCGTCTTGTATCCTGGCAGTAACCTGGAGTCAGATTTAGAGGAAATCAGAAATTTCTACTCCGGAGTTACCGCCAAATTTCCTGAAAGCTTTTGTCTTCTTTAGTCACTCTTCCGAACTGCCCTGTAGAGAATCTCGGCCGGATGTAAGGCTTTTTGGCCTGTACCGTCCTGGATATGACTTCTGCAGGAGGTTCCAGGTGCACATATCATAGTATCTGCATGGGTTTTCCTAATGGCGGGAAACAAGATCATCTCACCAACTTTGTGGGAGAGTTCGTAGTGCTCTTTCTCATATCCAAAGGCCCCTGCCATACCACAACAACCCGATGGAATCTCACAACAGGTATAATTCAAGGGAAAATTTAAAACATACAACGTGGAACTCGTTGAGGCGACTGCCTTTTGCTGACAGTGACCATGTAATAGAATCTGACAGGCATCTTCAGTAAACTGGTCACGAGTGATTCGCCCTGCCCGGATCTCTCGTTCAAGAAACTCTTCCAACATCAGGCAATGAGTGGCCAGATCAGTGGCCTGATCAGCTAAATCAGCACCAGCCAGCTGAGGATACTCATCCCTAAATCCAAGTATGGCTGAAGGTTCCAACCCCACTAGGGGAGTTTCCTTTCCAATCACCGGAGCGTAACGCTGAATGTTTGAGCGAATTATTCTCTTTGCCTGACGTAAAAGCCCCTTGGAGATAAAGGTTCGTGCACTGTTGTGGCCTTTTAGGACCCTGACTTCATACCCTAAGGCCGACAACAGTCGGATAGCCTTTTCACCGATGCTGAAATCCTGATAATCTGTGAATTCATCTAAGAATAGATAGAGTGACCCTTTGATATTTTCAGTGACAGGAATGACTCTTAATGCGTTCTTGCTAAACCAACGATGAACCGACTGGTGATTCATTCCCGGTAAGCTACGGGAGGGATGAATTCCGGCTATGTTTTTGATGATCCTTGAAGCAACTGGTTGAGTCATAAACCAGTTAACCAAGCCTGAAAACGATGATGTTATTCGATAGATATCAGGCAGATAGGCAATTAATCGCGTGCGAAAGGGAACTCCATGTTGATCATACCAATGTTGGAGAAACTCACTCTTAATCCGAGCCATATCCACACCCGACGGACATTCCGATTTACAGGCTTTGCACCCCAGACACAAATCGAGAATTTCATACATTTCAGGGTGATTAAAGGCATGGTTTCCCTTACCACGATAGATGAATTCTCTCAGAACATTGGCTCTTGCCCGCGTTGAATTGCGTTCGTCGAGTGAGGCTTGGTATGATGGGCACATACTTCCTCCCATGGTATAGGGTTTCCGGCAATCGCCGCTACCATTGCATTTCTCAATAGCCCTGACTAGTCCTCCATCCGCAGAAAAATCATAAAAGGTTGAGGGTTCTGGAGTCGCTCTTCCCGGACTTGCTCTCAGACTCTCATGCATGGGGGGCGTTTCCGTGATTTTACCCGGATTAAACAGATTCTGAGGATCAAAAAGGAGTTTTATCTTCCTTAATAACTGATAGTTATGATCACCAAGGAGAATCGGAATCAGATTACCCCGGAGTCGGCCATCCCCATGTTCGCCACTCATCGAACCCCGGTATTTCTTCACCAGGCGCGCCGTATCTTGAGCAATTTTAGTAAACAGTTCTACCTCGTTGGGATCTTTCAAATTGAGGGTAGGGCGGAGGTGCAGCTCGCCTGTTCCGATATGTGCATGATAGACGGCGTTCAATCCATATTGCTCGAAGAGGCTCTCTATTTCAGCAAGGTACTCTTTGAGTCGGGTTACCGGCACTGCTGTATCTTCGATCACTGAAACCGCCTTGCGATCACCTGAAATAGAGTTTAACAACCCTAAGCCGGCTTTGCGCAGGTTCCATACCGTCTTAATATCCTCTCCTTTGATCACTGGATAGGCATAACCAAGCCCAAGATTCCTGAATGCATCGATAACCCGATTTACGCTACGGTCAAGGTTTTCGGGGCTGTCCGACCGTAACTCAATGATCAAGATGGCTTTTGGTTTGCCCTCCAGAAAGAATCGATGGGATTGAAAAAACGGATTGTTTTCGGTACGCTCCAGGATATGATCATCCATGAGCTCCACAGCCGCCGGTTGATGGTCAAGAGCAATCAGGTTTCCATCAACAGCTTCGTTAAGGTGCTCGAAATGTGCGCAAATCAATGCTTTGTGCTTCGAAGGCAGTTCAACCAGGTTGAGTTTTATCGCGCTAAACAGGGCTAGCGTACCTTCAGAACCTGTCAGTAGTGTACTGATATTAAATGGTTTACTAGCTTTATTCCAAGGTGTTGAGTTTAGAAGCAGATCCAGCGCATAACCGGTATTTCTTCTGGGAACCGATGGATCTGGGAAACCGGCACGGATTGCTTCCTGGTTGACCGGATCAGACAGTATTTCAAAGAGTTGGTTGTATAGTTGATGTTCTAAGCGCTCTCCTTTTATTTTTTCCTGGATGGCTGCATCATCAATTGCTTCGAAAAGAGCCACTGAAGCGTCACTAAGCACAGCTCGGATGGCTAGCGTATGCTCGCGTGTGCTACCATAAATCACAGAATGTAGTCCGCAGGCATTATTACCGACCATTCCACCGATCATACATCGATTGCCAGTACTGGTCTCCGGGCCAAAAAACAAACCCGAGGGTGCCAGAAAAGCATTAAGTTCATCGAGGATAACGCCCGGTTCAACCCATATATAGTTTTCATCAGGATTAAACTCAAGAATCCTGGTCATATGACGTGAAACATCAAGGACAATGCCGCTACCTACTACCTGTCCGGCAAGTGAGGTACCTGCGGTACGGGGAATTAGGGAAATTTGATTTGATTTGGCAAATTCAACAAGCCGAATTAGATCAGCTTCATTTCGCGGATAAGCAACTGCCAGAGGCATCTCGCAATAAACAGACGCATCAGTCGCATATAAAATCCTAGTGACCTCATCATCAAATAGTTCTCCTTCCAATTGATTTGCCAATTCGGCCAAGCGGGATTTCATTACATGCAGCAGTTTGGTGCCCCTAAAAGTAAAAGATCCTGCCGACTGGCAGGATCTTTATGATTGATATTTTTCAAGGAGAGGCTAGAAAAGGTTCATGTTATCCAGCGCATTCATCACCTCCTTGACTGATTTAGCCGACTCCTGAAGCAGGCCCATCTCTTCCTTATTCAGATTCAGGTGGATGATCCTCTCGATACCATTTTTGCCTAGGATAACCGGTAACCCGAGATAGATATCTTTGAGTCCGTATTCACCATTAACATAGGTGCATACCGGAAAAACCCGATGCTGGTCGCGCACGATGGCATCTACCATAGCTGCTACTGCAGCTCCTGGGGCGTACCAAGCCGATGTTCCCATGAGGTTCACCAGCTCACCACCACCTTTACGGGTTCGTTCAATGATTTTGTCCAGTACGTCATTACCCAGGAGATCCGTTACCGGAATTCCTGAAACGGATGTGTAGCGCTTAAGCGGTACCATGGTATCGCCATGGCTTCCAAGCAGCAAAGCATGAATATCTTTTGGTGAGATGCTCAGCGCATCGGCCAGAAAAGCTTTGTACCGACCGGTATCTAATATCCCCGCCATTCCAAAAACTTTATTGGGTGATTTATTGGCAGCCAGATAGGCTGCATATGTCATAACATCCAAGGGGTTAGAAACGACAATGATGATTGCATCCGGGGAATATTTGACTGCCTTTTCGGTAACATCTTTGACGATAACAGCATTAGTTTTGATCAGATCATCCCGCGACATACCAGGTTTTCTGGGAATACCAGCTGTAATAACAATCACCGATGAGTTACGTGTCCGCAAGTAATCGTTGGTCACACCCACTACACGTGAATCAAAGTTCAAAATGGATGATGTTTGCCATTGATCGAGCGCTTTTCCTTCCGCGATGCCATCTTTGACATCAACCAGTACTACCTCTTTAGCCAAATCCTGGCGAGCGATTTCATGAGCCACTGTTGCACCGACGTTACCAGCGCCAATAATTGTAATTCTTCTATCCATGATATCAATAAAAATTAAAATCGTATGGGTGAATCCATTCCTGCTTTTTCCACAAACCATCTGGTATTTTGGGATTTTGGCCTCTCGATTGGAAGACCGTACACCCGATCCCATACCAATTGGGCCAAAACTCCTAAAGCCCGTGAAACAGCAAAAAGGACTGTGTAAAACTCAAATTCCTTGATCCCGTAATGCAGGAGGAGCACGCCTGAATGGGCATCTACATTTGGCCAGGGATTCTTGATCTTGCCTATGTTACCAAGGATTGGTGGCACTACCTCGTAAATCCGGCCAACAACCTTAAATAGTTGATCATCAGGTAGATACTTGAGCGAGAACTCCCTCAGCGCAACATACCTGGGATCTGTTTTCCGGAGCACGGCATGGCCATAGCCCGGAACGACTCGCCCCTGTTCAAGAGTTCTCTCAACATAGGCTGCAATCTGCTCTTTTGACGGATCATCAGTACCCAGTTCCCGGTTCATATCCAGGATCCATTTAACCACCTCCTGATTCGCCAGTCCGTGAAGTGGACCGGCAAGACCCAGCATACCTGCAGCATAGGCCTGATAAGGGGATGATAGGGCAGATCCCACCAAATGGGTAGTGTGAGCACTCACATTACCACCTTCATGATCGGCGTGGATCACCATATAAAGGCGCATCAAACGTTTAACCTCCTCGCTGTCATATCCCATCATATGTGCTAGATTACCAGCCCAGTCAAGCTCTGGATCAGGCTCGATCTGCTGGTCATTGTGATAAGCATGGCGGTAAACATACGCAGCAATCCTTGGAATCCGGGCGATGAGATCCATAACCCCTTCATAAGTAGAATCCCAATAATCTGATTTGCTGATACCTGACTCATACGCTTTCATAAACTTCGAGCTGCCCGCCATTGCCACGATGCCAGCCACGAACTGATTCATCGGATGGGTATCTCTCGGCAAAGCGTCGATCACATCGAACACGTGCTTAGGGATATGAGCCCGCTTGGTCCATTCGTTTTGAACATACAGAACATCCTCCTCCGTAGGAAGTTCATCCATCAGCATCAGATAAAACAGTCCCTCCGGAATCGGTTCACCCTCAGGATTGATCTTTGGCAGAGAATTCTGTAATTCCGGAATCGTGTAACCACGGAAACGAATTCCTTCTTCTGGATCCAGTTTGGAAGTGCAAGTCAACAGACTAACAACACCTTTCATCCCGGAGAGAACCTGAGCAATGGTCACCTCACCGATCACCATGTTCCCATGCTCATTCTTCAGGGTTTTAACGATTTCAGCCTTAGGCAGAGCACGTTCAATAAATATCTTTTTTAATTGTCCCATGGTTTATTGAGATCATGCGTTACGAAAATTTTGAGATAAACGGTCTAAAAACTCTTCCGTGGTGAGATAATGTTCCCTGCCTGCTCCATCACCGAAAACTAATAGAGCCAGATCTTTGGTCATAGCCCCAGATTCAACGGTTTGAATGCAAGTCTTTTCCAAGGTTTCAGCAAAGTTTGCAAGTTCTTGATTTTTATCCAATTGTGCCCTGAAAGCTAAACCCCTCGTCCAGGCAAAAATGGATGCAATAGGGTTTGTGGATGTTGGCTTACCCTGTTGATGTGCGCGGTAATGGCGTGTTACCGTGCCATGAGCGGCTTCGGCTTCCATCGTTTTCCCGTCGGGGGTGATCAAGACAGAGGTCATCAACCCCAGAGATCCAAAACCTTGAGCTACGGTGTCTGACTGCACATCTCCATCATAGTTTTTGCATGCCCAGACATATCCACCTTTCCATTTAAGCGCTGCAGCCACCATGTCATCAATCAGTCGGTGCTCGTAATGAATCCCCAACTGGTTGAACTGTTCCTTGTAATGCTCCTCAAAGATAGCTTCAAAGATGTCCTTAAACCGGCCATCATAGGCTTTCAGAATCGTGTTTTTCGTAGATAGATAAAGAGGCCAACGCTTATTGATGGCCATATTGAAACAAGAGTGGGCAAAGCCTGCAATGGATTTATCGGTATTGTACATCGCCAGAGCTACTCCGTCACCTTCAAAATCATACACCTCATGTGTCTGTGGTTTCCCATGCTCGGGAGTAAAAGTGATGGTCAACTTGCCTTTGCCCTGGACAACAAAATCGGTTGCCCTATACTGATCCCCAAAAGCATGGCGACCGATGCAGATAGGCTGATCCCATCCCGGCACTAGCCGTGGAATAGTTGAGATCAGAATAGGCTCCCGGAAAACCGTACCGCCCAGGATGTTTCGAATAGTCCCGTTGGGACTTTTCCACATCTTTTTCAATCCAAACTCCGCCACCCGAGCCTCATCAGGCGTGATGGTGGCGCATTTTATCCCAACGCCAACCTCCTTGATAGCTTTGGCTGCATCGATGGTTACTTGGTCGTTAGTGGCGTCGCGATGTTCAATACCCAGGTCGAAGTATTTGATTTTCAAGTTGAGATAGGGAAGAATGAGTTGCTCCTTGATCATTTTCCAGATAATCCGGGTCATTTCATCTCCATCCAGCTCTACAACCGGGTTGGCTACATCAATTTTTCTCATATTCCAAATCTGGCGTTAGCGGTAAATATACTCTTAATTCATATCGTAAAAGGATTCCCTTCCTCCATCAAGCTAGGGTTTCATTCCTGAGATTCTTTGCTTCTTCTAATGAGATTTAAGGCTGAGCCAGCCTTGAACCATTCAATCTGATTCTCATTATAAGTATGGTTTACCTGGATAGGGTCAGTTGTGCCATCGCGATGATAGGCAACCAATTGAAGAGGCACACCTGGAGCAAAGGTGGTTAAGCCCAGAATATCGAAAGTGTCATCTTCTCTGATCAGATTAAAATCATCCTTTTTGGCAAAAGTCAGCGCCAGCATCCCCTGCTTCTTTAAGTTCGTTTCATGAATTCTAGCAAACGATTTGACTACGATAGCCTTCACTCCTAAATATCTGGGCTCCATTGCTGCATGCTCTCTGGAAGATCCTTCTCCGTAGTTCTCATCTCCTACAACGATTGATCCAACGCCATTAGCCTGATAAAAACGTGCCGAATCCGGTACTGGTAAGTACTTGTTATTCAAGCTATTCCTTACAGAGTTGATCTCTTGATTGAAATAATTGACTGCTCCAATCAGGAGGTTATTGGAAATATTCTCCAGATGGCCACGGAAGCGTAACCATTTACCAGCCATTGAAATATGATCAGTAGTACATTTTCCCAACACCTTAATTAACAGCTTCATACCGGTCATGTCTTTTCCATCCCAAGGCTTAAAAGGTTCCAATTTCTGTAACCGGGTGGAAACAGGATTGATCACAACGTTGATCTTACTTCCATCGGAAGCAGGTTCCTGGTATCCATTATCTTTCACATCAAAGCCGAGAGATGGAAACTCCTCTCCCTGTGGTTCTTTCAGCTTGACCGGCACTCCGTCTTCATTAATCAGCCTGTCAGTGAGCGGATTAAATGTCAGATCTCCGGCAATGGCAAGGGCAGTGACAATCTCTGGCGAAGCCACAAAGGCGTTGGTGTTTGGGTTACCATCGTTACGACTGGCAAAGTTCCGGTTGAAAGAGGTGATGATTGAGTTTTTTTCCTGCCGGTCGGCATTATGCCTAGCCCACTGACCGATACAGGGACCACAGGCGTTGGCCAGAACCACTCCGCCAATTTTCTCGAAGAGATCCAGCAAACCATCCCGTTCAATGGTATAGCGAACCATTTCGGATCCCGGGGTTACAGTAAACTCCGACTTCACCTTAAGATTTTGGTCCAGTGCCTGCTTGGCAACGGAGGCAGCACGTGTGAGGTCTTCATAAGATGAGTTTGTGCATGATCCAATCAATCCAACCTCCAATCGGGTAGGGTAACCATGCTCCCGAACCGCTTGAGCAAATTGCGAAATGGGCCATGCTTTATCGGGGGTAAACGGACCATTAATGTAAGGCTCCAGCTCGCTCAAGTTGATCTCGATCACCTGATCGAAATAGGCTTCCGGGTTAGCATAAACCTCAGGATCTCCAGTAAGGTGAGGCGCAATCTGATCAGCCAGAGTGGCAATTTCGCTTCGTCCGGTTGCTTTCAGGTAATCCGACATCTTGGAGTCGTATCCGAATAAGGAGGTAGTAGCTCCAATCTCAGCGCCCATATTGCAGATTGTACCCTTTCCGGTTGCTGATATGGTTTGTGCTCCATCGCCGAAATATTCCAGGATAGAGCCAGTTCCTCCTTTCACCGTGAGGATTCCGGCAACCTTCAGGATCACATCTTTTGCCGAAGTCCAGCCGTTCATTCGACCAGTGAGCTTTACTCCGATATACTTTGGAAACCTTAACTCCCAAGGCATTCCAGCCATCACATCTACTGCGTCAGCTCCACCAACCCCGATGGCAACCATGCCAAGGCCTCCGGCATTAACCGTGTGTGAGTCAGTGCCAACCATCATTCCCCCAGGGAAAGCATAGTTCTCCAACAAAACCTGATGAATGATCCCGGCTCCGGGCTTCCAGAAACCGATGCCATACTTAGCAGATACCGAAGAGAGAAAGTTAAAAACTTCCTCGTTTGACTCATAGGCTGCTTTTAGATCTGCTGCAGCTCCTGATTTTGCCAGAATCAAATGATCACAGTGCACGGTGGAAGGAACAGCGGTCCGCTTTTTCCCAGCCTGCATAAACTGCAACAAAGCCATCTGAGCTGTTGCATCCTGCATGGCTACCCGGTCAG
>Ga0265294_10003112_pt1 | contig 21466 bp, 17 predicted proteins | sample MunlanPumphouse3_FD_192504 | JGI IMG/M metagenome (GOLD analysis project Ga0265294, IMG submission 192504) | Groundwater microbial communities from a municipal landfill in Southern Ontario, Canada - Pumphouse #3 | ecosystem: Environmental > Aquatic > Deep subsurface > Groundwater | place...
AAAAGATATTGTCAATTTTATGAAACAAATTCAACACAATGTACATTCTCAATTCAATATTTGGTTAGAACCGGAAGTTAGAATGTATTAAATGGGGTGTGAGTTAACAGTTAAGAATTAAAAATTAAAAATTAAAAATTAAAAGCTAGAAGGTATAAGATTATAGTTGGATTGTAGGAACTGGCCTTACACCTTCCCGTTTAATGCCATTCGCTGGATACGAGATTCGGCGGAATGCGAGGGACGTACTTGAGATGCTCGCAGACATAACATTTGCATCTCCAAAATTTTTTAAAAGGGTGATATTAAAAAAATTAAATTCATGTTTGGTATCGCTTACGAAAAAACGAAATCACAAAAAAACAATTATCAAATAAAACAACATGTCTTCATTTATAATTCAAGGTGGTTATCAATTACAAGGAGAAATAATGCCCCAAGGGGCTAAGAACGAAGCCCTTCAAGTAATTTGTGCAACACTGCTCACAAACGAGGAAGTTACAATCCATAACATCCCCAACATTTTGGATGTAAATAATCTCATTGTTTTGTTGGAAAAGATGGGTGTTAACGTAAAAAAGATAAAGAAGGGTAGTTATTCTTTTTGCGCGGCCAATATTGATTTTGAATACACGCAATCGGATGATTTTGTGGAACGTTGTGGTGAATTGCGTGGTTCAATTATGCTGATTGCCCCTTTGTTATCACGTTTTGGCAAAGCCATCGTACCAACGCCCGGTGGGGACAAAATTGGTCGCCGCCGATTGGACACACATCTCAATGGAGTTGTCAAGCTGGGAGGAAATCTCAGATTCGACAAAGAGAAGCAGCTATTCCTGTTATCAGCAAAAAAACTTGTAGGTAATTACTTGTTACTTGATGAAGCTTCCGTTACAGGAACTGCCAATTTATTGATGAGTTCAGTTTTTGCAGAAGGAGAAACTACTATTTTCAATGCTGCGTGCGAACCCTATGTTGAACAACTGAGCAAAATGCTGGTAAGCATGGGAGCAAACATTGGAGGTATCGGTTCAAATTTACTTCGTGTAAAAGGAGTAAAAGAACTTTCGGGTTGTACACATACATTACTGCCTGACATGATAGAAATTGGTAGTTTTATAGGAATAGCGGCCATGACCGGTTCGGAAATTACTATCAAAAATGCCTCAATAGAACATTTGGGAATCATCCCTCAAACATTTTCCCGATTAGGCATTGCTGTACAACAAATTGGTGACAATATATTCGTACCAAAACAAGAAAAGTACACCATCGATTCATTTCTTGATGGATCAATTCTTACCATTGCTGATGCACCATGGCCGGGATTAACTCCCGATCTGCTAAGCGTGTTGCTTGTGTTGGCTACAAAAGCAGAAGGATGCGTTTTGATTCATCAGAAAATGTTTGAAAGTCGTCTCTTTTTTGTGGATAAACTGATAGATATGGGTGCACAAATCATTTTGTGCGATCCACATCGAGCAACGGTTATCGGGTCAGGCAGTAAATCAAAACTTAAAGGAATGACCATGACATCTCCCGATATTCGTGCAGGCATTTCGCTATTAATAGCAGCATTAGGTGCGGAAGGTGAAAGCGTGATTCATAACATTGAGCAAATTGACAGAGGATATGAAGATATTGATATTCGTCTGAATAAATTAGGTGCTCACATTCGGCGCATTAGTTAGTCAGATTAATTACAAGTTACGAATTACGAATTAAAAACTCATCACTCATCAACTAACCACTTACGACTTATGACTTACAACCAAACAATTATCCTTTGCCAAGATTATTTATCTTAAAGTACTTGTTCGTTATTAAATACTTTCCTTACTTTGCATAAGAAGTAAATTTATTTTGATAAACAAATTCACAGAATCCTCATAACCTTCCTATCATTAAAAACCTCACATAAAATTACTCATCAAAAAAAATGGACAAAAAAACTGTAGTTAAAGATTTAACCCAAGTAACAATTAGATTGTCGGGCGATTCGGGTGATGGCATGCAACTAAGCGGGAACTTATTTTCCACCCTTTCTGCAGTCTTCGGAAACGAGATTGCTACTTTTCCTGATTATCCTGCAGAAATCAGAGCACCCCAAGGCACCTTGCATGGCGTCTCCGGATTTCAAGTACGTATCGGTTCAAAAAACATCCATACATCTGGCGATTTAACCGATGTATTGATAGCAATGAATCCTGCAGCATTTAAAGTTAATGCACATCATCTTAAGAAAGATTCAATCGTTATATTCGATACAGACTCATTTATGAAAAGAGATCTGGAAAAAGCTAACTTTGTTACCAATAATCCTTTCGAAGAATTGGGCATGAATAGTTTGCAATTAATTCCTGTTCCCATTACTACCATGACTAAAGAAAGTCTTAAAGATATGGATATGGATAACAAATCGGTTTTGCGCAGCAAAAACATGTTCGCTCTGGGATTAGTCTGTTGGTTGTTTAATAGACCTGTGAAAATTGCCGATAAGTTATTGGAACAGAAATTTATGAAAAATCAAAAACTTGTTGAAGCCAATATAAAAGTTTTGAACGATGGGTATAATTACGGGAACAACATACATTTGAAAGTTTCAACCTACCGAATAGAAGCGGTGGAGCATGGCAAAGGTTTTTATACAGATATCAACGGAAACTTAGCTACAGCATACGGATTACTTGCTGCCGCAGAAAAAGCCAATGTGAATCTACTATTAGGGTCGTACCCCATTACACCGGCAACAGATATTTTGCATGAACTTGCCAAGCGAAAAGATTTTGGAGTAAAAGCCCTTCAGATGGAAGATGAGATAGCCGGAATTTGTGCTGCTTTGGGAGCCAGTTATGTCGGCAATTTAGGTGTCACCACAACATCGGGCCCGGGTTTAGCGCTTAAAGGCGAAGCCTTAGGATTGGCCGTGATGACAGAGCTTCCTTTGGTTGTGATTGATGTTCAGCGCGGAGGTCCCTCAACCGGATTGCCAACCAAAAGTGAACAGTCTGATTTGAATCAAGCACTGTATGGACGCAATGGCGAAAGTCCGGTGGCAGTACTTGCCGCACTCTCTCCTACCGATTGTTTCGACAGTGCTTTTTGGGCTTGTAAAATAGCGTTGGAGCATATGACTCCTGTAGTTTTGTTGACCGATGCATACATTGCAAATGGTTCATCTGCGTGGAAAATACCAAAAAAGGAGGAATATCCTGAAATTAAACCTAATTATGTGCAAAATTACACAGGAGAAAGTAAATGGACTCCCTATTTACGCAACGAAGATACCAAAGCGAGGTATTGGGCAACGCCCGGCATGGCAAACTTTACGCATCGAGTTGGAGGTCTCGAAAAAGATTCCAAAACGGGTGCAATTTCATCGGATGGTGAAAATCATCAATTGATGGTTGAAACCCGTCAAGCTAAGATTGACAAAATTGCCAACTATATTCCAGATCTTGAAGTGATTGGCGACAAAGATGCTGAAACACTTATAGTTGGATGGGGTGGTACATTTGGACACCTACTCGAAGCCTATAGAGGAATAAGAGAGAAAGGACATAAAGTTGCATTCACACAATTCAAGTTTATAGCTCCACTTCCAAAAAACACAGCGGAAGTGTTGAAAAAGTATCCACGCATTATTGTTGCGGAACAAAACTTAGGTCAGTTTGCAAATTACTTGAATAGTCAAATAGAAGGGCTCAATATTCACAAATTCAATCGTATTACAGGGCAGCCCTTCTTAGTATGGCGATTGATTGAAGAGTTTTTAAACATTATTGAAGAGGAGGCATAAACATGGAAAAAACATTAGATATAAAAGCTGAAACCTTGATATACAAACCCAAAGATTATAAAAGTGAAAATAGTGTACGTTGGTGTCCCGGATGTGGCGATCATGCCGTGCTCAATTCAATACACAGAGCAATGGCTGAGTTAAACCTGGTTCCGGAAGATACAGTGATGGTATCGGGTATAGGATGCTCCTCGAGATTGACCTATTATATGGATACGTACGGATTGCACAGTATTCATGGTCGTGCACTTCCCATTGCCACCGGCATGAAAGTGGCCAACCCAAAACTAAATATTTGGGTGGCAACCGGCGATGGCGATTCTCTCGCTATTGGTGGCAATCATTTTATTCACGCCATTCGCAGAAATGTTGATTTAACGATAGTGCTATTCAATAATAAAATATACGGTTTGACCAAAGGTCAGTTCTCTCCCACCTCCGAAAGAGGTTTTGTAGCTAAATCTGCTCCTTACGGAACAGTTGAAGACCCTTTCAGACCAGCTGAACTTTGCTTTGGCGCACGCGGAAAATTCTTCGGTAGAGCTATTGATGTAGATTTAAAAAATCTTACAAACACATTGGTGGCAGCATCTAAGCACAAAGGTGCAGCGGTAGTTGAAGTATTGCAAAACTGTGTTATATTTAATGAAGGAATTCACAGTAAACTTACCGATAAAACATGGAGAAAGGAAAACACCATTTTGTTAACGCAAGGTGAGAAAATGATTTTCGGGGAAAACAATGATAAAGGTATCGTTATTGATGGCTGGGACCTGAAATCTGTCACTATTGGAGAAGATGGATATACCCTCGACGACGTTCTTGTTCACGATGCCACGTGCGAAGACAACGTTTTGCAATTGAAGCTTGCGCTTATGGGTTTAGAAGGAGATAAATTACCGGTAGCAATGGGGGTAATACGTGATGTAGAAGCACCAACCTACGAGCAGGAACACGAAAAGCAGATAGAAGCAGTTCAGGCAAAAACCCCAAAACGTTCGTTTGAAGAGTTTTTAATGTCTTCAAGTACTATTTGGGAAGTAAAGTGAAGCGAAATTATTGCTGGTAGGGTGATTTAGTCCACTCCGAAAAGTCAGAGTCCCTACTTTTTACTCTTATAATCTGAAGAGAACTTTAGCTAATTGCTGATAATTAAGCTTTTCCCTTTAGGAACAGAGGGTAGAAAAAGCCTAATTATCAGCAATTGTGTCTTTTCAGAGTGTATTCATAATTCGAGTCTCGACTTATGAATACACAATAGCTTTTTTTTTGGTTATTGACAAAAGAGTTCACTGAAGAACTAAACTATTTATCTCTCTCTTTTTTTCTCCGTTCTATTTCCTTTTTTATTAAAGATAATTCTCTGCTGGATTGACCCGTTACAGAACTGTTCTCTTCTGCTCTACGAATCAGATAGGGAATCATTGTTTTAACTGCTCCATACGGAACGTATTTTACAACATTATAGCCCTGTTCTGCTAAATTATAGGTCAAATGACCGCTCATTCCATAGAGCTGCGAAAAATAAATATGAGGATGATTACGCGGTAAGCCGCGTTCTTCAATTAATGTTGCTAATAATCGTGTGCTTTTTTCGTTGTGTGTGGCAACCATAAACCAAATGGTATCAACATTGTCTACAAAATAACGAATAATTTCATCAAAATCTCTGTCGGTTGCTTCTTTATTAGGCTGAATGGGCGAAGGATAACCCATTTCTTCAGCTCGTGCGCGTTCTTTCTCCATGTACGCTCCGCGTACAATTTTCAATCCTAACTTAAAGCCTTCGGCTTGAGCAGTTGCATGATGCTGCTTAATTACTTCCACGCGGTCGTGACGATACATTTGGTAAGTATTCTGAACAATAGCTGATTCTTTATTGTACTTACGCATCATATCCAATATCAAACTGTCCAGCATGGGTTGAATCCATGTTTCTTCGGAATCAATCAGTATCGGAACATTTAATTCGTATCCTAATTTACAAATATCGTCAACCCTTTTCACAATCAATCGATGACTTTCTTTTTCCGATTCTGTCAATGGTTCATTGTTACTTACTTTTACCATTAAATCAAACGAGCCAATTCCGCTCATTTTGAAAGCACTAAAGGGTGTTTTCTTATTATTATGAGCATAAGTTATTGTTCGCATGATTTCTTTGCAAGTCTCATCAAACACCTCTTCGTTTTCTTCGCCTTCAACGGCATAATCTAAAATTGTTCCCACATGTCTTTCATACAGTCTGTCAATCAGTTTTGAGCTATCGGCTATGGAGACACCTCCGCAAAAATATTTGTAAATGGTTCTTTTTACTATCCATTCGATGGGGAAATGAATGGCGAAAGCAATATTTACAAGTTTTTTACCCATATTCACCCATTTCGGATTGTTCATTACTCGAAAAAGGAGATGCATTTCACGCAAATCGGTATTAGTTTTACCTCTAAATGCAATTTCAGTGTTGTTGAAATTGATAAATGATGTGTTGTTGTTCTTCATAAAAAATGGATTGTGAATAGATTTACACAAAATTAAAAATAAAAATGACATGTTGTATGTTTCCTTCAGAAGTAAATAAAAATATTGCATCGTTCAAGAGAATATTTAGATACATTTATCCTAAAATATTTTATTGAAACAGTCCTTTTTGTAAATAAATCTCATTTCTTCCTTTTTTATTTTCCTAAAATGAAAAAAAGAAGAAAGAAAAATCACACACCTGAAGCTGATGAAAATAGCGGATATTATTTTTGATAATTAATTTCAATCAACTCAATATCAAAATAATACAAAGTAATATTGGAACAAATAAAATTAAACCTTTTACCTAAAAATCAATCTAAATTCATTAGAACAAGGAAATGTTTCGACCAATTGTGATAATTATAAGATAAATGTTAAACTTTTGGGTGACTCATTTGTTAAAATGAGAGATAAGAAACGTTCTTTAAAATATTTTTTAAACAATAAGGTAAGTAAAACAGAAAAGTATGAGAAAATCGACTATTTGGATACTTGCCGGCGTAATGATTTTTGCATTTGTAGGATTACTGTTTCTTCAAGTCAAATATATACAAATTACTTTGGCTTCAAGAAATGAACAGTTCGACGAATCTGTGAAAAGAAGCTTGTATCAAGTTTCACGGAATTTAGAACTTGATCAAACTTTGCAATACATCGAAGATGATATAATTGAATCTGAAAAGAAATACTCACATTATACCCGCCCGCAACAAACGGGATCATCTTCAACTGTAATAAAACAAAGAGAACGTTGGACAGGTACTAATCCCGATGGAAGTAAATCGATTATAGATTACGACATAAAAACAGAGTCAGGAGAAAATCCTCAACACGGAGTGTTTATATCGCCGGGGCATGGAGTAAATACAATTTCTAAAACTTCGTATGAATTGCAACAAGCCTTTTCGAAACGATATTTACATGAAAAAGCGCTGCAAGATGAAGTGATTCTGAAGATTATGAACCAGGCAAGTACAAAACCTATTGAGGATCGTGTAGACTTCCGACAATTAAACGCATACATTCGCTCAGAATTATTAAGCAACGCCGGTTTAAGTGTTCCGTTCAGCTTTCAGGTAGTAAACCCGAACAATCAAGTGGTATATTCCACACCGGGTTATCCTACAAAAAAAGCGAAAGAGGTTTATACGCAAATTCTGTTTCCGAACGATCCGCCGGCACGCTTGAACTATTTGAGGGTTTATTTCCCTACAAAAGGTGAGTATGTGTTTAGTGAATTATCATTTGTGGTACCGTCATTAATCTTTACAGTAATTCTTTTGATAACGTTTATTTTCACTATCATTACTCTTTTCCGACAAAAGCGTTTGTCTGAAATGAAAAACGATTTCATCAATAATATGACACACGAATTAAAAACTCCGGTGTCAACCATTTCCCTGGCAGCACAAATGCTTAAGGATACATCATTGGCAAAATCGCCCGAGGTGTTTAAACATGTTACAGGTGTCATAAATGATGAGACAAAACGGTTGAGCTTTCAGGTTGAAAAAGTGTTGCAAATGTCATTGTTCGACAAACAACGTGCAACATTAAAATTGAAAGAAAAAGACGCCAACGATTTAATTGTGAGTGTGGCAAACACGCATGTATTGAAAGTTGAAAAATATGGAGGTACATTAGATATTGATTTGCAAGCGGAGGAATCTACCGTAAAGATAGATGAAATGCATTTTACAAATGTTCTGTTTAATTTATTGGACAATGCGGTAAAATATCGCAAAGAAGATGTTCCTCTAAAATTGATGATGAAAACATGGAATGATGCCGGAAAGTTATTTATATCGATAGAAGATAACGGAGTTGGTATAAAAAAGGAATATGTGAAGAAAGTGTTCGATCGCTTTTATCGAATTCCAACCGGAAACGTTCACGATGTCAAAGGATTTGGATTAGGATTAGCGTATGTACATAAAATTGTAACAGATCACAAAGGAACTATTCGCGCTGAAAGCGACTTAGGTAAAGGTACGAAATTTATAATTAGTTTACCCTTAATAACACAAAATTGATATGGAAGAAAAATTAAAATTATTTTTAGCCGAAGATGATGAAAATCTAGGCATGTTGCTCAGAGAATATCTCCAAGCAAAAGGTTATGAAACCGATCTTTTCCCCGATGGGGAAGCCGGCTTCAGAGGATTCGTAAAGACAAAATACGACCTGTGTATAGTAGATGTGATGATGCCCAAAAAAGATGGCGTTACACTGGTAAAGGAAATCAGAACTATTAATAGTGAAATTCCTGTAATCTTTTTAACCGCAAAGAATATGAAAGAAGATATTCTGGAAGGTTTTAAAGCGGGAGCTGACGACTACATTACCAAACCATTTAGCATGGAAGAATTGGTGCTTCGTATTGAAGCCATTATTCGTCGTGTGAAAGGTAAAAAGTCGAAAGAAAAACAGTTTTACAAGTTTGGTAATATGACTTTTGATACGCAAAAACAAATTCTTACTATTGGTGATATACAAACAAAACTTACCACCAAGGAGTCAGAGTTGCTAACATTGCTTTCGGCACACAGCAACGAAATTTTGGAGCGTAATCATGCATTGAAGCAAATTTGGGAAGAAGACACCTATTTCAATGCACGTAGCATGGATGTTTACATCACTAAGTTGCGTAAATTGTTGAGACCCGAGCCAAACATCGAAATAATAAATATTCACGGTAAAGGTTACAAATTAATTGTTCCTAATGAAGAAGAGGAAGAAGGAAACGAGTAATCCCTCCGTCAATAAATTTAATTAACATTGCGAAAAGCCGCTTTTGAAAGCGGCTTTTCGCATTTTTTGTGCACATTGCGGCTTGAGTCCGCATTGTGCATAAAATAAACCAATTATACCTCCTGCTAATTATATTGACAATGTGGTTTGGATTTGCAATGTTCGATTGCTGCAAAGGAACCTTGAAAAGGGTTCAATCTCCAAACAACCGTTGGCGAAAATTATGCATGCTGCCGCGCGATTGTATCGCGTGGTACCTATGTCTTTTTTTTAAAATGTGATATTTTACAAAAAATCCTCTCTGCAATGCCTTATTATTTGTATTTATAAAAAATCATGGATATATAATCCTTACAGTTAACTCTATCAATAAGCTATCTGAAATAAGGTAATAAGGTTGGGGTTTTGGTGTTAATTGCATGTTACTAAGGTTTAATTCGGGACTTAATTTAATATGTGCTTTTTTTATATTGATAGAAATTAAAAACCTTAGTAAACGTCGGAAAACCGAGCTAATCCAACCTTATTACCTTATCAAAATCATTACTTCTTAGCTAAATTCAAAGACTTTGAAATCTATTAGACATATGAACAATGTGGTTTGGAATTGCAATGTCCTATCATCTATAACCTCACGCTTTGTCCAAGTTCTTTTCTCACGGAGGGACTTGTACGGAATCCAATAGTAACTCAGACTCCCGAGTTAAAGAAATATTTTTAACTTTCATTTTTCACTTTTCAATTGTAAATGCACCTCAACACTCACACCTTTATCTTCATATCCCCACATCCCCATAACCCACTTCATATTCTTCATTCAACAACCCAATTCACACTTTTTCTCTACTAATCATCACAATACGACACTTTTTCCTTACATTTGTAAAAAAAGGAACAATGATACATTCTATGACAGGGTTTGGAAAATCGATTGCCAAACATAACGGAAAGACAATATCTGTTGAAATAAAGTCTCTTAATAGCAAACAATTCGATTTATATGTGCGCATTCCACTGGTTTATAAAGAAAAAGAGATTCCGCTGCGAAATGATTTGTCCAAAATTCTGGAGCGAGGAAAAATTGATTTGTACATAACAATTGAGGAATCTGCTCAAGATGCAACAATTAAAATTGATATAGCTCGTTTGAAAAATTATCATTCGGAAATTAAAACGTTAGCATCTGAACTCAATATTGAAGAACCAAACGAATGGTTCAACATACTTTTTAAGTTGCCCGATGTTTTCAAACAAGAACCCGAAAAGTTGGACGAAGCTGAGTGGAAAGCCATTGAGAAAGCTATTGATGGAGCTGTTGCCAATGTACTTGCGTTTCGTTATCAAGAAGGCGAAGCCTTGAAGCAGGTAATGATTGGCAACATTCAAAAGATACGAGAACTGACATTAAATTTAGAAAAGTTTGAAGCAGAACGTATCGACAAAGTAAAAACACGCATTACGGATGCGCTTGATGGATTGGAAAATGTGGTGTATGACGATAATCGATTGGAACAAGAATTGATTTATTATATCGAAAAACTGGATGTGAACGAAGAGAAAACTCGTTTAATTAATCATTTAGATTATTTTTTAGAGACAATTGATTCAGACACATCACAGGGAAAAAAACTGGGTTTCATTGTTCAGGAAATTGGTCGCGAAATAAACACACTGGGTTCCAAATCAAACCATTCAGATATGCAGCGCATCGTTGTGCAAATGAAAAATGAGCTGGAACAAGTAAAAGAACAAATACTGAACGTATTATAAATACATTTACAATAACTTACAAAAGGGAATATAATATGGGGAAATTGATTATCTTTTCAGCACCATCGGGCACGGGTAAATCTACGATTGTGCGCTATTTGATTGACAAAGATTTAAAACTTCAATTTTCGATATCTGCAACAAGCAGATTGCCACGTGGCGATGAAAAAGATGGTGTAGAATATTATTTTCTTACACCCGATGAATTTAAACGACGTATCAAAAAGGGGGACTTCTTGGAATATGAAGAAGTATATACCGATAATTTCTACGGAACGTTGAAGAGTGAAGTTGACCGAATCTTAGCCCTCGGATACAATGTTGTTTTCGATGTAGATTGTGTAGGTGGAGTTGCTATTAAAAAAATATACGGTGAGAAAGCTCTTAGTATTTTTCTAATGCCACCCTCGATAGATGAATTACGCAATCGTTTAGAAAAACGCGGCACAGATGCTCCCGAAGTTATTGAAGCTCGTCTGGCAAAAGCAACTCACGAAATGGGTTTTGCTTCGCAATTTGATGAAGTAGTTATGAACGACGATTTTGACAAAGCAAAAAGAGAGACCGTTAGCTTAATTCGTAAATTCATTGCAGAAGAATAGTTCTCTCCTATTATTTTCAGCTATATTAATTCTCATTCGCAAAATAACTGTCCAGTTTTATGAATCAGCATATTCTTTTTAAAATACTAATAGCGTGGTTACTTCCACTTTTACTTTTTGCAGAAACACCCACAAAGCAAACTTTTGTGTTTGCAAATCGTGAGTCGCAACAATTAAAAATGGATCTGTACAGAATAGACAACAAAGAGAATTTAGACAAAGATACCACGTTGCAACCTTGTTTATTGTTTGTTTTTGGTGGCGGATTTAAAGAGGGCGCGCGCGATGATAAATTATACAGAGACTACTTCAATTATTTTGCAAACAGAGGTTTTACAGTAGTATCCATCGATTATCGGTTGGGTATGAAAGGAGAAAAAGCTCCTTCTGTTTTCAACTTCAAACCATTGGAAAACGCAATTGCAATGTCGGTAGAAGATTTATACGCAGCCACCGATTACTTGCTGCAAAATGCCAATGAGTTTAAAATTGATACCGCATGCATCATCATTAGCGGATCTAGTGCCGGAGCATTGACAGTTCTGCAAGCCGATTACGAAAAACGAAACAATAAATCCTCTACATATTCCCTTTCAACACCTTTTCAATATGCAGGAGTAATTGCATTTTCGGGTGGCATTTTTAGTCGCGAAGGAACTCCAACCTATAACATTGCACCTGCTCCTACCCTACTTTTTCATGGAAGTGCCGATAAATTGGTTCCTTATAACAACAACCGGTTCTTTCATATTGGCATGTTCGGTTCTAATACACTGACAAAGCAATTTAGAAAAAATGGATATCCCTATCAATTTTATTCCATGGAAGGAAGCGGACACGAAGTGTCGGAATATCCAATGACCGACTTTCTTCCGGAGATTGAGAAGTTTATTACCGATTTTGTTATCCACAAAAAACAGCTCCTCATCGATATTAATTATCGCGATAAAAACAGAAAACCGGAAAACTCCGACAGTCCTTCCGATTATTATAAATAATTAAGTTGTGCAACAACTACTGCGACAATACATGCTTCCGATAGCAATGATAATTGGTGTGTTTTTTTACAAACAGTTAGCTATTTTAGCACCACTTATTCCTTACCTGCTTTTTATAATGCTCTTTATAACGTACAGTCGTATACTGTTGCGAGACATTCGTCTCACAAAGTTTCACTATATTTTATTAAGCATTCAATACGGAGGCAGTATACTGGTATACCTTCTGTTTTTTAAGTTCAATATTACTTTGGCACAAGCTGCCATGATGTGCGTGCTTGCGCCCACAGCAGCTTCAGCGCCTATTATTACCGGGCTTTTGGGTGGTAACATTTCTACCATCGCAGCATACTCATTTATCAGCAATTTATCAATTGGTCTGCTCTCCCCGCTATTTCTTGCACTCATTGGAGATACTTCTGCCGAATCCATTGCCTTTATTCCTTCCGTTCTTTCAATTTTCAAAAAAGTATTGCCGGTGCTGATTCTTCCTTTTATTCTTGCTTTAGTGTTAGAAAAAGTAAGTCCGGCATCACACCTTAAAGTAAGATCTGCACAAATTGTCTCTTTCTATTTGTGGGCGATAGCCCTTACCATTGTTATCAGCCGAGTAACCATGTTCATCAGCATTCAGAGCAATAGTTCGCATACATTGGAAATTGTAATTGCCGGCACTGCGCTAATCATTTGTTTGTTGCAATTTTGGTTGGGACGAAGAATTGGTGCTAAATTTAACCGAACCGTATCGGGAGGACAAGGTTTGGGACAAAAAAACACCGTTCTTGCCATTTGGCTCACACAAACTTATCTAAACCCAATTGCTTCGATTGGACCGGGAGCATATGTACTTTGGCAAAATCTTGTAAATAGCTACCAATTATGGAGGAAAGAGAGAATAATTGAGGAGGAAAAGTAATGTTTGAATTGTTGATTTTATTGTTGCAAACTATTGACCAATAACTCCCTCGTTACAAACGAGGTGGAAGGGAAATAAATTAAGGGTTCAAATAAACATTTAAACAAATTCATTTATCGTTTGTTTAAAGGATAAATCAAATTATCGTCGATTTGAACGATATTTTCGATTATCGTCGATTTGAACGATAATCCCAATTATCGTCGATATAAACGATATATTCAATTATCATCGATTTTAAAGATACTTTGAATTGTATTCCACTCTAATGACACTAACAACATGATAGCAGTAATAAAAGGAGATATCATTGCATCGCGCAAACTGAGCAATCAAGAAGAATGGTTGCAGCCACTGAAAGCTTTATTGAATAGATGGGGCAAAACACCCAAGCAATGGGAATTGGTGTGGGGCGATTTTTTTCAACTTGAAATTTCGGATCCTGAAGTCGCGTTGAAAAGGGCTTTACAGATAAAATCTCTGATTAAAAAATCGGGTGCTATTGATGTTAGAATGTCAATTGGTATAGGCGAAAAAACATTTTCCGGCACACGTATTTCCGAAAGCAACGGACCGGCATTTGTGAACGCCGGAGATAAGTTTGAAAAGCTTAAAAAAGAAAAGATCAACTTAGCCATCCAAAGTCCGTGGTCTGAATTGGATAAGGAGATGAATTTATACTTAAAATTAGCCGGCACAATAATGGATAGTTGGTCGGTATCATCAGCGGAATTAATGGAGATTGTTTTGAATCACCCCGAAGCTACCCAAGAAGAGATTGGCAAAAAACTGGGAATAAAACAAAACTCGGTAAGTGGCAGATGGAGCAGAGCCAAAGTGGATGAGATATTGGAAATTGAAGAGATATATCGCCAAAAAATTAAAAAATCATTGCTATGATAATACTGGTAAAGTTGATACTTGCCCACTTAGCAGGAGATTTTTTGCTTCAATCCAAATCGTGGGTCATAGATAAAGAAGCGAACAAAGCAAAATCAATAAAATTATATTTACACACTTTGCTGCATGGTGTTTTAGTGATATTAGTTTTGTGGAACATAAATTATTGGTTGATTGCTCTCATCTTAATGTTTACGCATTTAATAGTTGACAGTCTGAAAATATACCTCCAAAAAGAAAACACCAAAACACGTTGGTTTATAATCGATCAGCTACTTCATCTACTAAGCATTGTAGTGGTTTGGTTAATTTTCTTTCGACCCGATCTGAATTTGAATTTTTGGATGAATAACGACTACTTATGGATTTTTGTTACCTCCCTACTTTTCATCACCTATGTTTCCAACATTATTATACAAGTATTGTTATCCAATTGGTCTCAAGCTCTCAACACAAGCAGTGACGAATCATTGAGCAAAGCAGGCAAATACATCGGCATATTGGAAAGACTGTTTGTTTTCACATTTATACTCACATCGCATTGGGAAGCAATTGGTTTTCTATTAGCCGCTAAATCAGTCTTCCGTTTTGGCGATTTGAAAGAGTCGAAAGATAGGAAACTGACTGAATATGTTCTAATTGGTACGTTTTTAAGTTTTGGAATTGCAATTGGTGTTGGATTATTAGTTGTGCGATGGATTAATAATTGAGTTGTTCCTTTATATAAACCTTATGGCTCAATGATTACAAACATGAAAATGAGACTCATCATTCCATGAAATCAACAAATCATTATCAAAAGATTAATGAGATGAAACCACTCTTACTTTCACTTATTTTTTGGGAACAATGACAGTTATATTTATGCAGTGGAGTAGAGAAGATTGAAGTTATGGATTTTAAGGTATAAGTTTGTTACTATTAAGGAATCTATTCGCAGTAAATTGAAAATAAATCCAATTTAACTCTATTGTTTACCGGTACTTTGGGTTTCTCATATACATTATGCAATAAGAGGTTTCCGACTCAAATCAAAAGTACAGTTCCACCCCCCTGCCGTTACTAAAAGATTTATCCAATTTACAACTATTGATACTGCCAAACGTTAAAACAAGATAGAGGGGAAGCCGAAAACTTAACAGAGTAGGCAAAAATTTAATACAAACAATTAAATTATGAATAATCAATTTTTGAAACAAATTAAACGGTCGGTAAAACATTGGTATCTACACCTTATCATTGGGTTGATATTTATAGCAGCTGGTATTTATGCATTTACATTTCCGGTCCAGTCTTATGTAGCACTCACAATAGTGTTTAGTATATCTTTTCTTATTTCGGGCATCATGGAAATTACTTTTGCAATGGCAAACAGAAAGGTAATGGAGAATTGGGGCTGGACTTTGGCACTGGGAATTTTCACGTCCTTAGTAGGTATCATGCTCATTGCTAATCCCGCAATTTCGGCAGTCACTCTGCCTCTTTATGTTGGCTTCATGTTGATGCTGCACTCATTTTGGGCAATTGGCTCTGCTTTTGATTTAAAAGATTTTGGCGTGCCGGGATGGGGATTTTCATTGTTCCTCGGAATATTAGGTGTTGTTTTTGCATTTTTATTAATTCGGAACCCTGCTATTGGAGGCATGACATTAGTTATTTGGACAGGATTGGCACTCATTGCGAGTGGAATATTCAACTTGTTTTTGTCTAATAAGATGAGGAAAATCCACAAGAACTGGGAGAGAATTTCGGCTACAACAAGGGCTAAATTAGATGAAGCACGGATCTTATTTTGGGAGGAATATAACAGCATAAAAAGATAAGCAAACATCTAATAAGAACAGATTGAAAAATTAAAGTAGTTTGAACCCGGAGTAAACTAACCATTAAGTTACATAGCTCACGATTCAAACTATTTTTTTAACCCAACAACAATGACACCATGCCCATTTACATTTTAATTCTCTATATCCTTGTTCTTATCGTTGTATGTATAAGCATTCTTGTAAACACCGAAACTCCGAGTAAAGCACTTGCATATTTGCTACTGGTGTTCTCATTTCCGGTATTTGGGATTATTTTATATTTTAGTGTTGGCTTAAACTATCGAAAAAGAGAACTCTATCGTAAGAAATTAGAAATAGACGAGCAAGAGTTCCCCAAACTTGAACAAAGGGCAGCCACCCTCTCACACAACACTTTGTTGCGCAGCAAAGAAAAGACAGAGGATTTCTTTCAACTGGCAAGCTTTTCAAGAAACAAAAGCTTTACATCTGATAATAATAAAGCGACATTATTACTAAATGGAGAAATAAAATTTCCGGACGTAATTGAGAGTATCCGCAATGCCAAGCATCACATCCATATTCAATATTATATTTACGAAAATGATGAAATTGGCAATCAACTTGCACAACTGCTTATAGAAAAAGCCAAAGAGGGAGTTGAAGTGCGATTTATATATGATGATTTCGGTAGCCGCAGTATTCGAAAAAATGTAGTTAGAGAATTAAGAGAAGCAGGTGTAGAAGCATATCCGTTTTATAAAATAAATTTGATTATGCTTGCAAATCGGATGAACTATAGGAATCACAGAAAAATCATTGTTGTTGATGGAGTGATTGGATATGTGGGAGGCATAAATGTTGCCGACAACTATGTCAATGAAAGCAAGGATAAAGATAAGTTGTTTTGGAGAGATACACACCTGAAAATTGTAGGAGTCTCGGTATTAAATCTTCAATTTACATTCTTGACGGATTGGAACTTTTGTGCCAACCAGAAGATCCCTTTTTCTAATAATTATTTTCCCGTGGAAAACAGGGGAAAAGTGTATGGCAACCACCTAATACAAATTGTTTCAAGTGGTCCTGATTCAAAATACCCAAAAATTAAATATACGCTTATTCAAGCAATCTTAGCTACAAAACGTGAAGTATGCATTACCTCCCCTTATTTTATTCCCGATAAATCTTTTTTAGATGCCATTACTATTGCTGCTTTAAGTGGTGTTAGCGTAAAATTGTTAGTCCCCAGTAAATCCGACTCTATCGTCATAAACACAACTACTCAATCCTATTTTCAAGAGCTTCTCAATGCAGGAGTTGAAATTTACACCTACAACAAAGGCTTTGTACACGCTAAAACTATGGTTTGCGACCAAAAGGTAGCCATCGTAGGTACTGCCAATTTAGATAATCGGAGTTTTGATCTTAACTTCGAAATCAATGCCATTGTTTTTGATGAAAAGATAGCCACAGAGCTAAAAGAAGCATTTGAAAAAGACCTAACTTCATCCACAAAAGTTGTCTCGGAAGAGTGGATTAATAGACCTTTGTACAGAAAGCTGTTGGAAAGGGTGTTACATTTATTTTCGTCGTTGATGTAGGAGAAAATGAAAAGCTGAACAACATAATAACTTTAAGCATGTTGACTTATTGTGAGATTCTAAAATGATTATGTAGGAATTTTTGTATCTTTATGATAATAAAATTAATGCATTCTTTAAAGAAAATGAATCTCCCCGCCGCAAGCGGACCGAGTATCATGATGAATTATAAATTTCACTTTTCGTCGCAAGCGGCGGAGAATTAAACCCTAACTGAATTAAAAAAAACCTGAATTTGATTAGTTAAAGAAATCAACCATACTTATAGGAATAATAATATTTAAAACAAAATTCAATGAAAAAATTTCTTGTGACATTAATTTGCTTTTCAATTCTTACATTAGGTAGCCAAGCACAAAACAACAAACCCGAATTTGAAAAACCCATCCATATACTTGTTTTTACGAAAACTGCAGGCTATCGCCATGAAAGTATTTCTTCGGGTTTGAAAATGCTTTACGACCTAAGCGAAAAGCAAAATTGGGTTATTACAGCTACTGAAAACGAGAAATTGCTGCGCGATGACTTTCTGTCGAATTTTGATGTTGCTGTTTTTCTTAATCCAACCGGTGATGCCATGTGTGACGCTGGAAAACAAGCTTTTGAGAAATGGATGAATAGCGGCAAAGGTTTTGTGGGCATTCACTCTGCCTCCGACTTTGAATACGATTGGACGTATTATGGCAAACTTTGCGGTGCTTATTTTAAAACTCATCCCGCCGCACAAGAAGCTACCGTGGTTTTCGAAAACAGGGACCATCCAGCTATGAAGCCCTTTAAAGGGATGAAATCGTACACTACTTTCGACGAATGGTACACCTTTAAAGAGAATCCACGACCCAACGTGAACGTGTTAGCTACACTTGACGAAAACAGCATCAAAAAATTTAACAATGATGATTTTCGTATGGGTGATCATCCAATTATCTGGAGCCATGAAAAAAACGGTATCCGTTCGTTCTATACTGGATTTGGCCACACACACGAAGCTTTTCAGGACAAACTAATTGTGGAACATATAAAAAATGCTATCAACTGGGCCGCAAAGCGCATTGACTAAAGCAAAAAATGGAAGCTCAGAGATTGAAGTCAGGATTACAAGACAAAGTAATAAATATTTTTATCATTTCCCCTTACTTAACCCATCTTTTCATGCAAACTTTTGTAAATTTGTCTGTCAAAACAAATTCAGATAAATTCATTTTCTTGTGAAAACGGACAATCATTCGCTTTTGTTTATCACAATCAACTATAACATTATGAATTACTCAAAGAGCTACTTTGCTTTAAAAAAACTTTTCACATCATCAGAAGTAAAAAAGGAGTTTGATACTATAGAAATAGACGATTTAGATTTTAAATCTATGTCGTATGACATTTTACCGGGAGTAGAAGAGTATAAGTGCACCTTGCATAATGTGACCATGAAAGAGGAGTATTCGTTTTATACGGAAATCGGTACTATTGATAACAATGTTCATATCAAGGATATTTATGTTGAGGAGAATCAAAGCTTTAAATATCAAATAATAAAACCAATAGGAGAGGACAAAGTAAAGAAAGTGGTTTTTTTATTTCATGGTTTTAACGAAAAAGATTGGAGCAAGTATTTGCCGTGGGCAAAAGCTATCAGTGATGGCACGGGGAGTGCAGTTATTTTGTTTCCCATTGCATTTCACATGCAGCGTGCACCAAAACATTGGAGCAATGTGAGAGAAATGTACAGACTGAGCGAACATCGAAAAGGGAAATTCCCTAATATCGTCAATTCAACTCTTTCAAATGTTGCTATCAGTATGCGTCTTCACACAATGCCTCAACGATTTATTTGGTCGGGTCTGCAAACCTACTACGATGTTATACAACTGATAGCCGATATAAAAAAAGGGAATAACGAGCACGTTGATAAAGATTTCAATTTCGACATTTTCGCATACTCCATTGGTGGATTCCTTGCGCAAATCTTGAAACTAACCAACCACAACCACTATTTCGAGAATTCTAAGGTTTGTTTGTTCTGTAGTGGTGCCACATTCAACAGATTGGCTCCGGTCTCAAAATTCATATTAGATAGCGAAGCCAACGTGGCGCTGTACTCCTATCTGGTGGAGCATTTCGACAAAATGTTGGAGAGAGACAATGTCCTCAATCATTACATCAAGGATGGCCATTCGGAAGGAAAAATATTCTCGTCAATGTTAGATTATCAGAAAATGAGAGAATTCAGGGAAGAACGATTGAAAAAATATGAGCATCAAATTTATGCCATATCTCTGACGAGAGATGATGTAATTCCTTCGTTTGAAATTATAAACACACTGAAAGGTGCGTATCGTAATATCAATATCCGTATGGATGAATTGGATTTTGAATATGAATACATTCACGAAAATCCTTTCCCTACAAAAGCAGTGGAATCAAAGCAAGTGGATGAAAGTTTTGAAAAAGTGTTTGAGAAGGTATGTGAGTTTTTCAATTAAATCTGTCCGAAGCATTTTGCTTTGGGAATTCTTTCCCAAAGCTGGAAGCTTCAAGTATATTTTAACAGCCAAAAATATTCTAATAGAGAAGTTATGGTTATATTTGTTACAGAGAGTGATACAATCTGAGTATTTTGCATAGCGAATCCTTAAAGCAGCGATGCATACAATAGAATAAAAAGAACTCCCGGAGCAAAATGTTGTGCGTACAATGAAAAAACACCCCGATTATGAAATTTGAAATACCCGAATCTTTATTCAGCAAAGGAGCCGAATACAAAAGGAAGTTTAGTTTTTCGGAGCTCTACCGATCATACCTTTATTTACCACGGGCAATAAGAAAATTGAGCAAAAACAAGAAAGAAAAGTTAATTGATCAGCACTTTATAGAACGAATGCAATTGGCAGTAACAGAAGTGAACGGTTGCGCTGCCTGTTCCTATGCTCACACTACTTTTGCCTTGCGTGAAGGGATGAGCAACGAGGAGATTAGTAGCTTCTTGAGTGGCGAAGATGATTATATAAAACCCAAAGAGGCCAAAGCAATTATTTTTGCACAACATTTTGCCGACAGCCGCGGATATCCTGAAAAGGAAGCTTATGAAGCAATTATAAAAGAGTATGGAACAGAAAAAGCGCAGATTATTCTTTCGGCAGTACAAATGATGATAGCGGGCAATATGTTTGGAATACCATTTAGCGCATACCAATCGCGCCGAAAAGGAAAACCTTTCAAAGATAGCAAATTGGGTTACGAATTGGGAATGCAGATTGGTGGAATATTGGTTTTACCAATTGCTTTGCTTCATGCACTATTGATGTGGATAATTGGGCAACCAAATATGCGGTTTGCAAAAAACAGATAGTAAGCTCGATCTGAAACACTAAATGATGGTTTTGACCAATTGAATAGTCGAGTAAATTTGAATAACAAGAAACATTAACAATACTAAATAAAGAAATTAGACCAATTATAAAAGAGTCACAATAAAACAATGAAATTAAACCACATAGCATTAAGCATTCTAAACAAAGAGGAACTAATTGATTTTTATCAAAACATCTTAGGTCTCAAATTAGAATACCAATATGAAATCGATTCTACTCTTTCATCAACAATCTTTGATATCGAAAAACCGGCAGAAGTATTTCGTTATAGCAAAGATAATCTACATTTCGAATTTTTTATCTCTTCTGAAAAAACAATACCCGCTTTTGCTCATATAGGTATTGATGTGGAAGATCGTGAAACAGTTGTTGAAAAATGCAAGAAAGCAGGATACAAAGTAACAAGAGTAGAGCGCAAAGAGAAATACGATCTTATTTTTGTGAGTGA
>Ga0265294_10003113_pt1 | contig 21457 bp, 17 predicted proteins | sample MunlanPumphouse3_FD_192504 | JGI IMG/M metagenome (GOLD analysis project Ga0265294, IMG submission 192504) | Groundwater microbial communities from a municipal landfill in Southern Ontario, Canada - Pumphouse #3 | ecosystem: Environmental > Aquatic > Deep subsurface > Groundwater | place...
AAAGTCTGGCCCAAATGCTTTGAAATTGTATGAAGCACCTATTTTATAAGCTTTTGTTCCTGCTAAAAACTGATGACGAGTTACCATACCTTGAGTATATGCTGGCATCCCACCCCATGGAGAAGCAATAGCATTTGCATAAGCTGCATCACCTGCAGAGTTTGCGCCTGTTTGCGAATATGCTACGAAAGCTGTAAAGTTTTCTATAGATGCTCCAGCTTTAGCACCCCAATATGTACTATCTAGCTTACCATCGCCTCCTACTGCTTTTAGTTGTTTATCTCCAACAGAATCTTCTTTGATAAACTGAACTGCTGCAAATGGTTTAACAGAACCTAACTCCATCTTATAATCAACTTCTGCATAGAGAGCGTTTAGTATGTCGTAAGCGTAGTAATCCCAAACTTGTAATTTAAGCCCTTTGATTCCTGTATATGTAGCTGCCAATACAGATACACCATCAGTTTTTTTACCAACAGCATAGCTACCCATATTTTCAAAATCACCTACTTGATTTGAAGGATCTACAACAGAGTATCCTGAAGTCCCACTCAAAATCCCACCTGCACCATAAGCACGACCAAATGTACCCTGAGCAAAGCGAGTTACATGAGCTGCTATTAGAGTCGTATCTGGGATATCTGTGTTGGTAACAACTACTGCTTCAAAGAGGTTTGGAAGCATTCTAGCATCGTCAGATCCTGCCATTGGAGTATCTAGCTTTTGACGACCTATCTTTATAGTTGTCTTAGTCCCTAAATCTTTAGCGTTATAGCCAATATAAGCTTCACCCAAAATAGAGTAACTATCATTACCTTTTCCTAAAAGTGTTGGATCAAACTTTTTACTAGTTTTATCACTTCTGTTGGCAAATCCATTTGTAGTATAAAAAGCAGCACCAAAGTTTAAACCTTTAAAGTCTGCTGTTTCATACTTTAAATGACCACCAATAGCATTTGCATTTCTTGTAAAGTCATCTGCTCCAACTTTACTATAATCCATAGCTCTTGAGATACTAAAGGCTCTAATTTCACCACTAACTTTCCCTTCACTAAACATCGTACTTAAGTCTTCAGCAGCTTGAAGGTTTGCTAAACTTAAAAGCCCAATTGTCATTAGACTTAATGTTATATGCTTTTTCATACATCTTCCCTTTGTGATTTTTTTACTCTCGTATACTAAAGAAGAAAAATAGCATGAACATAGCATGATAAAAATTTTAGGCAAATATGACTAAATTCTTTTTTTTTGAGTAGATTTGTAACTTTTAAATATTTACTCTAGCTTAAACAAATAACCGCACTATAAATTTTCCTAATATTCTTAATATACTAGACTATAATCTTTTTAAATATTTAAAATTATCTAATGGATAAAAATGATGAAAGAATTTATAAATGCTTACAGAACGCAGAAGATCAGTGTTGACTCTTTTTTAAAAACGTTTATAGGTAGCCTTCCTAAAAATTATATTGATAACCCTTTAGAGATTGTAAAGAAAAATCGCTTTATACAGTTAGTATATGGAGTTGATTTAAACTTTAAGCAGGCTACCCCTGTTGTCTCAAGAAAAGAGTCTGACTCCTCTCAGCTTGGAAATGATAAGAGTCACTACTTTATGAAACTTCAACTTGATAATGATGATATTTATATCTCAAACCCTTATATCCATCACAAAACAGGAAAGGCTAGTATTAGTCTTGTTCAGCTTGTTGGTTCTACTTACTGTGTTTTTGACGTAAACCTTATACATCTTTTAGAAGATTTAAAACTTATAGAATATAACAGTGCTCATGACAAAATAAAAAGAATAGTCTACTTTTTTGGCTCTACTATGCTCGCCCTTGTTTCGATTGCGCTTATTTCTTATGGCGGGTATATATTTTTTGCACTACTTTTTTCACTCTCAAGTTCAGATTTTCTACATGATGTATTTACTTCCATCATCTCTATGACGCTGGGTCTTGCCATCTATGATCTTGCAAAGCAGATCTTTGAACATGAGGTTATTTATCAATCTTTTCATCAGACAGAGGACAAACAGTACAAGGTTCTTGGGAAATTTCTAATCTCTATTATTATTGCTCTTTCAATCGAAACACTAATGGTGGTTTTTAAGATAGCTCTAGATGACACTTCAAAGATGGTAAATGCTTTTTATCTACTAATTGGTACAACTATTATGCTCGTAGGACTTGGTTACTTTTACAAAACCATTCAAGAATCAACCTCAAAAGATGACTGTTAAGGTTGCTCTGTTTGCATGCTTATTTTTTTGCATCTCTTGAAGTTGTTTTTTTCTTCTTTGTAACCCTTTTTACTTCGGGCTTTTTATGTTCGCTCTTTAGTTTTAGCTCATCTTGATCTTTTCGTCTTATAGTAGGATCAGGCTCAAAACCCTCAACTGTCTCTTGAGGTATCTTTTGACCGATGAGGCGCTCTATATCTTTCATGTCATACTTCTCATAAATATCTAAAAGCGAAATAGCTTCTCCCTCTCGACCTGCTCTTCCTGTTCTTCCAACTCTGTGAACATAGTCTTCTGGGATTGAAGGAAGTTCGTAGTTTATAACATATGGAAGCTCTTCAATATCAAGCCCACGAGATGCTATATCTGTAGCTATAAGAACTTTTATCGCACCCTCTTTAAATTGCGTTAGCGTTTTTAATCTGTTTGCTTGCGTTTTATCTCCATGAATAACTCCACACTTTAAACCATCTTTTTTAAGTTCAATAAAAAGCGCATCAGCACTCACTTTTGTTCTTGTAAAGACTAGAACCTGTGGGAAGTTTCTTGAGCCAATTAGGTAGGCTAATAGCTGTGCTTTTTTGTCAGCATCTACCATATATGCCACTTGGTTTATAGTGTCAACTGTAGTGTTTTTCTTAGATGTTTCTATAAAGGCTGGTTTTGTTAATATCTGCTTTGAGAGTTTTCTAACTTTGTCGCTATAAGTAGCTGAAAAAAGTAGGCTTTGATGTCTCTTTGGAAGTTTTAGGTGGATTTTTCTTATCTCTTTTGAAAAGCCCATATCTAACATTCTATCAGCTTCATCGACGACAAAAACTACAATATCAGATAGACTCATCCCACTCTCCATAAGTTCCATAAAACGCCCAGGAGTCCCTACAACAATATCAACTCCACTCTTAAGAGAGGTTCTTTGTGCTTCTATGTCTTTTCCACCTACTATTACGGCACTCTTTATGTTCATGTATTTTGAGTAATTTAGTATATCTTGATGGATTTGGATGGATAGTTCACGAGTAGGAGAGAGAATAACTGCTCTTATACCTTTGCCCTCATCTTCTCTTGCATTTCTAAGTTTTTGCAAAATTGGAAGAGCAAAAGCTGCAGTTTTGCCTGTTCCTGTTTGTGCAGTTGCAAAAATGTCGCTCTTTGCTTGTACCAAAGGTATAGCTCTTTTTTGTATTAAAGTCGGCTCTTTATAGCCTAACTCTTTTATTGCTTGAAGAAGTGGCTTTATAAGTCCTAATTTTTCAAATGACATCTTTTGTAACCTTATGTGAATATAAATCTGATTTTAGCATATTATTAAGCAAATAAACTTTTTATTTATTTTAAATTAGAGTATGATGATAGACTTTATCTATAATCCAAAGGGGTTTTAAAGCTTTATGTCTAAACAAACAACCTATAAAAAAATCACTGCTAAAATCATCCTTACAACCCTTTTCTTAACTCTAAGCGCAGCGTATATTTATAGTGAGTTTATGAAAAAAAGTGCAATCTCTAACTTGGCGCAGATAGATGCTAAAAAGAGCAGTAGACTTGTTTTTGAAACACTCTATACTGGTATGCAGATGGGTTGGAGCAAAGATGATATACAAAACATAATCACAAGACTAAACTCCATTGAAGAAAATATGAAAGTAAATGCTTATAGGTCAACCTTAGTTGATGATCTTTATGGAGGGATTGAAAAAGATAAGCTAGCCATAAAAGCAAACCAAAACCTCCAAAAAGCCATGCAAGGAGTTGAGATTTTAGATGCCTCTAGCTCAGAAATCATAAACTACTACTATCCTGTTATTGCAAAGGCTGAGTGTTTAAGATGCCATGCAAATGCAAAAAAAGAGGACATTTTAGGAGTTATAAATATCTCCTTTCCAACAACTAACTTAAAGATATCACTCACCCAAATGATAAACTTTTTCATACTCTTTATAGTTGTTTTTTCACTTATAATCTTCTTATCAATCTTCATAGAACTTGATACACTTCTTATAAAACCTATAAGAAATTTCTCAGATATGATAAAGAGCATCACTATTTCTAAAGATATTACAAAGAGAGTTGAAGTAAATGACAATATTGAGGAACTTGACTCTATAAAAGGGATATTTAACTCTATGCTTGACTCCATAGAGCGCCAATTTTACTATGATAATTTAACCTCACTTCAAAACAGAAGAAAGCTTACAGAGGCTCTAGAGATTAGGAAACACTCTTTTTTGATGATTATAAATATAGACTCTTTTCAAGAGATGAATGATCTTTATGGAGAAGAAGCGGGAGATAAGCTTCTAAAAGAATTTGCTAGCTTTTTACAAAGACTTATACCACGAGAAGAAAACCTTTATAGACTTCATGCAGACGAGTTTGCTTATCTATGTAGAGCTAGTGTTGACATAAAAGATTTTTTAACCTTTGCAGAGCTTATCAGCGAAAAAATCTCAAGAGAGCTTTTTCTTGTTGGACCAGAACAAGAGGTAAGCCTTAGTGCTACTATTGGTATGTCCCATGGATCTGAGATGCTTCTTGTAAATGCAGATACTGCTTTAGTTGTAGCAAAGAAAAATAAGAAACACTTTTTACTCTACGATGAATCTATGGCTATGTCAAAGATTTATGAAAAAAATGTAATTTGGACAAAAAAACTAAAAGCCGCCATAGATGAAGATAGGGTCGAACCTCTATTTCAGCCTATAGTAGATGTAAAAACTCAAAAAATAGTAAAGTACGAGTCTCTAATGCGTATAGTTGATGAAGATGGTAGCTATATAGCCCCTTTTCACTTTTTAGAACTTGCTAAGAAAAATAAGCTCTATCCTCAACTCACTAAGATTATGATAGAAAAAACATTTGATAAGTTTAGAAATTCTTCCTATCTTGTATCTATAAATATCTCCGTTGAAGATATACTAAATAGAGATATTCATAATCTTATACTTGAAAAACTCTCCTCTTATAAAATGGGAGATAGAGTTGTTTTTGAGCTTATCGAGTCTGAGGGTATTGAGAATTTTGAAGAAGTTATCAAGTTTATCAACGAAGTAAAGTCCTATGATGCTAAAGTCTCTATTGATGATTTTGGAACAGGTTATTCTAACTTTGAGTATCTTATGAAACTAAAAGTTGACTACATTAAGATTGATGGTTCTATGATAAAAACCATAGACACAAACAAAGACTCGGAACTTATCACTCAAACCATAGTAAACTTTGCTAAAAAGATGAAGATAAAAACCGTAGCTGAGTTTGTCTACTCTAAAAATGTTTTTGATAAAGTAGCAGAACTTGATGTTGACTTTGCACAAGGTTACTATTTTGGAGAGCCTTGTAAATATATAGAAAACGAGTCTTAAATACCTTATAATCTTACAAAATTTGTTTTCTAAAAAAACTTAGTTTTAGTGCACAATATCAATTGGACCTTCTGTTTAATCTATAAACTAGATTCCGTGTCAAGCACTAAATGATGGAACATGCATCATCTTGAATAAACAAACTGTCATCCTGAACTTGATTCAGGATCCAACTTATAACTCTTCAGAGCATTCAATAAATTATCCAAATTGTAAGCTCTATAAGATATAATTTCATCACTTAAAAAACGAGTAATATTATGGTTAGAAAAAATCTTAAAAAAATCTCAAGAAGCCAAAAGCTAAAAGAGTTTATCAAAAAGTACAAGGTTCCATCAGAGTACTTATCTACGAACAGGAAGATGGTCTCAAAGGCAGTTCTTATCGGTATGTTTATAGCTTTTATACCTATGCCTATGCAGATGCTACTAGTCATCGCAATGATGCCTTTTTTTAAGTTCAATGTACCCATAGGTCTTGCTATGTGTTGGCTAAGTAACCCTTTTACTATGCCACCGATGTACTATATGGAGTATCTAACTGGCTCATTTTTTCTAGGAAGTAAACCGCTTGAAGTTGAGATGACTCTTGATTGGTTTAGTAGCAATATAGATGCTATATTTATAGATCTCTATGTTGGGGCTTTTTTCTACTCTATTGTAGGTTCGCTCTCTGCTTACTTTTTAGTAAACTATTTTTGGAGAGGCTCAGTTGAGAGAGATAAAAAACTCCACAGAAACGATAGAAAGTCATAAAGTACTTTAATACCTAAAAACCCAGAACATGTTCGCGGTTACAGAAACTTTCATTTTTGTAGGAACCACGAACTTGTTCGGGACTAGTGTGTATTTTAAGAATTATAAGGTTTGTTTAGCTTTTTTATAGTAGTAAAACCATGCAATTACGCCAACTAAACTCATAGTAAGACTCATAACTTGACCTTGAGTAATGGCTCCACAACAGATATAGCCTATCTGAGCATCAGGAGCTCTATAAATCTCTGCAATAGCCCTAAAGATGCCATAACTAATAGCATAGACTAAAATCAACTCTCCGCTAAATTTTTGGTATCTTCTATATATATAAACAACGATAAAGACGCCAAAACCCTCTAAGATAGCTTCATATAGTTGTGATGGATGACGAAGCACACCATCTACTAAAATCCCCCAGCTAACATCAGTCTCACGTCCCACTAGCTCTTGGTTTAAGAAGTTACCGATGCGACCAAAAACAAAGGCCAAAGGAACACTAAGAGCTACTAAATCCATAATGCGGCCAAATGGCATCTTATGTTTTTTAGAATAGAGATAAGAACTAATTAAAAAGCCAATAATAGCACCATGATAGCTCATACCACGAATCCCAACAAACTCTCCATCAGCAAATGGATTAAAGATTTGCCACGGATGTGAGAGATAGTAGAGTGTTTGTGTATCATAAAAGAGTATATAGCCTAGTCTTGCGCCTAAAATCACACCAATCTCTACATAGATAAAGTAGTTGTCAATACCCTTAAACTCTAACTTATCTCTTTTGATAAAGTACTTTCCAATGTACAATGCACTCACAAGTGCTAAGACATACATCATGCCATACCAGTGAACTGGAAAAGAGAAGATGCTAAAGGCTACAGGGTCAAAACTCTCATAGATGTTGTTCCACGCATTCATCTACTTTCTTAGAGCCTCGGCAATCAACTCTATAGGGTTTTTAAACACAGTCTCAACTTCTGCATAGCCCATAGAAGCATTTATCTGCATCCTACAAGCACTACACTCGGCACTAACTACATCTGCTTTTGTCTCTTTTATCATCGCAGCTTTTGGAGCTCCAGCGGCTTTTGCAAAGTGATACTTCTCAGTCTGCATAGTCACTCCACCAAAACCACAGCATCTATCTGGATCACTCATCTCAACGATGTTATAGTTTTTACTAATTAGGTTTCTAGGCTCTAAGTATAAGCCTTGCATCTTCTTAGCATGGCATGGATCGTGATATGTAACTATACGAGTATCTTTCTTTTTACTCTTTAAGAGTTGCTCTAAGTGTGTGTGGTGTTGAAGCCACTCTGTAGCCATAAAGATTTTACTTCTAATTGCGATAGCTCTTGCCTTCCACTCTGGCTGATCATGAAAATAGTGCTCATAGTCGATTTTTAGCATCGCAGAGCAAGTTGCTTCTGGAACTATAATAGCCTCAACATCTTTAGCGAAACTCTCAAAATACTCAATGTTAAACTTAGCATTATAATCAACCGTGTCAAAATCACCTGTAAAGTATGCAGGAGCAGAACAGCACTTTTGATCTTTTGCAAGAAAGGCATCTATCTCAAGAGTCTTAAGAATATAGAGCAGATCATCGCCTATACTTTTGTAGTTATAGTTAGCCAAACATCCTATAAAAATAGCCACTTTTCTTTTTCCACCATTTGAGATATTCTCAGGATATGAGTTTAAAAATGATGTTTTTGTTAGACTCGGAAAAAGTCTATCAACTTTAAGCATCGGCAAGTTAAAACGAGAGTGCATAGAGTCTATATCAGCTCTTATCTTAAAACCACAAGTTTGAAAAACCCAGCCGAACTTAAAAGCTATGTCATTCATCCAGCGATGACGAAGGAGTAAAAAGAAGAGTTTTTTATACCATGCTATGCCAAACTTTTTAGCGATATCTGAACGAACTTGTTCTATCACCATATCTGTAGGAAGTGATTTTGGGCAGACTTCAACGCAAGCTGTACATAAAAAACAGCTCTCAAATATATCTTTAGCGTTTTTATCGAGCTCTAAATTTCCTCTTTGATAAGCGCCTAAAAGATCTAAAAAACCACGCGGAGAAGTTACCTCATCAGGGTTTACATTGTAAATGGTACAGACTGGGATACACTTTGCACACTTTATGCACTCATCAGTAACGCCTCTGAAATTAAAAATATCTTGAGCAGTTTTTGCCATTTTTTACACCGTTTTAGAAAATGTTTTAGAGTTTGCGGCATGCTTTTTCATATAAGCATCAAAAGGCATCGCAATATTTCTTATAAGAAGAGTTCCTGTTTGACTACACTCAATGAAATTTTCATCCATACTTAGCAAATCATCATCTCTAAATGGTTTTAACGCTTCTATGGCATCTGCAAAATAACTCTTAAACTCTATATTAAAGAGCTTCTCAAATCTTTTTATATCTAGTTTGAAGTTACTCATAAGTTCCATGATGACATATTGTCTAATCTTATCATCCTCGTTTAAAACCACACCTCTCTCAAAAGGAAGTCGCCCAGCATCTATAGCCTCTTCATACTCGCCCATCACCTTAAAGTTCTGGTTATAACTATCTACGCCCTCGCCTATAGAAGTAAGCCCTACTCCGATTAAGTCCGCTCCGCCTTTAGTTGTGTAGCCTTGAAAGTTTCTATGAAGCTCGCCTTTTTCTATGGCTTTAAAAAGCTCATCTTTTGGTTTTGCAAAGTGATCCATTCCTATCATTTTATATCCATGAGAAGTTAAAAAATCTATAGTATATTGCATGATTTTTAACTTTTCATCAGGAAGAGGAAGAGTTGTCTCATCTATCTTTCTCATAGTCTTTTTAAGCCATGGAACATGAGCGTAGTTAAAGACTGCAAATCTATCAGGATCTAGCGTTAGGGCTAAGTCTAGCGTCTCTTTAAAAGTCTCTAGTGACTGGTATGGAAGTCCATAAATAAGGTCAACATTGACTGAAAGCATATTGTACTTTCTTGCCAAGTCCATCGCATCTTTTGTTATAGAGTATGGTTGGATTCTATGAACTGCAGCTTGAACTTTTTCGTTAAAGTCTTGGATGCCAAAACTTACACGGTTAAATCCAGCCTCACTCATCACTCGCATCTGATCCTCATCTATATGACGAGGATCTATCTCACAGCTTATCTCAGCATCTGCGCGAAAGTTAGGAAAATAAGACTTTATCTCTGCAATTATCTCTTTGAGTTGTGCTGCACTAAAAAAAGTTGGAGTTCCACCACCAAAGTGCATCTGAAGAACTTCACGAGAACAATCAAGATGCTTAGAGAGGATATTTAGCTCTCTTTTTAAGTAGTCCATATAGCGAATCATCTTATCTTCTTTAGAAGTAAAAACAACATTACAGCCACAAAAATAGCAGGCATTTCTACAAAAAGGAAGGTGAAAATATAGACTTATGGGACGAGCTGAGTCTTGTGACTCTAACTTTTTTATATACTCATCATATCCATAAGCATCACTAAACTCTAAAGCAGTTGGATAGCTTGTATAGCGGGGTCCTGGCTTTGAGTACTTTAAAAATTTTGAAAAATCTAACATCTTGTTCTTCCTCTGTGTCCCAAAAATTCATAGCTCTCGAAAAATCTATTTTTCGTAGCTTTAGGGGGTTGTAGGGACATTATGTCCCTGCCACTAAAGCGGACGAGTTCGCTTTAGTGTGTAACATCAAATAAATGGCAATTATATCGTTATTAATTTAAAGCTAGTTAATGCTCAAATTTTCCAGCCAATCTTTGATAAACTTCACTACTTTTTAAAAGTTCATTGTGAGTTCCAGATGCTACGACCTTTCCCTTTTGCATAACTAAAATCTTATCAGCACTCTCTATAGTGCTTAGTCTATGAGCTATTGTGATAGTTATTTTATCTTTTGTGTACTCATTAAGCGCAGTTTGGATTCTTTTTTCACTCTCATTATCAAGTGCAGAAGTTGCTTCATCAAAAAGCAGGAGTGAGGAGTGTTTATAGATAGCACGAGCTATAGCTACTCTTTGTCTCTGTCCACCTGAGAGATTTGCTCCAAACTCTTCCATCATAGTCTCTATACCATGCTCCAATGAAGAGACAAACTCAGATGCATCTGCAAGTCTAAGAGCTTCTTTTACCCTCTCTTCATCTATGGCTTGCCCATACGCCACATTTGCGGCAAGCGAGTCTTGAAAGATATAGATGCGCTGGCTCACAAGTGAGATGTGATGCTTTAGTGAGTCTTGGTTGTACTCTTTTATGTTTTTAGCATTTACTAAAATCTCTCCCTCATCTGCATCGTAAAAGCGAAGGAGCATATTTATAAAGGTAGATTTCCCTCCACCACTATCTCCAACTAGAGCGATATTTTCGCCTTGTTTTATAGAGACACTAACATTATTTAAAGCATGTACATCTTCGTATCTCAAATACACATTTTTAAACTCTATCTCTGTTATATCTTCTTCTAAAAGTTTTTGACCGTCTATGATTTTATTTTGAGTATCAAGTATTTCAAAGACTCTCTCACTAGCGGCTAGTGCATCTTGTATACGTCTATATATGGAGCTGATGCGGCGAATGGGTTGAAATACAAGTCCAACTGCTGTTAGAAATGCGGTAAACTCTCCAACACTCATCTGCCCACTATAAACCTCTCTACCACCAACAAAGATAACCATTGCAAGTCCAGCCGCACCGATAATCTCCATCATTGGCGAGACTATCTCTCCAACATATACAGCCTTCATATTTATCTTAAAAAACTTCCAGTTCTCACCACTAAAACGGTCAAGTTCATGTTTTTGTGTAGCGTTTGCTTTTATGATTTCACTTGAGTTAAAGATCTCAGTAAGGCGAGTGATTACATCTGCACTTTTTTCTTGTGAGCGGTGAGAGTATTTTTTAAGTTTTTTTGCTATTAAAATCAGAGGATATATAACTAAGGGAACAAGCACTAAAGAGTAAAAAGAAAGCATTGGGTTTAAGTATGTAACATAGGCTATAAGAGCGATAACAGTCATAGTCTCACGAAAGAGTTCTGGGAGCATATTTGAGACAAAATACTCTATGCGCCCTATATCATTTATAACCCTAGATATCAGTTCTCCACTTCTATTTTTATACAAAAAACCCATATCCATACTGATGATTTTAGCAAGAAGAATCTCTCTTAATCTTGAGACAATATGTTGACCGATATAGTTCATAAAAACCGTCTGTATATAGCGTCCTAGTGACTTTAAAATATATATAGCAGTAAGTCCAAGCGGAATGAGATATAGCATCTCCTCTTTTTTGTCGATAAACATATCATCCATCAGAGGTTTCATAATATGAGCCGTTGCAGTAGTGGCTGCCACTGTTAGTATGATGCCAAATAAGACCAAGAGATATTGAAGTTTATACTCTTTTATATAGGGCCAAAATCTCTTTAATACTATCTTCAAAAACTATCCTATTGATCGTGTGATTTTACTAAGTACTCTGTGACCGCAAGAGATGCTCTGTAGTACTCTTGGCACTCTAACTGCTCTTTTGTTATAGCTTTTTTATACTCAAAACCGCCATCTTTTGCCATTATAACACCTGCATCATTAAATCCACAATGCAAAACCTCGTCATCAAGTAAGTTAGTCCCAATAGCTGTATATTCCCTATCATAGAGCGTTAGGTTATATAGAGTTGGAAAGATATCTTTATGTGAAGATGCAAGAGTTGCGTCTATCTCTTTAGTGGGCTTTAGATCTTCTGGCAGATAGATATAAAATGGGATAGTTTTTGTTTGAGTGAAGTGATTATCATATCTCATAACACCCTCAACTGTGTTGTTATCAGCTGTAACTGCTATAACACTATTTTTAGAAAGAGGAGAGTTTTTCACATCATCCAAAAAACCACCTAGTGTATCTATAGCATAAGAGTAGTCTTTAAATCGTCTCTTAACTAAGTCCATATCTCCGCTTATATGATCTCTTAAATCTTGTGAAATTTCAAGTGAGTTTGACTTATAATCCTTTGGAATCGTGTATGGAGGATGGTTGTTTGTAGTTAGGATAAATATAAACTGCGGAGTTGTAGCACTCTCTAGCATCTCATATACATATTTGTAGAGATACTCATCAAATACACCCCAATCATGAGATATAGCATCTAGATTTTCCCCTAAACTACTTGCAATAGCACCTTTGCCATGAGTGGTATCAAAACCTTGTCTTGACATAAAACTGCCTACATTTCTCCAAGATAGGTCTCCTCCATATATAAAATTAGTTTCATAACCAGCATCTTTATATACTTTTGCGCTTGCTTGCGAAAATTGTGTATTTAAGTAGCCACTTTGTGCAAAAGATGTTGAGTTTGGACGAGCTGTAATATTTAGTAAAAGTGGCTCTAGGGAGACTACAGTTCCATTAGAGCTAGAGATAAAAGAGGTAAAGAGAATATCTTCATCGAAGTGCTTTTTTAGCCTTCCCATCACATTAAAACTCTCACTTTGGTAGTCAAGCAACGGCATCCCAAAACTCTCAACCATAACAACTACAACATGAGGAAGTCTATTCTTTAGATGCTCATTAGCTGTCGTTTTTTTAGTAAGATTATTTAAAAGATTTTCTCTGTCTATCTCTTCCTTTTGGGCATGAACTTCAAAGGCTTTTTCTATATCTGTACTATATCCAACCATCTTTATAAGATCATAGTTGTGTGACTTACTTTTTGAGTACTGTTTATATGATTTTACAATAGCTAGAGTTGGAGTTTGTGGCAGCTTATTTACTAAAGGATCTTGCGAGACATCAGAGATGTAGTGAGAGAGTGGAAATATACCAACAGACCCACGACCAATAAGCGCTACAGCTACTATCAAAAGAAGAAAAAAACCTAACTGCATAAACCAGTTGAAGCCAAATGTAAATTTACTTTTTTCTCTAATCATTTTAAATATCAAAAGATATAAAAATGCAAAATAAGCTATAAGCATAACCCCAAGCAGAGCTACATTGTAGTTTTGCAAAGCTGTTTTTAGAAGTGCTTCAGTGTCATCATCAAAGACCCCAAAAATCATAAGCGTTGAGTGTTCACCAAAAAAAGAGAAGTACGCTATATCTGTAAAGGTAAGTAGAGTGAGAATAGTTAGTAAAAGCACAAAATATACTCTATAAAAAGTATAAAGATATTTTTGTAAAGCTTTTAATTTAAATAGCCAGACTAAAAAAATGAGTAAAATCCCCAAAGAATTTATATAAGCCATAACAATTGCATCTAGCCTAAATCCAAGAAAAAAGGCATCAAACAACTCAGAATAAGAGTAAGCACCAGAAGCTGAAAAGCTTAAAAAAATATATGCTCTTGAGAGAGTCATAAGGACTAAGACTACTAGAGTTAATTTTAAAACACTATAGAGGAGGTTTGTGAGATAATTGAAATGTTGATATTTTTGCATATGCGATTATACAGTCTTTAATTATATATTTAGTAAAATACACAACTTTAAACAAAGCATATGGCAAAAAAGAGATTTTGTAACTGCAAAGAGTGAAGTATTTGGATGAAAATCACCCAAAACATCAAATAGTATAAAAAAGGAATATATATATGAAAGGCATAATTTTAGCAGGTGGGAGTGGCACTAGACTCTATCCCATTACAAAAGGCGTTAGTAAGCAGCTTGTTCCTATCTATGATAAACCTATGATCTACTATCCACTCTCAGTGCTTATGTTAGCTGGAATCAAAGAGATTCTAATCATCTCTACCCCTCATGATCTGCCTAGGTTTGAAGATTTACTAGGTGATGGAAGTGATATCGGGATGAATTTTAGTTACAAAGAACAGCCTTCGCCTGATGGACTCGCACAAGCTTTTATCTTAGGTGAAGAGTTTATAGGAGATAGTGACGTTTGTTTAGTTTTAGGTGATAATATCTTTTATGGCCATGGATTAACAAAACTACTAAGTCAATCAGTAAAAAATGCAAAAGAGCAAAATAAAGCAACAGTTTTTGGTTACTATGTAAAAGACCCTGAACGCTATGGAGTTGCAGAGTTCAATAGTAATGGAGATGTGATAAGCATCGAAGAAAAGCCTAAAAACCCCAAGTCAAACTATGCAGTGATAGGCCTATATTTCTACCCTAATGATGTAATAAAAAAAGCAAAACTTGTTAAGCCTAGTGCTAGAGGCGAACTAGAGATTACTACTCTAAATCAGGAATATTTAAGTGAAAAAAGATTAAGAGTGAAACTAATGGGAAGAGGATACGCTTGGCTAGATACTGGCACGCATGAGAGCCTCTTAGAAGCTTCTTCATTTATACAAACAATTGAGAATCGCCAAGCTTTAAAAGTTGCTTGCATCGAAGAGATAGCCTATGAGATGGGTTATATCTCAAAAGAAAAGCTCCTTGAGTTGGCTGAACCCCTAAAGAAAAACCAATATGGCGAGTATCTTATAAGAAGAGCCGCAGAGGGAGTTATAAAAGGATGAAATTTACAAGAACTGACATAGCTGATGTCATTATCTGTGAGCCAAAAGTGCATGGAGATGAGAGGGGATACTTTGTTGAGACCTTTAGAGAGGATAAACTTGAAGAATTTTTGAGCTATAAGATAAACTTTTGCCAAGATAATGAGAGCAAATCTAGCAAAGGTGTTTTGCGAGGTCTTCATTACCAACTTCCGCCACATGCTCAAACTAAACTTGTTCGTGTTATACAAGGTAGAGTCTTAGATATCGCAGTAGATATAAGAAGAGGAAGTCCAACCTTTGGTAAGCATGTTGCAGTTGAGTTAAACAGCCAAAACAAAAAACAACTCTTTGTCCCTCGTGGCTTTGCACATGGCTTTGTAGTTTTAGAAGATGATACTATCTTTGCTTATAAAGTAGATAATTATTATAGCCCTGAGTGTGATAGAGGGATCGCTTACGACGATGAAGCTTTAGGGATTGACTGGAAAATTCCATATAGCGAGTTGAATTTATCTACAAAAGATAAAATACAACCACTTTTAAAAGATACAGACGATCTGTTTGAATATAGAGTAGATTATTATAATGTTTAATTTTGAACGCTTGATTTTAAATGGCAATAAAATATGAATGTATTAGTTACAGGAAGCAATGGGCAACTTGGAAGTGAAATAAAAGAATTAGTGGAGAGTAATGAGATTTTTACCTCCCTAAAAGGCAAGGATAAAATCTTGCTTGCGAAGAGTATGAATAGCACATGCAACCATGCAAACGAGGCTCCAACCTCGTCAGTTGTCAACTCTAGTCACTCCATGCTTGATATGGAATCTCTCAATTTCTTTTTTACAGATAGAGATATCTTAGATATTACAGATTTTAAAGCAGTTAATAAATATATACAAGATAATCAAATAAAAATTATCATAAACTGTGCAGCATATACAGCAGTAGATAAAGCAGAATCTGATGAGAAAAATGCACAACTCATAAACCACCTCGCAGTAAAAAACCTAGCACAAATATCTAAAGAACAAAACATAAAACTCATCCATATCTCAACAGACTATGTCTTTGATGGGACAAATCATAAGCCATATACTGAACAAGACAGAGTAAATCCAAATAGTGTATATGGAAAAACGAAACTAGATGGCGAAAAAGCTATGATAGAGATAAATCCTGCAAACTCTATAATCATCAGAACTTCATGGGTATATAGTTCATATGGAGTAAACTTTGTAAAAACCATGCTCCGATTAGGCAAAGAAAAAGAAGAACTTGGAGTTATATTTGATCAAGTAGGAACTCCAACTTATGCAAGAGATCTAGCAAAAGCAATACTAGAGATAATAATACAAAAGGGCAAGGTTGAAACCTTGCTTCCGAAAAACTCAGATAATGCTTCTAGAAGCGAGGTTTCAACCTCACCAGATGCTAAAGTACAGATATATAACTACTCAAATGAGGGTGTACTATCTTGGTACGACTTCGCAAAAGAGATCATGCGAATGGCAAAACTACTATGCTATATAAAACCAATAGAGACAAAAGACTACCCAACTCCAGCAAAGAGACCACACTATAGCCTTTTAAATAAAAGTAAGATAAAATCAGCTTTTGATCTTAAGATACCGTATTGGAAAGACTCTTTAGACGAGTGTTTAAGAAAATTGAATGAGAGAAAATAAAATGTTTAACAAAAATAACCAAACAATATTAGTAACAGGATGTGCCGGCTTTATTGGAAGTAACTTTGTACCATACTTTTTAGATAAATATCCTGATTACAACCTTGTAAACTTAGACTTACTTACTTATGCAGGTGATCTAAAAAACCTAAAAGAGTGTGAAGGCAACCCTAAATATAAGTTTATAAAAGGAGATATTTGTAACCGTGAATTAGTTGAGTTTATATTTAACGAGTACGACATAGATGGAGTTATTCACTTTGCAGCTGAGAGCCATGTAGATAACTCTATCAAAAATCCTGAAGCGTTTATAAAAACCAATGTAAATGGAACTTTCACGCTTTTAGATGTGGCTCAAAAGTATTGGATGGATGCTCCATTTAAATATAAAAAGCGTTATCTCGGAACCGAAGCTTTAGCTTCGGCAAATGACAAGGTTAAAACCTCACTTCCAAAGAGCAGCCACGAAAATGAGGTTTCGACCTCGTCAAGCAACAAGACTAAAAACTCACCTCCTAGATTTCATCATATCTCTACAGATGAAGTTTACGGAACGCTCTTGGATGATCCAAAAGATCTGTTTACTGAAACAACTCCGTACGCTCCAAACTCCCCATATAGTGCAAGCAAAGCATCTAGTGATATGATAGTTAGAAGTTACCAAGAGACTTATGGAATGAACACGGTTATTACAAACTGTTCAAACAACTATGGTCCAAAACAACACGATGAAAAACTCATTCCTACTATTATAAGAAAAGCACTCTCTGGCGAAAGTATCCCAATATACGGAGATGGTAAAAATATCCGTGATTGGCTCTATGTACTTGACCACTGCAAAGGGATAGACTTAGTTTATCACACTGGTAAAGAGGGCAATGTTTATAACATCGGAGGAAGAAACGAGAGAACAAATCTTGAGATAGTAGATGCAATATGTAGCATCCTAGATGCCAAAGTACCAAAAAACGGAAGCTATAAAGAGCTCATTACTTTTGTAAAAGATAGAGCTGGACACGATAGACGCTACGCTATAGATGCTACGAAACTTGAAAATGAACTAGGCTGGAGAGCTGATGAAAACTTTGATAGTGGAATTATAAAAACAATCGAGTGGTACTTGGAGAAATACGAAATATGAGTACTAAACCAAAATCAACTATCATTATCTCTGTTTATAAAGATATAAAAAGCTTAGATATCATCTTAGAGAGCCTAGCATCTCAGACAATTTTACCTGATGAAGTTTTAATCTCTGAAGATTGCCAAAGCCAAGAGATGGCTACGTTCGTGCCACAAGCTGGCATCAAATATCTAAACCTAAATATCACACACCTCTTTCATGAAGATAGTGGTTGGAGAAAAAATATCGCTCTTAACCGTGCTGTTTTAGCAGCACAAAATGAGTATCTTATCTTTATAGATGGAGATTGTGTGCCATTTGAAGATTTTATAGAAAACCATGTTATTCAAGCAAAAAAAGGGGTAGTTCTAAGTGGAAAACGAGTTGAGCTAGGCCCTAAGATTACACAAAAGATCTACGATAAAAAACTTAAAGCTTCTACTCTTACAAAGTACTACTGGTTCTATCTGCCACAACTTTTACTTGATAAAACTCGGCATCTAGAAGATATGCTCCATATCAGTGCAAAAAGTTTTTTAGCTCCATATATAAAACGCCATGTACGCTACATCATAGGATGTAATTGGTCTTGTTATAAAGAAGATCTTTTAAAGATAAATGGATTTGATGAAACATATGCTCTTCCTTCTGTAGGAGAAGATATAGACCTAGGCTGGCGTTTTCGTGGTATGGGCATAAAACTCTTATCTTGTAAACACAATGCAAACCAAGTGCATCTCTACCATAAGAAAAGATTTGATAGCAGCACACTAAATATAAATAACGAGATTTTACAAAAGAACTTTGATAAAAATAGATTTTTTTGCGATAACGGAATCATAAAACAACACGGCACAAATAGATGAAAATTGCTGCAAGTGTAGTCTTTTATAACCCAACCGTAGAAGTAAAACAGAACATATCCACTTATGCAAATAGTGTTGATTTGCTTATAGTTGTTGATAATTCTCCTACACCAAATCAAGAGCTTTTAAAAGGCTTACAAGCGCACTATAAAGAGAAAATGATTTTGATTTGTAATCAAGCAAATCTTGGAATTGCCACAGCGTTAAATCAAGCTTGTGATGAAGCCATCAAGCAGGAGTGTGAGTGGATTGTTACAATGGATCAAGATAGCGCCTTTGTAAATTTCACACACTATAAAAACTGTCTTTTAGCACTTAAAAACTCTCAAAATATAGCACTCTTAGCGGCCAACACAACAAGAGATGCTAAGAGTCATCTTCCTCAAAATCCTACATGCGATTTTGAGGAAAAAACGGTAGTTATCACCTCTGCAAACATCTTAAATCTTCAACATTTTAATGCTATTGGCCGCTTTGATGATGCACTTTTTATTGACTTAGTTGATTATGATTATTGCGCTAAAGCTAGAGTAGCAAAACTACAAATTCTTTTTTTCAAAGATGCTTTAGTGGAGCATAATCATGGAGAAGTTTTTAAAAGAAAAAACTTCCTCACAAGAAAAATAAAAGAAAAAAGAGAACATAACCCTCAAAGAGCCTACTATATAGCAAGAAACTATCTCTATATGGCAAAAAAATATCATGCCCTTTTCCCACAAGAGTTTGGAATATTTAAGATTTTCAATATAGTTTTTATTCACGATGTAACTAAAATTCTTCTTTATGAAGCAAATAAATGGCAAAAAATAAGAGCTAAGGGCATAGCACTTTTGCACTTTTTACAAGGTAGAGTTGGAAAATACAATTTGGTGTCAATATGAAACCTAAAATCTCCGTTTGTATCGCTACATATAATGGTGAGCTATATCTCAAAGAGCAACTTGATTCTATATATAGGCAGACACTAAAGCCCTTTGAAGTGATTATCTCTGATGACAACTCCTCAGATGCAACACTTCGCATCGCTGAGAATTTTAGTGATAAACTCCCTCTTAAAATCATTCAAAACCAAAAAAACCTAGGCTTTGTTAAGAACTTTGAGAGCGTTATTCAAGCTGCCACTGGAGAGTTTATAGCACTTTGTGATCAAGATGATGTTTGGGTAGAGGACAAACTAGCTATCCTTTATGAGTCCATTGGGGCAAGCAGTTTGGTTTATGCCAACTCTTTACTTGTAGATGCACAAGGCAAATCGCTTAAAAAAACTTTAGCACAAAAACTAAAAAATAATTTCATTTCATCTAAAAGCGCTTTAAACTTTCTTTATGATAATGCGGTTTCTGCACATGCTATTTTATTTAAACAAGAACTTGTATCCTTCATTATTCCTTTTCCAAAGCAAACATACTTTGATGCTCATATAGCCGCAACAGCAGCAAGTTTAGAAGGGGTAGTTTATGTTGATGAAACACTTGTTTGCTATAGACAACACGCAGCAAATACTCTAGGAAATAAAAAGAGTAAGAAACGACTTATCTCTGAAAAGATTAAAGAAAAACTTCATAAAAAAGAAGAACAAAACAGACGCATAATCTCTACAATTGAGGAATTTCTAACGATTGAAACGCTAAATAAAGAAGAGATAAAAAAACTAAAAAAACTCCTCTCTTTTTACAAAGAGTTTGAAAAATCTTACTTCAACATAGCTATGTTTGTATTTTTACTTAAAAACAAAAATGATTTTTTTACCATTACTAAACGAAATAAACTAAGCTTAGCTATTAAAAATTCTATAGGCTACAAACTCTATAAGGTGGCACCATTTTTATGAAAAATATCGCAGTCTCTTTTATCACAATCAACTACAACTCCTCTTTATACACGATAGAGCTTCTAAAAAGTATTGAGCATTTTACATCCAAATTAACTAATTATGAAATTATTGTTGTTGACAATGCCTCTAGGGAAGATGAATTTAAGCTCTTAAAAGACTTTATGCAAGAGAGAAGCTTTTGTAAACTTATCAGTAATCGTATTAATAGTGGCTTTGCAGCTGGTAATATGCTTGGGGCGAACTATTCACAAGGCAAGTACTATTTTTTTATAAATAACGATACAAAGCTACTCAACGACACAGCAACTATCTTAAAAGATTTTTTAGACTCTCACCAAAATGTTAGCTTAGCAGGTGCGAAAATTATGGATAAAAACAGCAATTATAGCTCTTCATTTAAACAGTTTCCACATGCTATAAAGCAACTCTTTGGAAACTCCGTGCAGAGGATTCTCTCAAAGAAAAAATTTCCAAGTAACAAAACTAAACTTCATAAACCAACACAAGTAGAAGTTATTAGTGGTTCTTGCCTCTTCTTTAGAGCAGAAGATTTTTCTAAACTCGGTGGATTTGATACTCAGTTTTTTCTCTATTGTGAAGAAGAGGATATTTCTAAGCGTGTATGGGATAGCCATAAAGAGGTTTATTTTGTCCCCGAAGCAGAGATTTTTCATACAGGAGGAGGAAGCACGAGCCAAACTCTTGTAATGGAGAAAGAGTTTTATATCTCCTATGCGCATCTTAGAAACAAGCATCACTCTAGTCTCTCTCGTTTTTTATTAAACTTTGCACTTTTTTTTAAACTTTTTTTTCGTATATTTAAAAAGAAAAATGGCTTAGAACTTTTTTTCTTTTTTTTAGCTGGATCTCCTGTAAAAGAGAGTTTACGCTATCAACAAAAGATTATTAGCTATAGATGAAAATCAGTTTAAAGACTCTCTTTATTAGAAGTTCACTTCTAATAAAATATAAACACTACTATGTAACACTCAAGGAACCAAACTAAGCATGCTCTTTAACTCCTACGAATTCATCTTTATGTTTTTACCTTTTACATTCTTCTTGTATTTCTTCTTACTTAGTAAGAGGCTTGTGACTGGTGCTAAGGGGTT
>Ga0265294_10003115_pt1 | contig 21435 bp, 14 predicted proteins | sample MunlanPumphouse3_FD_192504 | JGI IMG/M metagenome (GOLD analysis project Ga0265294, IMG submission 192504) | Groundwater microbial communities from a municipal landfill in Southern Ontario, Canada - Pumphouse #3 | ecosystem: Environmental > Aquatic > Deep subsurface > Groundwater | place...
TGATCCGGTTTGCCAGAATCAGGGAATCGGAGGCAGCCTGGTCCGGCATAGCGTTGAGGCAGCTAGGGCTTTGGGCTACAATGCTGTCATCATCTATGGTGATCCAGATTATTATCAGCGCTTTGGTTTTCGGGCTGCCCGGGGATATGGCATTCATACCCCTTACAACACCTATTCTCCTGCCTTACAGGTGCTGGAACTCTATCCAGGTGCGCTGGAGGGAATCAGCGGTGTATTTGAGGAAGGCGAGATCTACCATTTGGATGAAGCAACAGCCCAGGAATTTGACCGGGGATTTCCGAAGCGGGAAAAGGGGTGGCGGAAGAGTCAGCAACGCTTCCAGGAGATATTGGCGGCGTCTGTGCCAGTTTAGGCTTCACCTGGTTTGAGATATTGTTGAATGCCCAGGGTGGAATAGAGTTCAAGGGCCTTGGCAAGGTTGCCATCAGCTTGGAGAAGCTTCAGCTCCTGGGCCTGCCGCTTGCCGCTGATGCTTTTCACCAATGCAGAGCACTCCCGGAGTGCCAGAGTCAGATCATCACTGAAGCTGAAATCAAAACGAGTAGCGAAGCGCACAGCCCGCATTATTCTAAGAGGATCTTCCTTCAACACAAGCTGAGGTTCGCGCAGAGTGCGGATTACACCTTGTTTCAGATCATCCAGTCCCATCTTGCACAGATCAAGAAGCTCCGCATTGTCCAGGCTCATCATCAGGGCATTGATCGTGAAATCCCGGCGATAGACATCTTCAAGCAAGCTGCCATAGCGCACTCTGGGATAGCGGGAACCCTCTGTGTAGCGCTCTCTGCGAGTGGCAGCCAGATCCAGACTGATGTCACAAAGCTTAAGCCCGATGGTGCCAAAGCGTTTGTTTACCCTGCACAGAGTGGCGTCTTTGCAAGTCTCAAGGATCAATCCGCCCAGCTTGATTCCGCCACCGGGCAATGCCACGCAAAGATCGTAATCAGTGATAGGAACAATGCCCAGCAGATAATCACGCACAGCTCCACCCACAATATAGGTTTTACCGGCATAGACCGTGCCCTGGGTAAGCTCTTGCATATATTGGCGCAATTCCGGGAGAGTCATAGCAATTCCGAGATTATATAGTTTGAGATAAATAGCCCCTTGGGGCTGATCCGGATACCCTTGGTGTCGGCAATCAACACACCGCTATCTGCCAGCTTTCTGATCGCCTGTTCCCTGCCAAAATCCCGGCCATAGCGCATTCTGTATTCAGCAAAGTTCAAACCCTCAATCAGGCGCAGGCGCATCATTGTATAGTCCCATTCATCGTCTTCCAGAGTGTTTTCAATCGCCCCGGGAAAGATTCTGTGAGCCAATACGCCTTCCTCGTAAAGTTCCAGATCGGCTGGATTTTGATACTTTTGCCCCTGAAAGTATCCTGAAGCTCCTGCACCCCAGGCCAGATAGTCATTACGCTTCCAATAAAGCAAATTGTGTTTGGATTGGCAGCCTTCCCGGGCGAAGTTTGATACTTCATATTGCCTTAGCCCTGCCGCTTCAAGCATCGAACAGATCATTTCATACTGATCTGCCAGTACTTCGTCCTGTGGAATCTGATTTCGGAACTTCACGATGGGGCTGTCGTCATAGATTTCCAGCAGGTAACTGGAGAGATGATCCGGCTCCAGCTCAATCATTTGTTCCAGTGTGGTACGTACACTTTCCAGGCTGCTATTGGGCAGACCATAGATGTAGTCGAGACTGATATTTGAGAATCCGCCATCTCTCAGCAACTTGATCCTGGGAGCAATATCAGCAGCCTTGTGCCTGCGCTGCAGCCACTTCAGATCCTCGTCATTGAGGCTTTGTATTCCCAAGGAAAGACGGTTGATGGGAGTGCTCTTCAGCTCAGTGATATATTGAGGATTCACCTGGATGGGATTGATCTCCAGGCTAATTTCAGCATCATCTTCGAAAGGCATATCCTGCAGAATTGCATTGATCTGGCTCGCCGACATCAAAGAGGGAGTGCCTCCGCCAAAATATACCGAGCGTAGAGGACGATCAATCATTGAGCGATAGAGCTCTTTTTCCTGGTTTAATATCTTTAGATAGTGCTCAAAGCGCTCCCGGCTGAAGGGTAAGCTGAAAAAAGCGCAATAGGGGCAACGCGTCAGGCAAAACGGAATATGAACATACAGGCCTAACGGGCCAGGCGAAATATGCGATTCCATCTTACGTGAGAAGTATCGTATAACTTATTGTATTCGATTCCTCGGGAGAAAAAGATCAACCAGGGTGAACCGGTGATATCCTTGCGATCCAAAAAGCCCCAATAGCGGCTGTCATCACTGACATCGCGGTTGTCTCCCAGAACAAAATACTTGCCCTCGGGAACCTTGATCGGGCCAAACCAATCGCGGTTGAAAACCTTGCGCTGACTAAGTGAATCCGTCTGAACGCGGTAGGGCTCATACCAGATTTCACTGGGGCTCTTTCCCCAGGTTATATGATCAATCTGATTCTCCTGAAACCGATGGTCATCAATCACTTGCGGTGAAGCCGGAGGAGATGGAAATGCCATGCCATAGCATTCATAACCACGGTTGAACTCCTCGCCATTGACATAAACGATCTTATCCCGCACTTCGATGATGTCCCCTGGCATACCAATCACACGTTTCACCACGTTTTTGCGTGCATAATAGGTCAGGTGGAAGGCTGTGAGGGGGAACTTGGAGAAAGCAACTTCCTTATTGAGATATATGGGGTGGAAGATCTTGATGAAGTTGTCCTTGTATTGAGGATGCTCTGGAGTTCCTTCCTCAATTTTGGGAAAGCGGAAGGTTACGATATCTTCCCGCTTGGGGTCGGTGAAGAAGTATTTCACCTTGTTGGCAACCAGGAAATCTCCGGTCAGCAAAGTCTTCTCCATGGAGGAAGAGGGAATCATGAAGTTCTGAAAGGTATAGTTACGGATGATCATCGCCACTACAAAGGCAAAGAGGATGGCTTCGGTCCAATCCTGTAAACCGGGTTTGCGGCGGCGAAACTTCTTTCCCTCGGGAAGTGGAGTGATGCTATAACTGAGCTTTGGATCAATGTTTATTTTGCTTTTCTGCATGCTTGGGGTTTTCCTTTGGCTATAATGCACTATTGTTGCCACCAAACTGAATAAGCAGAAGATATGTCAAGCACAATCTGGAAAATGAAGCATGAACAAGTGTTCAAGACCAGTGTTTTCTGCAGGACAGTATCCTTTCTGCTGCAGAATGCAAGGCATCTGGATCAGGATTCACTCTATTTCACTACAGTGAACTTGAAGTTCTTGCTAAATCCAGAAGGAGTGCTGATTCTGGCGATATACACACCTGAAGTATGCTTGAAGAAGGGGATGCTGGGGGATACGGCATTCTTCTCGATGTGTTGACTCATCACTTTCTGCCCGCGGATGTTATAAATATCAACGTTCAACTCCGGCAAGGGCTCACCGCTGACGTGTTTCAGTCTCACGAAACCGTCATCGTACATGGGAACGATTTTTAGAAACTGAAAATCGGGATGGAGTATCGATACTTGCCCAATGCAGAAGACCAACGGAGTTCCTGCGGTAAGATAATCCAGATTAGTCTCCTGTTCTTTGTAACGAATAGATAGATCATTGATCCGCATATCGGATCCATTGTTCAGGTGGATTTGGATAAGGTCATCACCCTTTGCCTCAGCATAGGCGGTGGTCTCCACGGTAAGCTTCTCGGTGGCCAGCATGCGGTCAAACACCTCTTCCAGGGTGTCGATCCACAGACCCCGGTAGGTTTGGTAATAATCCAGCATTTGCAGGCGATCATTCACTTCATCCCGAATCTCCTGAGAACCATTGGCGTGAGTTTGATAGAAAGCGATCCTAGCCTCAGTTTCAGCAAAAAAGAAATGCGTATAGACCACGCATAGCCCACCTTCACGGAGCAGTTGATCCAGGTTCGCGGTGGTAAGCTGATGCTTCATATCTGTAAGATACTGGTTGCTGAGGGCTTCCCAGGTGCCCATTAAAGTGCGGCCATAGAACCAGGCAGAATCATTGAGTCCATCAAACTCATAAAGTTTATGAGGCAAACGCCAGGGCTCTGTGAAAGAATTCATGGGATTGGTATAGGGTGCATCACCCAGCCAGATATAGTCGACCGTAGAGTCATTGATGGCATCAAGGATATAATATTCGGATTCAGGATTCCAGCCCTCTACGCAGATATCCTCTGGATTCAGTGCCCATGAGTGGTCGATCCAGGTGCGGATATTGAACTCAGTCATCTCATTAACCAGGTTCTGATAGGTGATATCACCCAAATCCGCATGAGCACCATAGGTATGGTAACCGATGGTGATGCCATGATCCTGCAATTCTTGCCACAGTGATGCCAACACTGGCTTGGAAGCGCCAAATACGGTATTGGTAACCTTGAGATTGTTGGCAATGATACCTTCATTGAGATATTTGGGACTATTCACATCGCTGCTGCCGAAATATACTGCCCGCATGCGTGCAGGGCTTTCTCCATCAGCATCATTGGTGATCACCAGAGCCGCATCCTTTGAGGCTGGCCAGCGCTTGATCTTCAGCAGCACAGGTTTTTCCTCAAAGATCAGGAAGCTGTAATAATTGCTGTCTCCCGGGTGACGCTTCATGGTGTCGTTCAACGTATCAAAATGCCTAGTATCAGGATTGTAGCGCCGGGCAAAATGCAGGGCATTATCATATAGATGCACTCTATCTTCCTCAATCCAATCCAGATTGGCACAGCCATAATAGTTCGAGCCAACCAGCCATAATGAAGCATCATCGAAAACAAGTTCCATCGCACGGTCGGTATAAGGATAGAGATTGATGTTCTGGCTGATATCATGATAGTTAATGGCATCCGGTCCGCGCAGGGCATATTTGGGTTGTTGTTGCGTAAAATTGAGTTTCAGGGCAAAATCCTGGATAAAAACCGTGTCAAAATATTCACTGAACACTTCAACCCTCTTGGTGGGCACGTGAAAACGGTCTGGAATCACGCTGAGCTTTACCTTGACATTTAGTGAGGGATGAGTATAGTTGATGATCACGCTATCGGCATAGGTTTGACTGCTGGAACTCAAACTCAAGTCATAGGCAGCAGATCCGGGACTGCGCAGAGTGACCTTGGGATCAAGCTTGAAATGGATACCATTGAGCTGGTAAACACCGTATCCGGCATACCAGGACTGAGCTGCAAGGAAGTTGATGCTGAGCAGAAGACCGGCAAGCATCAGTGTAAATGATCTGAACATTCATCCTCCCTGAGGGATGCTTTTGCCCATCAAATAGCGTTGCTTCAGTTTCTTAAGGTCGGCATACTGTGATAGCACAAGACCCAAAAGCGCCAAAGTAAGGCCAATGATAGTTCTTTTTCCAATGCTTTCTCCCAGGATCACGTAAGCCTGCACCACGGTGAAGATGGGAATGAGATTTGTGAAGATATTGGATTTTGCCACACCCAGGCTGCGAATAACGTCTGTATAGAGCACGAAAGCGCCGATAGTGGCACAAATACTCATGGCAGCTATCGTGGTTAGCCCACGCACTGAATGCGTCATAGAGAAGAAATGAGAGCTATCTATGACCAGAAACATCGGCAGGAAATAGATTGCCCCAAACAAAGATTGATAGGCTACAATTGTGAGCGTGCTATATCGAAGCGTTAGCGGCCGGACAGTGAGCCCATAACCTACAGCACCAAAGATGGCAATAGCCAGAAACATGATCCCGGTAAAGGTTGCGCGTAGTTCTGAACCGCCCAGGCTCATGATGGCAACACCACAGCAGGAAAGAATGATGCCCAGGATTACATAGATTGTGATTCTTTCCTTGAGGATCAGCCAGGCTCCCACAGCGGCAAATATGGGGATGGTGGCAATGATGATGCTACCCATTGAACTGGACACATAGTGCATGCCATTGCCTTCACCATTGAAATATAAGAATGGTTCAAAGAATGCCACCAGCATCATGCGCCAGATGTCCCTACGCTCCAGCTTTTGCCAGTGCCTGGTTAAGGTCATCAAGGCAAAGAGCAGGATGGACGCAAGCAGCAGACGCAGAAATACTACTTCATAGGTGCGGTAGCTTTCATAGGCTAGTTTGTACCACACAAAAGTAATCGCCCAGAAGAACATCGCTCCTATGGCTCTGATATATGTAATCCAAAGCTTCATTCAATGAAATCCAATACTTCCCCAGAGGGGATTTCCTTGAGTTTGCCGCCATCATTGATGTCCCGGCAAGGTCCAGCTTCAATCTCGGCACTATCTGTATATCCGCGTAATTCCCAGAAACCAGGAACATAGTGATCCATCAGTTCCATCCTGACAATGCTCTTGGCAGATTTATATCCCCAGAGATATGGGATAAATGCCCGAAGGGGACCACCATAGTTTTCATCCAGCTCTTCCCCATCAAAAGCCCAGGCTAAAAGAGACTTGTCCATCTGTGCAATTAGCAGCGGAATCGATGTGTCATAGACCATACCCACTGACCAGAAGCGAATGAAACGGCAGCTATCATGCATCTGAACTTGCCGGAGAATCTCCTTGATGGGGATTCCCCTCCAGGTGCCAAACACTGACCAACGGGTGACGCTGGTGAGGCGTCCTTCCACTTCCACCGCCTGCATCTGCATCAGATCCTGCCAGCTGAAAACCTGTGGTTTATCGCAAGCTCCCTGCACTTCCAGAGTCCAGGTTTCCCTGTCCAGCTTGCCGGGATGTCCTTCTGCCCAAAAAACAGGCGTATTCATGTTTGAAAGTTTACTCATCACGATCTCCAAGATGCTCAATGATGTCACATGGCGTTACACTGAAGCTATGCCGAGATATGCTCAGGCGCTCGGCAGTTCTTCCCATCAACAAAGACGCTGCACAGGCTGCGTCAGGCAAATCCATCTTCTGGGCGGCAAAAGAAGCAATTATCCCCGTCAGGACATCGCCACTACCGCCAGTGGCCAGCGCATCATTGCCAGAAACCAGCAGGCGGGTAGATTCGGGATCAGAATATATGCTGCGATGGTCCTTGAGCAGCAGATTGCATTCATATAGCTTGCGAAAGCTCTCAATATGCTGCATTATATCCTGATTCAACTCACTTATCTCAATTCCCTGCAGGCGGCAAAACTCCCCTTTATGCGGAGTAAGCAGCAGATTGCGCTTGTAAAGATGGGATTTCAGATTGGGATTTTGGGCCAGCAGAGTGATGGCATCGGCATCAATGACAGTGGGCACGGTGCTGTTCTTCAACACTGTATCCAGCAAAGTCAGAGCGTAGGGATCGGTGCCCATTCCCGGACCGATTACCAGTGCAGATGCTGTTCTAATAGTGCGTTTCAGGCTTTCTTCATCAGGCAATCCATCCCTGCCTTCCACAATAGCTTTGGGCATGATCTCCATCGGACAGGAGTAAAAGTGCATGTTTTCCTTGCGGCTATAGAGATAGACAAGGCCTGCTCCGCTCTTGAGGGCAGCTTTGGCACAGAGCATGATACTGCCTGGATAATCCAGGCTGCCCCCAATCAGCATCACCCTGCCAAAACTTCCCTTGTGAGAGGCTTGGGGCCGATATGGATACCTGACATCCTTGCTGGTGTACAAACCGCAATAGGGATTCTGTTTGTATTTGATGGGCATGCCGATCTTGATCAGATGAAGCTTCCCACTACATTCTTCTCCAATCTGCAGGAAATGACCATATTTATATTCCTCAATGGCAATCGTGGCATCTGCCCGGATTGATTCGCCCATTCCGGTATTGGCATCCAGCCCGGAAGCTATATCGATGGCTATCCGAAAGCAGTTCCGGGTATTTACCTGTTCAATCAGAACAGCAAGCTTATCGGAAACGCTGCCCTTGAATCCAATGCCGAAAAGAGCATCAATAATCAGGCTGGTATCATCATCATACACATCCATGAGATCATCACTTTCATGAATGGGAATCTCCAGATTGCGGCAACGCTCCAGGTTTGCAGCGGTCTCTTCGCTCATCTTCCCCGGATTGGGCAGCATCAGGGATACCTTGAACCCTGCACATCTGAGATGACGGGCAATGACCATGCCATCTCCGCCGTTATTGCCACTTCCACAGATCACCAATACTTCACCAGCAAGACTTTGCGGATACTCCCTGATGATGAGATCTGCACAGCGTGCACCTGCGGTTTCCATCAGAAGCGCTGAAGGAACCTTGAGTTCTTCAATACAACGTTGATCCAGAATTCGCATTTGATCTCGATTGAGCACATAGTTCATCATTTGACCTTCTTTGCCTGACTGCTACGCAGTTTGATTTCAATGGTTGTGCCTTCTCCAATAGCGCTTTCCAGCACGCGGATTTTACCTTCGTGATATTCTTCAATGATTCTCTTTGCCAGGCTGAGGCCCAGACCCCATCCCCGCTTTTTGGTTGTAACTCCGGGATCAAAGATTTTCTTCCACTGGCCTCGCGGAATACCCTTGCCCTCATCACGGATATGAACATAGACATAGGGTTCTTTCTGAGTGGCAGTAACGATGATGTTTCCACCCTTACCGGTCATAGCGTCAACACAGTTCTTAATCAGGTTTTCCAGAGTCCATTTGATCAATTCCAGATCCATCAGCACCTCCACGCCCTCAATCTTGCTGATCAGGTGGATATCGATCCGTGATCCCAGATGGGGCATGCGATTGCGGAAGTATTCCACAGTGTTGTAGAGAATCTGATGCAGTTCGTGCGCTTCAAGCTTGGTGATGCTGCCTACTTTGCCAAAGCGAGAAGCGATGTTTTGCAGATGCTTGAGATCTGCCTTCATAAAGTCCACAATCTGGCTCATTTCCGGACGCTGCACCCCTTCGGCAGGGCTTTCAGAGATATAATCAATCCAGCCCATCAACGAGGTGATTGGTGTGCCAAACTGGTGTGCCGTCTCTTTAGCCAGAGAGATCCAGAGGGTATCCTTATCACTGCGCCGCAGCAGTAGAAAACCATAGCCGCCAAAGAACACCACCATCAGCGCTAAAAACAACTCCAGGATGATGATGTAACGAATGTAGGAGAGGGATTGCGGACTGCTGAAATAGATGAAACCCAGTGAATCCGCTTCATTGGATAGCGGAACCTCCGTCATACTATGGAGCCTGCTAATCAGTTGCTGTTGACGTTCCTGGCTTAGTGCACTGTAGGGTACTGTTTCCGGAAGATCTACGTTGCGCCAGAACAATGGTTCCCGGTAGTGATCGGTTACGATAATGCTGTAATCAATGTTTTTGATAAACTGCTCGAAGGATATCGGGCGTCCATAGAAAGCATAGCCTGTAAGTACCGTCTCATCCACCAGAGGGGTTTGGATCATCTTGTTCATCAGACCCCCCAGGTGTAATTGTGAAGCCGGACTCAGCTCGTTATAGAGGCTATCAGCAGCCACCGGTACATTCTTCCACAACACTGGCTGCAATTGCGCATCCGTGATGATAATGGGGATGGGGTTATCCTGCATAAACTCAGTGGATATGTAGTCCCAAAGCTGCTGCTGAAAATCCCGCTTTGCCGTAAATTGCAGATATTTGGAGCTTACTTCTGTAAGCAATTGGGCATATTTCTCCGCTGCCCTCAGATAGCCATCTGAGTAGGCTATATACTGCGCAAAGATACGAGGCACATATTCCTGTTCCTGTCTGGCTTTTTGGATCAGAAACTGAGTATAAACCGCAAAAAAGATAAAGACTATCAGGGAGGCAAATACTACATACAACCTCAAACCGTGATAGCGATTAGAGCTCTTTCGCGGCTTCCCAGTGAGAGTCGAGTTCTTCGAGCCTTGCGGCATGGATATCTCCAGTGCGATATTGTTCTTCCACATAGCGGAAGCGTCTGTAAAACTTAGCTGTGGTTCCATTTAAGGCTGTTTCAGCATCAATGCCGAGTTTGCGGGATAGATTTACTATTGTAAATAGCAGATCACCCAACTCATCCTGGATTGCTTCGTTTTCACCTGAGGCCAGAGCTTCGTAGAGCTCTTCGCGCTCCTCATCCAGTTTGTCCAGCGCTGGTTTCAGATCAGGCCAATCAAAACCCACTGATGCCGCTTTCTCCTGGGTGCGCTGTGCTTTGATGAGAGCCGGCAATGAGCGGGGAATGCCATCCAGAACGCTTTCACGATCTTTTTTCTCTGCTTTCTTGATCCGTTCCCAATTCATCTTCACGCCCTCAGCGCTATCAACATTGAGATCCCCAAACACATGCGGATGCCGGCGCACCAGCTTGTTCACGATTTCTGAAAGCACATCCGAGATCTGAAAAGTTCCCTGCTCCGAGGCAATTTGCGCCTGAAACACGATGTGCAACATCAGATCTCCCAGCTCTTCACAAAGAGCTTGATTATCATTGTCCTCAATCGCTTCCACCACTTCATAGAGCTCTTCAATGAAGTTTGGCACCAAGGATGTAGCCGTTTGCTTGATATCCCAGGGGCAACCCTTGTCCGGATCCCGTAGTGAAGCTACCACATCTACTAATTCTTGAAATCTATGCATTATTGTTCCTTAATATCGGATTTGTTTGATGAGCCATGGCGTTGATTGCAGCGAAGATGATCCACACGTGGTGATTCCAGCGGATGGAACTGGGCAGTGCACTGGCAGGGATAAAGAGCAAGAGTACCCAAAGGTATGCCAGATACAGCCATTTATCCCGCCCATAACTGGATCTGTATCTGCTCCAAAGCAATGCCAGCCACCTCAGATAGAGATATCCAAAGCCTGCCAGAATCAGGATGCCATAATTCCCCAAAATCTCCAAAAACCAATTGTGTGCATTAATGATCCCTGCGGTGCGATACTGCCGGTCAGTATTCATATAGTGTTCAAAATTGCCTCCCCCAAGCCCCATAAATGCGCTCTGACCTGCCAGATCAATGGTTTCGTTCACCAATTGTGCGCGAATCTTGATCGAACTCATATGGGCAGATTCCGCTTCGGTGCTAAAGCTATTAAGCTCCCGCTGCAGCAGCTTCCAACCCAGTTGCATGTTGGGAGGGGAAAAGCGAATAAAGGCAAAAACTGCCAGGATGATCATCAATAGCACTGATATTTTGCTCCAAAAAGAGCTTTGGAAAGCTCCGATGAATCCCAGCATCCCAAGCGCGGCAAGCATGGCTATACGGGCTCCCTGCACTGTAAATATCACCAATAGTATAACACTCCCAATCAGAACTGCCGGCTTCAGCCAGGCTCTCTGATTAAGCTTGGGCAAAAAAACCATGAAGGGCATGATCAATAGCATGAATGCAGCCAGATTGTTCTGATTGTAAAAAGGCCCGGTCGGTAAAAAGTAGAAATCCACCCCGTAGTATCGGGAACTGGGCAGATGTTGAAATGTAAGCATTTCCCAAAAGGCAATCAGCACATATAGAATCAGAATCAACACCATTGCCAGATGTGCTCTGGCCAGGATCCGTTGCTCTCTGAACAAGGCATCAAAGATCACAAATACCCCGCCATAACGAAAGACCAGCAGGGCATTATCCACAGCCATTTCCCGATCTGCCGCCCAGATATAGCCAAGTAGCGCATAAGCCAGCCAGATGCCAAAGAAAAGCATGGGTTCCCAATTTGCCCTGGTGACCAATGTACTCTCTGGAAACATCATCAGCCAGGCCAAACTAATGGCCAGAACTGCATAGAAACCGATGCTGCTAACAGTGTAGTTTACGGGAAAAAACTCGATCAGCGCATAAACCGTTAACAGCAAGCACAGCATATGCCGGGGCGAAAAGACAGGCCTGCTGTTCCAGGTACCGGCAAGGATGTTTAAGCTGTTCATGACTACGCTATATCAAGCTTTACCCCAGAATGTCTTCCAGATCTGATTCACTTTCCCGGAGTTATGCTGCAAGCCATTGACAATCAAAGCTAAAACACAGGCAAAGATAAAAGCAGCCAGAGTGATTATCACCACCAGAATCGCTCGCTTGGGTTTGGATCGCATCCCCGCTTCGCGCGGTGCATCAATGATCTGAAAGCTTGGCATATCCTTGAGTTCTTCCAGTTTTGCCAATTCAAATTGGGGATAAAGATATTCGATGATTTGCTTCTTGATCTCCACATTGACCATCAGCATCGCCAGTTGCATGCTGAGATCCGGGATTTTATCAATTTGGATCAGATAATCCGGAGTCAGTGTGGTATTGCTGTTTTCCAGTTCTTTAACCTTACCGGACAGCAGGGCTTTTTTGGCTGCCAGTTCCTGGACGATGGGAGAGCTTTCCGAATACTGGTTTTTGGCCAATTCATACTCGATATCAGTCTGCATGTATTGAGCTACGATCTCCCCATACATACTCACCATAGCTTCGGTCTGCTGATCCAGGGCAACGCTCTTGTTCTTGGTTTGAAAATCCCGCAAGGCTTTGGCCAATGAATCCACATCCGCCATGTGCTTCGCCACCTGAGTTTCCAAAAACTCTCGTTTCATGCGGCCTTTACTCATCCGGTTGTCCTGATTGTAGCTTTCCAGCTCACGAAGGTAGAATTCCACAATCTCGCGGGACATGCTTTTGTCTTTGGTTTCGGCACTGATGGTGATGATATAGCTTTCCTGATCATAGATCAGACGGATCAGGTTGTTCTGCAGTTTCCACAATGCCAGTTCCCGGGCATGTTCATAGGGCTTTTTGATCTTGAAATAAGGGATCAGATCAAACTCTTCAATCACCTTCTCCCGAAAGGTACGGCTTTGCATAACGGAGATAAAATCCACAGCCTGCTCGCTTTTCTGCGTTTTGATCATACCCCCGCCAACCATATCCAGAAGGTTGGTGCTGAAGCCCCCGATGGCATCGCTGTCCGATACCGGGATAATGGTGGCTGTGCTCTTCCAATAGAACGGTGCCAGCATCGCATAGATGATGGCTCCAATGGCTGCCAGCAGCGTGAAAATGATCACCAGCTTACGCTGCTTTGCCAGCACCAGAGCCAGATCCAGGAATCCCATATCTTTCGTCATACTAACCCCTATTTGAAGTTATATTTTCAGGTTCATCCAGGGAGCCAGAACTTCCGGGATATTAATGCTGCCGTCAGCATTCTGATAGCTTTCCAAAATGGCGATCATCAGGCGCGGGGTAGCTAATCCTGAGCCGTTCAGAGTGTGCAGATGATTCAGTTTTCCAGTGGCATCTTTATAGCGGATATTCGCCCTTCTGGCTTGAAACTCGCCAAAATTACTTACCGAAGATACTTCCAGATATTTCTTGCCGCCCGCTGCCCACACTTCCAGATCATAGGTCTTCTGACTGGCAAAGCTGAGATCACCGGTACAAAGACTGACCACGCGATAGTGCAAACCAAAGGCCTGAAGGATGTCTTCCGCATCTTGCAGCATTTCTTCCAGGGCTGCTTCAGAATCCTGAGGCTCCACAAATCTCACCATTTCCACTTTGTTAAATTGATGCAAGCGCTGCAAACCCCGCGTATCCTTGCCATAAGAACCGGCTTCCCGACGGAAACAGGGCGTATAGGCCACGTGCTTGAGCGGTAAATCCTTGTAAGATAGCACCTCATCAGCATAGAAATTGGTAACCGGAACTTCAGCGGTTGGGATCAGGAAAAGATCATCTTCTGATATGTGATACATATCATCTTCCAATTTGGGCAATTGACCGGTTCCCGTCATTGTCTTGCGATTCACCGCCAGGGGAACCATCAGCTCCGTATAACCATGCTTTTGCAGATGATACTCAAGCATAAAATTAATGATTGCACGCTCCAGCCTGGCTCCCAGGCCGGTATAGATTGGAAAACCGCTACCGGAAATCTTCGCCCCTCTCATCAGATCCAGCAATCCGTTTTGCGTGGCAATCTCAAGATGGTCTTTGGGTTCAAAATCCAGCTTAACTGGCTCGCCCACATGACGAATGACTTCGTTGCAGCTTTCATCTCTGCCAATGGGAACATTGCTTTGCGGAACATTGGGAATTGTAAGCAGAAGGCTTTCCATCTGAGCATTCACAGCAGTCAGCTCAGTCTGCAATCCCTTGATCTGCTCCGCAACCCTGGCCATCTGGCTTAGTTCTGCTGAGGCATCTTCTTTTGCCCGTTTCTTTTGCGCAATCACCTGCGAAACAGAGTTCTGCTCCGCTTTCAAGGTATCAAAATCAAATTGCAGACGCCGCCGTGTTTCATCAGTATTCAAAAGCGTATCCAGATCGGCCTTTTCATTCTTATTCTTGATGGCCTGACGCAGCAACTCGGGGTTATTACGAATAAACTTGATATCTATCATCATCAGCACCTATTTATAGTTGATGGCGATATCCACCATCTTCAGGAATGATTCCGGATCCAGAGAAGCGCCGCCTATTAATCCACCATCTATATCCGGCATTGCCAGCAATTCGGTGAGATTCTGGGGTTTGACGCTGCCTCCATAAAGAATGCTGAGGTTATCGGCAAGCTCTTTGTTATATTGATCTGCCAGCCATTTGCGAATCTGACGATGCACTTCCTGCGCCTGTTCTCCTGTGGCATTGCGGCCAGTACCGATAGCCCAAACCGGCTCATAAGCCAGGATCAGCTCCTTGCCAGTGTAAACCCGGACTCCGCGCATACAGCCATCCAATTGCTCCAGAATCACCTGGTCTGTGATCCCTCCATCACGCTGTTCCAGGGTTTCACCGATGCAGAGGATTGGTTTCATCCCACTATCCATCACCGCCAGAACCTTTTCTCGGATGGTCTCATTGCTTTCATGGTGATAGGCCCTGCGCTCCGAATGCCCCACAATGCAATATTGTAAACCTAGTGAAGCCAGCATGGTGGCAGATACTTCACCAGTAAATGCGCCATCCGGATGCGAACTAGTATCCTGAGCAGCTACCCGAAATGGAGAACCCGCAAATTCACGCTGCATTAGTGCTAAAAAGGGGTAGGTGGGAGCTATAATCGGCAACACCCTCCCCAAAACCTTGCCTTTCAGACCACCGGCGATAGCTTTACAAAAAGCCCGTACGGCATCCAAATCTTTGTTCATCTTCCAATTACCGGCAATAATGATATCACGCACTTGTCACCTCGAGTGTATTTTCTCTTTGTAATACAAGTCTGAAAAAGGGGAAGATACGTCAAGTTTTTTGATTCTGCATTGGATATTGAGTCAGAATCCAGTTTGGTAAAGCCAATAGGATTCGACACGTCTCGTGTCGAACGAGGCCGAAGGCCGAGAAAAGTAAGCAGCTGCGCTGCTTTTGCATGCGAGACGCATGCAATCCTATCCCCTTCTTTTGCTTCAGCGCTTTTGCATACGAGACGTATGCAATCCTATCCCCTTCTCTTGGCTTTAGCGCTTTTGCATGCGAGACGCATGCAATCCTATCCCCTTCTCTTGGCTTTAGCCCAGTTTTAGCTCTACTTTAGCCCATAACTTCCCCGTGGCAGGGGATGATCATGGGCTAAAGTAGAGCTAAAACTGAGGTAAAGGTATGAGGAAGAAATAGCCAAAAAAACCCGATGCCGAAGCATCGGGTTTTATTAGTTATCTCAGATGAATTACTTCATCATGATCATTTTCTTGGTGGAGCTGTATTTGCCAGCGTTCATCTTGAAGTAGTAAATACCGCTGGATACTGCACGACCATTGTTATCGGTGCCATTCCACACAACACTGTGTTCACCGGCTTCTTTAACATCCTTCACCAGGTTGCGTACAAGCTGGCCTTTGACGTTGAAGACTTCGATGGCTACAGGAGATTTATCTTTCACGCTGTAGCGGATGGTAGTTTCAGGATTGAAGGGGTTAGGATAGTTGCCTTTCAGGGCTGTGACGAAAGGAGCCACTTGGGTTCCATTGGAAACAGGTGCGGTGATCTTTACGTCATCAACCATAAAGATGAAGGCATCACTGGAAACGCACTGAATACCCACACGGATATTTTGATCTTCATAATCTTCGAGGGAATATTCATACTCAGTCCATTCGACTGGAGCTTCCACGAAGTTTGTACCACTGATGATGGTGAAATCTGCAGGATTGGTACCACCAGTAGATACACCAACTTTGAAGCGTTCCAGACCATAGTCAGAGGTGAAGGATTTTGCCCAGAAGCTGAGTGTACCACCACCACCAAGCTGAGGAGTGATCATCCAGTCATTGTTGGGAGGAGTAGTGGAAGCAAAAGCAGCGGCAAACTTATCACCTGCGTGTGCTTCAGCATTGGGTACAGCGGGAGTGGTTGCACTTGGATTGAAGATGATGAAAGCCTGAGGATCATAGATATTGAGCCAGGAAACATCGGTTATGCCATAGGTTCCGGATTGATCAACATCAACCAATACCCACGGATCAAAAGCAATACTGAAGTCAGCATAGCTTTCGAAGCCGTCTTCAAGCAGCACTAAGCTGGCAGGAAGCTGGAAGTTCACAGTGGTGGTCTGACCTGTCACCACAACAACTCCGTCTTGAGTAACGGAAGAGTAATTCGGGTGGCTGGCAGTAACGCTGTGAGTTCCCTGAGCGATGTTCATCAGGCTGTAAGCACCACTGGCGTTGGTTGTGGCAGTGTGAGTGCCCACGGAAACGGTAGCGCCACTGATGACCTGATTATCCATATTGCGAACGAAACCGGCAATGGTGCCAACTTCGGTTGCTTTTTCGATAGGATTGGAGAAGGCGGCATTGGACATAGCGCCACCGGTGTAGATGGCTTTGACTGCCCATTTGTAGATGCCGTCAGATACAGCGCCCCAACCAGCATCCTGGAAGGCGGTTGCACTGATTGCATTGTCTGTCAGAGTAATCCATGCAGCTTCGTTGGATTCCTGACCCTGGAGCAAGCGCCATACTTTGTAACCTTCAAAAGCACGGTTGGGGTGCTGATCTTCAAAGCTGGATCTGCTGATTGTGGCATTTTCGAATCTGATCAGTTGAGTGGGGCTTCCCACAACTACATCATCCACGAACCATACATACCACATACCATCGTTTGAAGGAGGATCTTCAGCATTAAGGGCAAGCTTGATCTGCTGACCGGCATAGGCGGCAAGATCGACCACGATAGGAGTGGTATAGGCGTTTTGGCCACCGGTGAGAGTAGAAGCATCCCACAGAGTGGTCCAGGTAGAACCATTATCGGTTGATATCTTTACATAATAGTGATCACCATTGGTGCTGCCAAAGAATACATAGCTCCAGAAAGTAAGAGCTGCATTACCCGGGCAGGCAAATTGAGGAGTGATCAGCCATTCATCCTGATGGGAATAGCTCCACCACATTGCGGCCTGATAATCTCCACCATGAGGCGCTACAACGGGATCGAGAGCGATTTCACCCATCTGGCACCAGGTGGGAAGTACGCCAAGAGTATTGGCAGGACCGGTATCGGTGATTACTTGTGACCAATCTTCGGGCGGGAAGGTGTCGCCTTCAAAGCCTTCAGTGATGTCCACAGCGTTGGGATCCGGAGCTGTCCAGGTTACGTTCACGTTAGCACCAGCTTCTTCAGCATTAACTGCAGTAGGAGGCAGGGTGATTTCGGTGAGGGTGAAATCAAGAGTAGTGGTTTGCAATCCAACGATTACAACGCCATCAATCACGCTGGGTTGATAGCCACCCATTGAGGCAACAACGCTATAGTTGCCGGCATAAACCGCAAAGCTATAGTCACCATTGGCATCTGTAGTTCCGCTGTAGTCACCGGCAGTAATGGTAGCACCTTCGATGGCGATGCCGGTACCAAATTCGGTAACGGTTCCTTCCAGGGTGCCCATCATGCCTTTGTGCAATTCAGCAGAGAAGATGGCAGGGGACAATACGTTGTTTGTATAAGTTGCTTTCACGGCATATTTGTAAACGCCGGAAGGCAGAGGACCCCAGGCACTATCAGTATAGTTTGTGGGGGTAATGGGGTTTGCAGTCAGAGTAGTCCAGGCTGTTTCGTTGCCTTGGTCAGCAGCAAGCAGGCGATAGACTTTGTAACCGGTAAGGGCACGATCCATCGCAGCAGGTTTGCTTGTGCTGTGGCCTTGATAGACCTGAGCGCTGCGCAGGCTGGAGCTGTTTCCGCTTTCAGTTCTAAAACTACCAATAGTGGTAGCACGAGGACCATCCTGCAGAGCAGGAAGCTTCACACTGTCCTTGGAAAGAGCGATCAATTCGCCACGATCGGGAGCGCTGAAGCCAACATAACCCTGGATGTTCCAGTTATAATTTAAGTCGGGGTTCAGCGAAGTCAGAGTTGCCCATGCGCCTTGGTAATACATCATGTTGCCAAAACCATTAATGGCAGGACCGGCATCGCAACCGGCAGGATATCCGCTAGTCACGTTGCAGCGATAGCCAAACCACAGCTCTTCGGTTCCGGTGATCTGAACAGGATTATCAAGTTCAACGGTGTTATAGGTATCAAGTACAGGGGTGAAGGGCTGATCAACAACCATGGTGCCAGGAGCAGTGGGAGTTCCACCAGTCCATACGCGCAGAGAGAAGGTGCCAGCCTGAGCAGGCCATACCTTGAGGGCATGCAGGCTCATTCCGGCATAATCAGTAAGTGCGCTGGCAGGGAAACGGATGGCTACGTCAAAATCAGCAGCACCACCGGTTCCGATACTGTCATTATTTTCACCGCTGTCATAGTGAATCCATTCGCCGGTGCCACCGGGAACAGGAGCTTCCCAAGTCAGATTAACCTGCTGATAGTTAGCGGATTCGGTAGCTACAAGACTGTGCGGAGGGAAGGCAATTTCATTCACGGTCACATCGCCCATGTTTACGTTTGCAGCGGCAACAACAACCTGACCTGAGGCTGCGGCATAACCGAGAGCCAGAGCAGTGTAGTTGTAAGTCTGGTTTGCAAATACGTTGGCAATGGTGAATTGACCCGAAGCATTGGTGGTAGCTTCGTAGGGTTCATAACCGCTGAGGGTGATTGTAGCATCAGCAATACCCACGGTGGGGTTGTCGCTGCCAACAATGCGTCCGGTAACGGTAACCTGAGGAAGCAGGGCAATAGTGAAGTCCTGAGTAGTAGTTTGATCTTCCACGATGTTCACGGTGTGGGTCACAGAGGTATAGCCATGCTTGGTGGCCGTAACTTGGTGAGCACCTTCCGCAATATAAGGGAAGCTATAGGTACCATCAGCACCAGTGGTGTAGGTAAGAGCGGTTCCGGCTACAGTTACCGTTGCACCAGCCAGAGGAGCTCCAGCTACGTATACGGTACCGTTCAGAGTTCCCATTCCATCAACGATGAGGAAGAATGTGGTCTTGGGGAACATACCGGAGAGATTACCACCGGTGGGAGCAGCAGGATCAAAATCAACAGAATCACTGTACAAATTCAAACTACGGTTTGTTCCCACGGTCTGGGTTACAAATACATCGCTGCTGGAATGCCAGTCCGTATCCATTGGACGTTCTACCATCACAGCCAGATTTCCACCACCATATACAAATGGGGTAGTGAGAGTAATGTTGATGGGGTTCTGTCCATTGGGATAATCAACGTTACCAGTGAAGACCTGAGTCATCTGAGTGGAAGGAATCCAGCCACCCGCAAGATCAGTCTGAGTGGTTTCTGCCATCCAGATATTGGTGGGCATTGCCGGCAGATTTGTTGAGAAGTTATTGTAGAATTGAATACCAGTGATCAGACCACCGATGTTTAGCTCGCTGGCAAGATACACGGTTTCAAACAGCGAGTTCTGATAGTACATATCAACAGGAATACGACCCGTGGAGCCGCCATTACCAACGGTTACGGCTACCACACCAGCTTGCTGTACTACAACGTTCAGGTTCGCAGTCTGATTGTTTGTGGCAATTTCGTCACCAGTCATTTCCACTTTACCATACAGGTAGGTGGGACCAGTTGCGGTGGGAGTCCAGGGAATGCTTACTGTAAGGATTTCTTGAGGAGCGATGGAGGGGCCGGCTACGCTGGCTAATTCCACGTTGCCCTCTTGCATAAGCTTTACAGTGTAGGTGCTCTCAGTGCTGGAGCCGTTGTTTTTGATTGAAATGGTATAAGGAGATGCTGATTGAGCGCTGGGAGTGGTGTTGCCACTAATGGAAAGAGCTCCCAGGTCATGAGCAATAAGCTCTCCGGTATAAACGAAAGTAGTTTTGGGGAATTGCCCGGAAATCGAGGGGCTGGCCGGAGGATTGGCAGGATCATAGGTAGTGCTGTCGCTCTGCAACATCAAAGCCCTGTTGCTGCCAATTGTCTGACACTGGAAATAGTCTGAACTACTGAAATAATCAGAGTCCATCGGACGGTTCACATAGAGAACCAAATTCCCGCCAGTATAGGTATAGGGAGTTTGGAATGTGATGTCGATTGTGTTGGCTCCAGTAGGGAAGTCAACCGTTCCATCATAAACCAGAGTCAACTGGGTTGATGGGATATAGGCTGAAAGACTGGCCTGGGTCGTTTCGCCCAACCAGATTTTAACGGGTTTAGCTGGCAGGTTGGTAGTGAAGTTGTTGTAAAACTTTACTCCACTAATCGTACCTGAAGCAAAGCCCAGCTCATCCGGGAAGTACAAGGTTTGAAAGAGTGAGTTCTTCCAAAACATGTCAACCGGAACACGGGCTGTTTCGTTTCCGTCACCGATCGTTACTTCGTCCGCAAAGACGTTGGCGATCAGTCCGAAAACAAATATCATCACGAGGAGTAATGATAATTTTTTCATAGGTTTCTCCTTTCCCATGTTGATTTTTAGGGTTTATTATCTCTTGTTCATCGCCGTATTAACCCGGAAATTGGTTGATCTCCGGAGCCTCCGACTTCACAAATCCCTTTCGAAAATCACTTGTCACCGCTCATGGCGGCAGGCACACTATGTATGCTGGGAGTGTATATCCCAGCTCATGGTATAGTAAAACGAGCTTAGGAAATCTGTCAAGCTTGAATTTAATCTCTGTGCAAAACATTTTGAATTATGGACAATTGCAGATCATCCCCGCTGTCTTCTATGAGCAAAACTGCCGCTATCATTACAGACCAGAAAGCACCGCCAAAGGGCTCTAAAAGCTAACAGCGAATTTTCAGCTTAATGTGCGGAAGACGCCTGCATGAAGTGCAACTAAATAAACTTAGCAGTCTATTGTGGTGACTGCTAAGTTTTACTTGACAGCCGCAGCTCTCTCGCTTATCTTGTTTTCAGTTCAAAGGAGGTAAGCCATGAATACCCAACGCTTAACCATAAAATCACAAGAGCTGATCTCCGCCATGCAAGCCTTGGCCACGGAGCACGGACATCAGGAAATCCGCGATCTGCACCTGCTTAAGGCAATGCAGGCACAGCCGGAATCCCTGTTACACCCTCTTTTAGCCAAGTTGGAAATCACTCCCAGTGAGCTTTCCGATAAGCTGGATCAGGGACTGCAAAAGCTGCCCCGGGTGCAGGGAGCTCAGGGCTATCTGGCGC
>Ga0265294_10003116_pt1 | contig 21435 bp, 24 predicted proteins | sample MunlanPumphouse3_FD_192504 | JGI IMG/M metagenome (GOLD analysis project Ga0265294, IMG submission 192504) | Groundwater microbial communities from a municipal landfill in Southern Ontario, Canada - Pumphouse #3 | ecosystem: Environmental > Aquatic > Deep subsurface > Groundwater | place...
AAAGTTGCACTTCAAGGAACACGAGGTTTTTTCATTAATGAAGAACGAGTGGAAGAGTACTCTTTAACCACGCCTGTGCAGTTGGCTAATTTTGCACATATTCAAGAAGCCATTAAAAAAGAGTGTCAATTTTTTATAATGGAAGTAAGCTCTCATGCAATTGAACAAAATCGTATTGAAGGGTTAACCTTTGCTTTGAAAATTCATACTAATATTACACGAGACCATTTGGATTATCATAAAACTATTGAAGAGTATATTCGTGTAAAGAACTCTTTTTTTAGCGATGATACTCCCAAACTTATCAATAAAGATGACAAACTTGCACAATATAATGTGAAAAATGGTTTTGCATACTCTTTAGATGAGTCCTCAACGTATAAAGTTCAAGCGTACTCTTTTAAACACGGAATGCAAGTAATGCTTCAACATTTTAGCCAAACGGCACAATTTGACTCTTCTATGATGGGAATTTTTAATGTCTATAATTTAACAGCAGCCGTAGCAGCAGTTCATATTTTGACAAAAAAACCACTACAAGATATTTGTGATTGTGTTGAAAATTTTGCAGGGGTGAGTGGCAGAATGCAAACTGTTAGCGAAAACCCTTTAATTATAATTGATTTTGCACACACTCCTGATGGCATGAAAAAAGTGTTAGAGAGTTTTGCACATAAAGAGATTATTTGTGTTTTCGGAGCTGGGGGAAATAGAGATAAAGAGAAGCGACCACTTATGGGGCAAATTGCAGCTTTGTTTTCTAAACATATTATTGTAACTAGCGATAATCCTCGTTTTGAAGACCCTGATGCTATTATTGAAGATATTATAGTAGGAATAAAAAACCATAAAAGTGTTCAAGTAGAAATTAACAGAAAAGAGGCGATTCGAAAAGCTCTTAAGTTAAGCAATGAAAAAAGTGTGGTATTGGTATTAGGAAAAGGGGATGAAGCGTATCAAATTATATATGACCGAAAAATGCCCTTTAGCGATAAAGAGGTTATTGAAACTCTTTTAAAAGTGAGCTCGTAAAACAAACCCTCTTGTAGGCAATTCACTTTTTAAGTAGTAAAAATGTTCACTTAAAGGAATAGAAATTTTCTCTTTTATAAAATTTTGAACGCTTATAATTCTATTTTTTGCCAACAACGCTTGATTGAGTTCCCCTTTGTTACTAAGCTTTTTAACATCTTCTAAATCTATAATTCCAATAATTTCATAGCGTATAGCTTTTTCATTGTTATTTATAAAATCATTTATATTGGCTTCGCAACTTTTATCAAAAGAAGAAACAGCTGGTTCAAAACTGTAGCAATAGGTTAAATTGAAGTTGGTTTTTGGTTCCATAACTTTTTGTATTTCGCTTACTGCATCTTTTTTTATTGGTATGATTTTTTCACTTTTAACTTCAGTTACTTCTTCTTTTTGCGTAAGGTTAACTTCTGGTATTATTGGTTTGAGCGTAAGAGCTTTTTCTTCTTTAATTACAGAAGGAGAGGGCGGAGTTTTTTCTTCCATAGGCAATACATTTTTAATAACTATTTCTACTTCCTCAACGGGAGATGCTTGAATCTCTCTTTTTAAAGGAATTTCTTCACTCTTTTTTACGACAACAACTGGTTTTGTTCTTTTTTTCTCTAATTCTTCTTTTTTTTCTAATGCTTCATTTGCTTTTTCTATACGAATATTTTCAAAATACTCTTCTTGCATGGCTTCTTCTTGTGCTAATAACTCTTCTTTTGTTTCTAACTCTTTTTCTTGAGGCAATAAAGAAGAATCTATTTTTGGTGGATTATCGGATTCTTGAAGTTTATCAATATAATAGTTGCTTTTTTTCTCAGGTTTACTGAGGATATTAAAGAAGGAACTTTTTTTATTTTCAGAAGAATTAATACTCTCTTCATTTTTAGCAATTAGATTTTTATCGATGGTTTGTTTGGCAATAATACCTGTATTGGTTTGATATGAGTAAATAATGGCAATAAGAGTAAAAAATAGAGTAAAAAAAACCCAAAGATAATTTTTCTTATGGATATTGTTTTTTTCAAGTTCTTTATTTATTTTATCTTCTATATTTTCCAATTTAAGAACTCCTCAAAAGATTCTTTATTATAACATAAAACCTTATTTATACAGAAGAAATTTTTTTAAAGTTCTCAACTCGCATATAAACTCCAACTCTTTTCAACTATAATCATTAAGCACTACGATAATTTTGAGAAAACCTTTACTTTTTTTGAAATTAAAACTTTTATTATATTTAATATGGATAAAATGAAATTAGAAAAAGTATGTGATAGGTATCTGATACTTTCTAACTATTTTAAAAGAGAGATTAAGAATGATTACTTCAAATATAAATTCAATCATTGTCACTTTAGACAACACTAAAAATAATGAAATTAAAAATGGTCAAGACTCTTTTGTAAGTAATCTTATTTTAAATACACAAGAAACAACAAATGTTAAAACCGATTCTTTAACATTTGCAAATATAAAAGGGATAACGTTAGAAGAGATTGATACTTTATTTAAAAATGAAGATGATAAAAATATGGCAAAAAACCTTAGAATTGCAACACTTTTTACAAATGATGAACATTTATCAAAAGCTTTGTTTAACACGGTTTTAGGGCAACCTTTTTATTTAGGGTCTTCTTATTTAAGTGACGCTTATGAGCATAAAAACATTTTCTTAAAATCAACAAACAATGATAATTTATTTGATTTATTACAAGAGTTAATAACTTCAAAAATAAATAACTCAAATACAGAATCAACAAATGTAATATCTCAAGATAAATTAGACAAAATCTTAACGAGTGTGAACTCTTTTAATTTTGTGAGTGCTTTAATAAATAGTTCAAAAAAAGGACATGATAAATATAAAGATGAAAAAAATGATTACTCTTTTTTGTACAACGATTATAATTTAAAATATCAAGAGTTAGCCTATAAATATGAAGAACTAGAAAATAAAAACAAAACTTTGATTAAACAGTTTTAGAAGCTTTGTTTATTCTCCTTTATAACTTTTACAAAAAATCTATGAAATTATCAGTAATTATTGAATCATCATCATAAGAGAAGATAAAAAATATTATTTAAAGTTAAATTTAACTTTACTTCGATATAATCAGCGTTCTAATTTTATTAGAAACCTCACATGTGTCAATCCTGGTACGGGTTGTGTTAGGAGTGTTCTTAACATTAAGGGGCGCAGAGGCTAAACCCTAAATTAAAAAAACAAGGAAAAAACTATGGTTACAATGAAAGACCTATTAGAATGTGGTGTACACTTCGGACACCAAACGAGAAGATGGAATCCAAAAATGAAAAAATTTATTTTTGGTGTTAGAAAGAATATCTATATTATAGATTTACAAAAAACATTAAGATACTTCAGATATACATATACAGTAGTTAGAGACAACGCGGCTGCTGGACAAACAATGATGTTTGTTGGAACTAAAAAACAAGCAAGTCAAGCGGTAAAAGATGCAGCTATTTCTTGTGGAATGCCATACGTTAACCACAGATGGTTAGGTGGTATGTTAACAAACTACGGAACAATTAAAAAATCAATTAGAAAATTAGAAATTATTAAAAAAATGAGAGAAGAAGGGCAAATTGACCTTTTAACTAAAAAAGAAGCATTAATGCTTACAAGAAAAGAAGAAAAATTAGAGTTATATTTAGGTGGGATTAAAACCATGACTAAATTACCTGATATGATGTTCGTACTTGATGCAGTTAAAGAAAAAATTGCTATTGCAGAAGCTAGAAGATTAGGAATTACGGTTATTGCACCTTTAGATACTAACTGCGACCCAGATGTTGTAGATTTACCAATTCCTGGAAACGATGATGCAATTCGATCAATTCAACTGTTTTGTAATGAAATGGCTGAAGCTATGAACGAAGGAAGAGCATTACTTGCAGAAGAAAAAGGTGAAGATCTTGATGTAATTACTGCAGAAGAGAGCGATGAACTTTTAAAAGAAGCATTAACAGAAGGTGACTTTGAAGAAACCACTGATGCTGAAACAGCGGAGGAAGAATAATATGGCAGGAGCAACACCTAAATTAATCAAAGAATTAAGAGAGATGACTGGTGCCGGAATGCTTGATTGTAAAAATGCACTTAATGAAACAGACGGTAATTTAGAAAAAGCAGTACAAGCCCTAAGAGAATCAGGACTTGGAAAAGCTGCAAAAAAAGCTGGAAATGTAGCGGCTGAAGGGCTAGTAACTGTTTTAGTTAACGAAGACTTTACAAAAGCTACGATTGTAGAAATTAACTCTCAAACAGATTTTGTGGCTAAAAATGATAACTTTATTAAATTAACACAAGATATTACAGCTCATGTTCAAGTAACAGGCGTAAGCCAGAGTGAAGACTTAAAGAAAACAACTATAAATGGACAAGTTTTCGAAGAGTATTTAAATGAAAAAATTGCAACTATTGGTGAAAACATAGTTGCTAGAAAAATGGCTACATTATCTACTACAACTGGTGTGGTTAATGGATACATGCACTCAAACGGTAGAGTTGGTGTTATCTTAGCAGCAACTTGTGATGCAGCAGTTAAAGATAAAGCAGCTGCTTTATTAAAAAGTCTTTCAATGCATGCAAGTGCTATGAAACCAACTGTTATTTCATATTTAGATTTAGATCCTGCGTTTGTAGAAAGCGAAAACAGAGCGATTAAAGCAGAAATTGAAGCAGACAACGATGAATTAGTACGGTTAAATAAACCTTTAAAAAACATCCCTGATTTTGTTTCAAAATCTCAATTAACGCAAGAAGCTATTGCTAATGCAAAAGCTAAATTTGAAGCTGAGTTAAAAGAGCAAGGAAAACCTGAAAAAATTTGGGCAAATATTATTCCTGGAAAAATCGAAAGATATATTACAGATAATACTCAATTAGATGGAAGATTTGCACTTTTATCGCAAGCGTACGTTATGGACGATAAAAAAACAGTTGAAGAAGCTATTGCTGAAGTTGACCCTTCAATTAAAATCGTAGAGTATGTACGATTTGAACTTGGTGAAGGAATTGAAAAAATAGAGGAAGATTTTGCTGCAGAAGTTGCTGCACAAATGGCAAAATAATTCTAATTTTTTATTAGTTAAACAAGAAGAGACTCTCTCTTCTTGTTATAAAAAAAAGGTATTTATATACTTAAAAAAGTGGAGTAATTTTGAATAACCAACCTCTACTACAAGCTAAAAATATTTCTCACCGCTTTGACTATCCTTTATTTAACAAACTTAATCTTGAACTGTATCCTGAAGAATCTATTGCAATTATGGGTGCAAGTGGAACAGGAAAATCTACGCTACTTAATTTATTGTGTTCTTTGTTATCACCCAATGAGGGTGATGTAGTTTTTGAGAACAAAAACATTTATTCCCTTAAGAAACGAGAACTTTTAAACATAAGAAGAGATGATTTTGGTATAATTTTTCAATCGCATTATTTGTTTCGAGGATTCAGTGCTTATGAAAATCTTCAAGTAGCAAGTTTAATGAGCCAAAACAGCATCAATAGTGAGCTTTTAAAGGAGCTTAATATTGATTTTGTTATGAATCAAGCCGTGGGTGAATTAAGTGGTGGACAGCAACAGCGTCTTTCTATTGCTAGAGTGTTAACTAAAAAACCCAAAATAATTTTTGCCGATGAACCAACTGGGAATTTGGATAAAAAAACAGCACAAGAAGTGATGCAAGCACTGCTTTTATATGTTAAGCAAAACCGTGCTGGAATGATTATAGTTACACATGAAGAAGAGATTGCGAATCAGTGCAATAAAGTATATGAATTAAAAGATTTAGAACTTAGGGTTATAAAATGAAGCTTTTGTTGATTTGTAAAACACCAATAATAATAAAAATATTTTCACTAATTTGTAAAAAATTAAATATGGAATTGATTGTTCAAAACCATACTGATGTGGAAGAAAAATTTGATATTATAGTAATAGATTCTGAGTATGTGGATGACCGTTTTAATATTATAAAACAGTTTAGCAGTAAAATTGGAGCCATTTGCAGTGAAGATTTATCATTTGATAAATCACGAGATTTTATTGTTCCAAGACCTTTTTTACCGGCGCAACTTCAAGAAATTTTAGATGAAGTTGTTGAAACTATTGCAGAAGATTTAAACAGAATAAAAATAGAAGAGCGAAAGAAAAGCCTGCCTAACGATGAAGAAAACTATATGGATTCTATTGCAGACTATATTGCTCAAGATATAGAGACCCAAAACGATGAATCTATTGTCTCTCTTGCTGCTTTGAAAAAAGGAGGTGTTTTAGACTCTAAAGAGTTAGGAAGAATACAAAGCCTTTTAAATGTAGAGCTTCCTAGCAATGAAGTAGAAATGAACGAGGAGGATTGGTTAGATTTGTCAGAAATAATAGATAAAGCCTTAGATGAAGTTAAGGATTATGAGTTTGATGTAAAAGATAGCGGTGCAATTACCTTAGTTTTAAGTAAGTTTACTATGGAAGAGTTAAAGCCATTACTCTTAAAGTTAAATCAAAATAGTATTGATAAGTTAACGACAGGTGGGTCGCTAAATTTAGAATTAAGACTAAAAGAAGAGTTATGATTGTTCAAAACAAAGGTGCCATTTTAATTCTTTCAGGACCTAGCGGTTGTGGAAAATCTACACTTTTAAAAGAAGTGTACAAAGAGATTAAAGAGTACTATTTTTCAATTTCAACGACCACTAGACAAATAAGAGAAGGCGAAAAACACGGAGTTGATTACTATTTTGTAAGCAAAGAAGAGTTTGAAAAAGATATTGAAAATGGAGATTTTCTTGAATATGCCAGTGTTCATGGAAATTATTATGGGACTTCTTTAAAACCTATTATGGAAGCTTTAAAAGAAAATAAGTTAGTTATTTTTGACATTGATATTCAAGGTCATGAAATTGTTCGAAAAAAGCTTAATAATTTGATTACTTCAGTATTTATTACAACTCCTTCTTTAAAAGAGTTAGAACAACGACTTAACAGTCGCTCAACTGATTTGCAAGAAGTTATACAAAAACGAATAGTTAATGCGCAAGAGGAGATAAAGTCGTATCTTAGCTATGATTATTTAATTATTAATGACGATTTGCAAGAAGCCTCAAAACAGTTAGTCTCTATTGCTAACGCAGCTCGAATTAAGAGCCAATTAAATGATGCTACTCTTATAAATAAGTGGTTAGAAAATTAAAACACAAAAGAGTATGTTTTAAACCTCTTCAAAACTGATTGGCTTTTCAAAATAGTATCCTTGACAATAGTCAATACCAATTTCTCGGACTTTATTGTAAATTTCTTCACTTGAAACAAACTCAGCAACTGTTTTAAATCCAAATTGTTCAGAAAAATTAGCTATGGTACTTACAATAATTTGTTGATTCTCTTTTTTGTCTATCTCTTTAATCAGGGAACCATCTATTTTTACAAAGTCAATATTTAAATTGGTAAGCATAATAAAATTAGAATACCCAGCTCCAAAGTCATCTACTCCAATAATACAGCCAATTTTTTTCACTTCATTAATAAAATCAATAACCACATCAAAATCTTTAATCTGTTCACTCTCTAAAATTTCAAACTCCAAATGGTCAGTATAAGCTATGTTTTCTTCTAGAATTTCAAAGATTTTCTTACGAGATTTTGGGCTGATAATATCATCAAAAGAGATATTAACTGCAACGCGTTTTTGTTTTTCTTTTATAAGCTTAAAGGCTTCATGTAACATAACAATTATAATTTTAGGATAAAGCTTTGCTTTTTTTGCAATATCTAAAAAATGAAGTGGAGAGACGGCTGTGCCATCTTCATCAATATATCTTAGTAATGCTTCGTATTTATATATCTCTTTGGTTTGTGAGTCCACAATGGGTTGATAATATGCACGAAATCTATCCTCTTTAAAGGCATTTTTTATTTTCTTAACCCATTTTATATTTTCTTCAATATCTTCTTGAATATTAAAAGAGTGGTCATATACCATAACTTGTTCAAGTCTGTTTTTAGCATATGAAATTACTCGTTGGGAGAATTTATAAGCATCAACACCAGTGGCTATTCCAATGGTTACATTAATATCTATTTCATGTTCTGCTATTTTTATAGAGTTATCTTCAATTTCATGGGCTAATTTAATACATTTTTCTTTAAAATCTTCAAGCTTTATGGAACTGTCTTTAGTTACTATTCCAAATTTGTCAGATTCTATTCTATAAATTTGATACGAAGTATTTGAAAACTCATTTTTAAGTTTTAAGGCAAATTGAAAAAGCAGTTCATCACCGTTTTCTTCACCATAAAGGTCGTTAATATTTGAAAATTTATCAATATTTGCTAATGCCATTAGAGTATTGCCATTTTCATCTAAATCTTTTTTGAGCTTATTTCTATTGGGCAAATTGGTGAGTTTATCTATGTATAAATCTTTTAATTCATGATAAAGAAGTGATTGCCCCATAATTTGTAAAAGTTTTTTCATATCTATTGGTTTTAAGATATATTTATCAACACCAATGTCTATGGCTTCAAGTAAATATTCTGTATTTGAAAATGCAGTAGTGACAATAATTGGGATATTTGGGTTAATAACTTTGATTCTTTTAATCATTTCAAGCCCATTCATATTGGGCATATTAACATCTGTAATGATTAAATCAATTTGATCTTGATACTGCTCAAATAGTGTTAATCCTTCTAATCCATCTTTGGCTACATACTGTTTCTTAGTGAATCCCTTTAAAATATTAAGTGTAATATCTCGTAAGGCATCTTCATCTTCTGCATATAAAAGTGTAATATTCTTTAATATCGAAATGTTATTAACCATTAATTTAAACTCCCAACTCATCACATTTTAAAGATATTGGTGTCACACCGCATATCTTTTTATTTGCTATTAGATATAATACCCACAATTTAATAAAATAGAAATTATGGATGCAATGATTGTGTAAAAGTACTCTTAAAACTTTAAACATCACAAAATAATAACACAAAAGGAGCTTCTTAGTGTCAGAAACAATTAAGTGCAACCACTGTCACGGAACATTTAATAAAAAGATAATGATAGAGGAAAATGCACTTTACTTTTGCTGTAAAGGGTGCCAAGGAGTCTATCATCTTTTACAAGATGATGGGTTGGAATCATTTTATGATAAATTGGGCAATAAAAGTATTGAACCTCCACTTCTTACTGATTTTGATAGTTCAAAATTTGATTTAGAGAGTTTTGAAAAACGCTTTGTTCAAACGTTAGACAATGACTTTAAAAAAGTAGATTTGATTATTGAGGGAATTCATTGTGCTGCTTGTGTGTGGTTAAATGAAAAAGTATTATACGATATGCCTGGAATTATAGAAGCCAATATTAACTTTACCAATAACAAAGCTAAAATTGTATGGGATGACTCTTGTGTTAAACTCTCTTCTATTATTGATAAAATAAGAAGCATTGGTTACAACGCGTATGCGTACGATGCTAAAGTTGCTGATGACAAAGCAATAAAAGCACGAAGAGATTATTTTATACGAATGATGGTAGCAGTTTTTGCAAGTATGAATATAATGATGCTCTCTGTTGCAAAATATACAGGTTTTTTCACAGGAATAGATGAAGAGACAAAACATTTAATACATATTGGCGAGTTTATTTTAACTACTCCTGTTCTTTTTTACAGCGGTTGGGTCTTTTTTAAAGGCGCCTATTATGGAATGAAAAACAAAATTGTTAATATGGATTTACTCGTTAGCTCGGGAGCTACGGCTTCTTATATCTATTCTTTATATATTTTATTTGGCGGGAAAGGAGAGAGCTATTTTGATTCAGTGACCATGATTATAACCTTTGTGCTTGTAGGCAAATATTTAGAAGTTATAGGTAAAAAAAATGCTGTTGATACTTTGGATAAAATTAAAAGCCAATTGCCCTTAGAAGCAGTAATTATTGAAAACAATCAAAAAAAAGTTGTAGCACTCGATGAGCTTAATGTGGGAGACGTTATTGAGTTACGACCAGGCGAAAAAGCGTGTGTGGATGGAGAGCTTTTAGAAGAGAAAGCTACATTTGATGAGTCAAGTATGAGTGGAGAGTCTCTTTATATTTATAAAAACAAAGGGGATAAAGTTTTTAGTGGTACAATTAATATTGATTCCTTAATGCACTACAAAGCCACAAGTAATTTTGCCAACTCTACGTTAAATTCAATTGTAACCATGATTGAAGACTCGTTAAGTTCAAAGCCTAATATTGAATATACCGCCAATAATATTTCCAGACAATTTTCTACTACCATTTTATTGTTATCTTTTTTTACCTTTATCGCTTGGTATTTTTTTGAATTTAAAATGGGATTTGTGGCTCAAAATGCCAGTAATTTTGAACAAGCATTTATTGTAGCTGTTTCAGTCATTGTAATTGCTTGCCCTTGTGCTTTAGCGTTAGCAACACCTATTGCTAGTTTAGTGGGTATTTCGTTGCTTGCAAGCAAGGGCTTGTTGTTTAAAGAGGCAAAGTTTATTGAAACCATTGCTAAAGCCAACAAAGTAGTGGTCGATAAAACAGGTACGTTAACAAAGGGAGAATTAAAAGTCGTAAAAGCAGAGTTTTTTGATGAAAATTCTCATAAAATCAACCTTTTACATGCACTTTTAGACTCCTCAACACACCCAATTAGTTTGTCGGTTAAACACTATATCAAAGAGCATTATATCGTTGAACACAAACAACTTTTAGAGGTTAAAAATATTCAAGCTAAAGGAGTTGTTGCAACGTATAAAAATGAAGAGAGTAAAGAGTATAGATTATTAGGTGGCAATAAAGAGCTTTTAAAAGAGTTTAACATAGAGTTTGATTTGCCAATTAGCAATACTATTTATTTATTTGCTGTTAATGAAAAAGTTGTTGCTATTTTTGAATTAGAAGATGAAATTAAAGAAGATGCCAAAGAGTTTGTGCAGTATATAAAGCAACAAGGCATGGAAATTATAATGCTAACAGGCGACAATGAAAGTGTGGCCAGAAAGATTTCCCAACAAGTAGGCATTACTGAATTTTTATATGGAATTAATCCTATAGAAAAAGCCAACTACATTAAAATGCTTAAAGAAAAAGGTGATATTGTAGTAATGGTGGGGGATGGAGTAAATGATGCTGTAGCATTAAGCAGCAGTGATGTTGCAATTGCTATGGGCAATGCCGCTGATATTACAATTAGTGTGTCAGATATTGTGCTGCTTAATAATAAACTTAAAAGTTTAAAAGAAGCATTTGTTATTTCAAAAAGGACGTATAAGTTTATTAAACAAAATTTAGCAATCTCTTTGATATATAATATAATAACGGTTCCTTTAGCAATGATGGGATTTGTAATTCCTTTAGTAGCAGCTTTATCTATGAGTTTAAGTTCACTTATTGTGGTGGCTAACTCTATGAGAATAAAAAATGAGAAGTGAGAATAAGAATGAATGATGTATTAACAATGATGCTAATTGTAGGGCTGATTCTTAGCTTTACAATTTTAGGACTCTTTATTTGGGGTGCAAAAAGTGGTCAGTTCGATGACACAAAAAAAATGATGGACGGATTACTTTTTGATTCGCAAGATGATTTAAATGATGCAATAAATAGAGAAAGAAAAGCAAAAGAAGCAATGAAGCCAAAAACAAAAAGTTTAGAAAAAGAGTGAAATATATTCACTCTTTTTAAAGATAAAATTAGAATTTAGAGATTTGACCTGCTAAATCTTTGATGTCCGCTTCAGATAATCTTGCTACTTGACCTTTCATAACGCCTTTCATAGGACCTCCATAACTTCCATCTTTATACCCATTTAGTGCAGCTTCAATTTTAGAAGCTTCCCAACCTTGAATAATTTGAGATTTTCCTAATGCTGATTTTTCAGCAGTAGCTCCATGACATGCAGCACAAGGCGCCCACGACGCAGCCATTAAAGAAGCTGCTCCTATAATTGTTCCCAAAATGATTTTTTTCATCTGGTTCTCCTTTAGAAATTTAAAAAAGTTTACCCAGAATAGCTTTTGCTAATCTTATGTTTTTAAATTATAAATAAAATATGGAATAAAAATTAAGGAAAAGGAGCACAATAATAACAGTTTATAAGAAATATGAAAATAAGTAAGAAAAATAAAAAGAGATTAAAAAAGCGAAGAAACTAATTTCTTCGCTTTTTATTTTTTGAAAGATAAAATTAGAATTTAGAGATTTGATCCGCTAAATCAGCAATATCAGCATCTGATAATTTTGCAACTTGACCTTTCATCATACCTTTCATAGGTCCGCCGTAAGAACCATCTTTGTATCCGTTCATAGCAACAATAGTTTTTTCTACATCCCAACCTTTGATAATTGCAGATTTACCTAACGCAGCTTTTTCACCGTTAGCTCCATGACATGCAGCACAAGGTGCCCAGTTAGCAGCTAAAAGTGAAGCTGCACCAATTAATGTACCTAAGATAATTTTTTTCATATTTTTCTCCTGTGATTTTAAAGCAATAATTTTAGCAAGTTTTTTATTAATTAAACTTTTAAATTGGATAGAATATACTCTTAAAAGAATTATTTTATATTTAAATATTGCTAAAAAATCAAGGATTGTATTGAAAGAAGTTTTGACAATAACAAATTTATCGTTTGGATATACAAAAGAAGAACTTATTTATAAAGAGTTTAATTTAACGCTTCATCAAGGTGAAGTTATTGCTATTGTGGGACCTAGTGGTTGTGGAAAAACAACGCTTTTTGAACTTATTTGTAAAAATTTAAAACCTTTAAAAGGGGAGATAAAGGCTTTGAAAATAAGCTCAATTTATCAAGACCCTTACAGCTCATTTCATCCCACGTATACAATCAAAGAACAGATAAAAGATGTGGTTGATTCTCTTGAATTACTCGATGACCTGTTAGAAAAACTTTCACTTTCTAAAGAGTTAATATTGAAAAAACCTCATGAATTAAGTGGGGGACAACTTCAACGATGTTCAATTTTGCGAAGCTTACTTATGAAGCCAGATGTGTTGTTAGTAGACGAACCAACCTCTGCTTTAGACAATGTTATTGCTCTTGAAGTCATGCAATTATTAATGAGTTTTTTGCATAAGTGTGGTATCCTTTTAATTACACACGATGCTGCTTTAGCCTCATGGTGCAGCAATAAAATAATTAATTTAAACAAAGAGTAGGAAAGAATATGCAACAGTACAAAAAAGCTTTGGTTTTGCTCAATATGGGAGGTCCTCGAAACAAAGAGGAGCTAGAGATGTTTTTACGGAATATGTTTAACGATAAAAACATTTTAACTATGAAAAGTGAACTATTGCGTTCAATGATTGCATCGTTGATTGTCTTTTCACGAAAAAATTCAGCGTGGGAAAACTATGAAGCTATTGGTGGAGAATCGCCAATTAATGGCTTAACTCAAAAATTAATCAATAAATTACAACAAGAACTCCCTGATATTTTTATCACTCAAGCCATGCGCTATACTCCCCCTTTTGCTCCTAAATGTATAGAACAAATAAAACAAAAGAATATTAAAGAGGTTATACTGCTTCCTTTATATCCACAATATTCAACCACAACAACAAAATCGAGTATTGAAGATTTTGAAAGCATTGCCAAAGATGCTTTTTCGATTAAAATTATAGAGCCTTTTTATAAAAATGAAACATATAACAATGCTATTATTGATGAAATTAACTCTAGCGTTAATGACGCTAAAGAGTATCATCTTATCTTTTCAGCCCATGGATTGCCTCAAAAGATTGTAGATGCAGGGGATCCTTATGAAAAACATATTAACGAACATGTAGAAATTTTAAAAAATAAATTGCTTGATTTAAACATACAATTTGCTTCTGTAAATTTAGCGTACCAATCAAAAATAGGTCCTATGAAGTGGCTTCAACCCTCTTTAGGAAAATCTTTAGAAACATTTGAAAACAAAAAAGTGCTTATTTATCCTATTTCATTTATTGTAGATAACTCTGAAACCAAATTTGAGTTAGATATTGAATATGAAGAGATAGCGTTAGAATTAGGAGTAAAAGAGTATAAAGTGTGCAGTTGTGTTAATGACAGCCAAGGATTTATTAATGCAATTAAAGAGTTAATATGAAGGCACAAGTGCTATTGAATCTTGCAAAAGAGGCAATAAAAGAGCATTTTTATACTACAAAAAAAACAAGTAAAGAGAACTTTCTGCAAGAGTTTGATTTTTTAAACCAAAACGGAGCTACCTTTGTAACTTTAAAACTAAACAATCAGTTAAGAGGTTGTATTGGTTCGTTAGTTGCACACAGAAGTTTATACGATGATATTGTTTCCAATGCCAAAGCCGCTGCTTTTAGTGACCCAAGATTTAAGCCTTTAAGCATAGAAGAGTTTGAAAATATTGAAATTGAACTCTCCGTTTTAAGTGAACCTAAAAGAGTTGAGTATAAAACTATAAATGAGTTAAAAACAAAAATAAAACCCAATATTCACGGTGTTATTTTAAAATTTCAAGGGCATCAAGCCACGTTTTTACCGCAAGTATGGGAACAGCTCTCTAGCTTTGAACTCTTTTTTGAATATTTATGTCAAAAAGCAGGAGTGAGAGTTAGTTGTTTGGAAAATGAAGCAGAAATATATACCTATGAGGTTCAAAAATTTCAATAACATAAAGGATTTTTATGCAATATTTTAAACAAAAAGATGAAAAACTTGTCTGTCTTCTTTGTGAACACTATTGTCATTTATCTCCAAATCAAACGGGATTGTGTGGGGTCAATAAAAACACAGGTTCAAAGATTGAATGTTTAGTATATGGATATGTAGCTGCTTTAAATGTTGACCCTATTGAGAAAAAACCTCTTTACCATTTTTTACCAAACTCTACTTCTTTGTCTTTAGGAACAGTTGGGTGCAACTTTGTTTGTTCGTTTTGTCAAAATTGGGGAATATCTCAAGAGAAAAAGATTGATAAAACTAACTATTTATCCCCTGAAACTATTGTTAAAATAGCATTAGAACATAAATGTCAATCTATTTCATACACGTACAATGAGCCAACCATTTTTTACCCCTATGCTAAAGATATTGCCATTGAAGCCCAAAAAGTAGGCATTAGAAATGTGTTTGTAAGTAATGGGTTTGAAAGCCGTGAAGTAATTGAGGATATGAAAGGCATTATAGATGCTTGTAATATAGATTTAAAAACTTTTAATGCTAAATATTATAAAAAACTAGGTGGCAAACTAGAGGTTGTTTTAAACAATTTAAAAGAGCTTAAAAAACAAGGTATTTGGCTAGAAGTTACCACGCTAGTAGTTCCTTCTAAAAACGACTCACAAGAAGAACTAGAAGCTATGGCAAACTTTATAAGCAGTGAATTAGGCAAAAATACTCCTTGGCATTTAAGTGCATTTACTCCTAATTATAAAGAGCAAACTTTACCCCGAACTTCTATGCTTTGTTTACAAAATGCGTATGATATTGGAAAAAAAGCAGGGTTGAATTACGTCTATGTAGGTAATACGCAACTGCAAAATAGTACAAACTGTACTTTTTGCAACACACCTGTAATTATTCGAGAACGCTTTGAAGTTATAGAGAATAAAATTATAAATGGATTATGTCCTAAGTGCCATAACAAAATAGAAGGAGTTTACGATGAAAATTAGAAAAAGTGCAGTCAGTGGTACCTTTTATCCCAATAATATTAAAGAGTTATTGGAATATTTTGAACATTTTAATCAAAAGTCCTTAAAAAAAGAAATTCAAACAAAAGAGGTCAAAGCTATTATTGCTCCACACGCAGGGTATGTTTACAGTGGGTTTACTGCCAATGAAGCGTATAAAAGTGTAAACAGAAAAGATATAAAAAGAATTTTTGTTATAGGACCTTCACATAGAGTCTATTTAGAAGGGGCAAGTATTGCTTTATTTGAAGAGTTTGAAACCCCCTTGGGTAATTTAAAAATTGACGTAGAGTATTCAAAAATGCTAGAAAATGAGTTTGAAGAACTTTCCTTTAATCCACAAGCTCACAGTGAACACTCCACAGAGACACAAATGCCTTTTATTAAGCACTATTTTCCCAATGTAGAAGTAGTGGAGATTGTGTATGGAAAAATAGATTTTCTAAAATTAAGTCAGATTATTAGCAAAATTATGCTAAAATCCGAAAATTTTGTAGTCATAAGCACCGATTTAAGTCATTTTTATTCACAAGAAGATGCCAACTATTTAGATGCAATTTTTCTAAAAGGCGTTCAAGATTTAGATACTGAAAAACTCAATTCAGGATGTGAAGCGTGTGGGATGATTGGTGTAAAAGCCATGATACACTATGCGAAAAAGCATAACTTAAAAACAGAAATTTTAGATTATCGAACTAGCATGGATGCCAGTAAAGATGCCTCTAGAGTAGTTGGATACGCTTCAGTTTTAATAGGAACATAACGAATGATATTTACGTTAAAAAAAATAGTCTCTTTTTTTATTATGCCAGTATCTATTGGTTTAATACTCTCTTTAATTGCACTTTATTTATTATTTTCAGAAAAAACTAAAAAAGCAAAACTTTTTTTAACATTAAGCGTAATATGGTTTTTCCTTATTGCCTTTGCCCCATTTTCGAATATGTTAGTTAAACCCTTAGAAGAGGTTTATCCAAAACTTAATGATGTTGAAAATGTGCATTATGCTCTTCTTTTAGGGGGAGATTTCCAAAATCGTGGGTATGAAGTGCTTAGATGGTACGACAAACTAAAAGATTTAACTGTTATTACTTCAGGCTTTGCGGGAGCAAAAGAAATAAGTGATGCCGAAGAAGCAAAAGAAAAACTTATGGAATTGGGTATTAAACAAAACGATATTTTAGTGCAACCCACTCCAAAAAGTACTTACGAAGAAGCCATAGAGGTTAAAAAAATTGTAGGAGATGAACCTGTAATTTTAGTCACAAGTGCTATTCATATGCCAAGAGCCATGTTGATTTTTAAAAATCAAGGCGTAAATGTAATAGCTGCTCCTACGGGTTTTTTATACCAAGAAAAGGTGAGTTTTTATCATATTATTAGTGCTAAGCATATGTTGAATACGCAACAAGCAGTTCACGAATATATAGGCATTTTATACAGTGTAATGCAAGATATGTATCAAACGTTTAAAGGTATGCTTAAGTGAATAATTACATTGAAATAAATAATCTTTATTTTGAATATGAAAAAGAACATACTATTTTAGAAAATATTACTTTAAATGTAGAAGAAAATGATTTTTTAGCCATAATAGGACCCAATGGTGGAGGTAAATCGACACTGTTAAAGCTTATTTTAGGACTTTTAAAACCAAAAAGTGGCACGATAAAAGTGAATATTGATAAAAATTATTTAGGGTATGTGCCTCAAAATACCAATTTAAATATCAACTTTCCAATAACTGCTTTAGAAGTGGTACTTATGGGTCATATTGGTGGCAAGAAAAAACTTTTTGGATATACAAAAGAGGAAACTGCTTGTGCTATGAACTCCTTAAAACAAGTGAGTATGCAAGAGTATGCCCATGTTAAAATAGGAAATCTTTCAGGTGGGCAGCGTCAAAGAGTCTTTATTGCCCGAGCTTTATGTGCTAATCCTAAAGTTATATTATTAGATGAACCCACTGCTAGTATTGATGTTCAAGGACAACAAGAGGTGTATGATTTACTTAAAATTTTAAGCAAAACAGTCTCTATTGTAGTAGTAAGCCATGATATTTCTATTCTTTTACACTATGCAAAAAATGTGGCGCATATTAATAAAACATCCGTTTATCATACACTCGAAGGCATTAAAAACCTTCCAAGCAATGAAACACATTTATGTGAAGTAGAACTCTTAAGCGCATTGGGAAATAAACACTCCTGCGGTTGCAAGTAAAGGAAAACAGGTGTTAGAAGCGTTACACTATGAATTTATGCAAAATGCCATATTAGCTGGTATTTTTATCTCAATAGCAGCTGGAATTATTGGTTCACTAGTAGTTGTAAATAAAATAACCTTTTTAGCAGGGGGAATTGCACACAGCTCTTACGGGGGAATTGGATTAGCAATTTTTTTAGGGCTTCCTGTGTTATTGGGTGCAACTGTTTTTGCCGTTATTATGGCAATTGCCATCTCTTTTTTAACGCTGTATAATAAAAGTAGAATTGATTCTATTATTGGAATTATGTGGGCGTTTGGAATGGCATTGGGGATTATTTTTGTTGATTTAACACCAGGGTATAATGTGGATTTAATGAGTTACTTATTTGGCTCAATTATTGCAGTTCCCCAAGTTGATATTTGGTATATGGGTATTTTAGATATAAGTATTATTGTTTTAGTCGTACTTTATTACAAAGAGTTTTTAGCCATTTCCTACGATGCCCAGTTTGCAAAACTAAGAGGTATTAATGTAACGTTCTTTTATACACTTATTTTAATTATGGCAGCACTTACCGTTGTAGCAGCAATTAAAGTAGTTGGGCTTATTTTAGTTATTGCATTGCTTACTATTCCCACATATTTAGCGGAATCTTTTTGCAATAAACTCTCCTCTATGATGATAGTAAGTTCCCTTTTAGCAACACTTTTTACACTAAGTGGATTGGTTGTTTCGTATGTTTATAATGTAAGTTCGGGAGCTAGCATTATTATTGTTGCCATTATTAGTTTAATTGCCGTTAAAATATTTAAAAGATAGGAAAATCATGAATAAAAATATAGAACTTGGAGTTTTAAACAAATTACAAATAAATCGTGTTACTGAACCAGGACTCTATTTAGTGCCTGACAATGAAGATGAGTGCGTACTTTTACCCAATGCGTATATTACTTCTTCTATGCAAATAGACGATATTATTGAAGTCTTTATCTACACCGATTCTGAAGACAGAATTGTAGCAACCACATTAACGCCAAAAGCAAAAAAAAATGAGTTTGGTTTTTTAGAAGTAGTAGATACTTCAAACTTTGGAGCGTTTGTAAATTGGGGTTTACCAAAAGATTTGTTAGTACCAAAAAACAAACAAAAAGTACCCTTTAAAGTGGGTGAAAAACGACTTATAAGAATTATTGAAGATGAAGACAGTGGGCGTTTAATTGGCGTTGAAAAAATCACCTCTTTTCTAAAAAAAGATACCGAGCATTTTAAACAAAATGATGAGGTAGAGATTTTACTTTTTGCTAAAACACCTATGGGCTTTAAAGTTATTGTAAATAATAACTACGAAGGAATGATTTTTCATAATGAAATTTTTGAAAAAATAAAAGTAGGCGATAAAAAAATAGCGTATATAAAAGTTGTGCGAGAAGATGGAAAACTTGACCTAGCTTTACAAAAAGTTGGTTCAAAAGGGGATGATGATTCTTTAAATAAAGTATTGGCAATGCTTCAAAAAAACAACGGCTTTTTGCCATATACTTCAAAAAGTAATCCTGAAATTATTACTAAAATCTTTGGACTAAGTAAAAAAAATTTTAAAGCAGTATTAACAAAATTAAGAAGTGAAGAGAAAATAGAAGTTGAGGAAGAGGGGATTAGGTTAAAAAAGAGTTAACTCTTTAGATGTTTTTATTAAATCCCTTTATATATTACGGTTTAACTTACAATTTTGTATCTAATAATAATGTTTGTATATTTTCTGTTAATGATTTAATATTATGTTTTCCTTGTTTAGCTGTAAGATAAAAGTAGGAACGGCCTTCTGTTTTACCAATAAATTTTCCATTAAGTGTTAATGGCATATGGGGATAAGGAGATTTACATATTTTATTTGAAGAGATTATAAACTTCTTTAAACTCAATTTATTTAAGGCTTTCCTACAGTTGTTGTAGCTTTTAAATTCCTTGTAACTTTTGCTCGAGTACTGCGTTTCGAGTTCCGAAATATCTCAAATGGAAACCGAAATTTATTTCGGTCGGTATCGTTGCAAGATTTATAATAAGAACAAATTCCATCAATATTTATAGTAAAGTTTTGAGTGGATTGGACTAGATATGAATAATATTAATGCTACATTACCTTTATATATTAAACTGAAAGTTTTCAAGAGAAATATTAGTTAAGAGGTCTAAATATCTAACTTAATTTTATTTGTTGCAAATTGGTGAATTAAAATCTGAATTAAATTTTGATAAGGAATAGAATTTTCTAATGCTTTTTTCTTGAGTTCATAAATATCGTTTTCATTAACCCTTAAAGAGATAGCTTTTTTCTTTTGATTTTTAATATAAAACTGCAGTTGTTTTAGCCTTGAATCAATATTATTTTTACTTTTCCATTCATTATTTTCAACACTTTTTAAAATATCTTCTTCATACTCATCTAAATTAATCATTTTGAAACTCCTTTATTATATTTTTTGTTCATTTGCCTTGATGATATTATGGTTTTAAGAAAAATAGATGTTTCATCTTCAATATAAGGAACTAAATAGACATACTCTTTTATTTTAACCAAAATGATAAAAATATTTTGATTTGGATATTTCTCTTTATTTGGGTGTTCAATGTCATCTAGTAAATTCCCATTTTCAATGCTTAAAAGAACATCTTCAAAACTAACATCTTTTTGTTCTTTGAGTAACCTGTTTTTTTCAAGACTATAACGAATGACCTTATTTCCATACACAATAACACAACCTTTAATTTATATATACAATGTATTTTATTTAAAATAAATTTATATGTCAAGCATTTAAAAAATCCAAAAACACCATTGACAAAATTAAGCTTACAAGATAAAATAGAACTTACACAAAAGGGCATTAATCTTAAAAAATAGTGTCATTTTTGAGTACTTTTTTAAATTAAGATAATTTTTATCCTAATTTATTATAATTCGTAACTTAAATTTAAAAAAACAAGGAAATAATATGGCAACAACGAAATTAAAAGGTAATGTAGTTAACTTAGCAGGAACAGAAATCAATGTAGGTGACAAAGCACCAGTAGTTAAAGTAGTAGCAAAAGATTTATCAGAAATTCAAGTAGGTGGTGAACAAGGAAAAGCTCAAATTATTGTTGTAGTTCCTTCATTAGACACACCAGTTTGTGCTGCTGAAACTAGAAGATTTAATGTAGAAGCTGCAAAAGTAGAAAACGCTGAAGTAGTAGTTGTTTCTATGGACTTACCTTTTGCAATGGGAAGATTTTGTACAACAGAAGGCATTGAAAACTTACAAGTTGGATCTGACTTTAGAGCAAAAGATTTTGCAAACGCATACGGTGTTTTAATTGCTGATGGTCCATTAGCAGGTGTTACTTGTAGAGCTATTTTTGTAGTAAATGCAAGTGGAGTAGTAACATACAAAGATATTTGTGGAGAAATTACTGAAGAGCCAAACTATGATGGTGCGTTAGCTGCTA
>Ga0265294_10003118_pt1 | contig 21426 bp, 20 predicted proteins | sample MunlanPumphouse3_FD_192504 | JGI IMG/M metagenome (GOLD analysis project Ga0265294, IMG submission 192504) | Groundwater microbial communities from a municipal landfill in Southern Ontario, Canada - Pumphouse #3 | ecosystem: Environmental > Aquatic > Deep subsurface > Groundwater | place...
CTGTCCGCCTGAAAGTCCCATAGGACTGGGGTTGCGCTTCAGTTCTTCCTGAAGTCCGACAAGCTCCATTACTTCGGTGACCTTCTTCTTCACCTCTGCTTCAGGAACCTTGCGGACCCGGAGCCCATAGGCGACGTTCTCGAATATATTCATGTGTGGATACAGGGCAAAGCTCTGGAATACCATTCCTATGTTTCTTCTGAAAGGCGGGATGGTGGTTATGTCTGTGTCACCGTACATGATCTCGCCGCTTGTAATGCTCTCAAGTCCTGCTGTGCTTCTTAGCAGGGTCGTCTTTCCGCAGCCTGACGGACCGAGAAGACAGAAAAGCTCTCCTGGGTTCACTGTGAATGAAACGTCCTTCAATGCATGGACGGCTGCCTTTGTGTTTTCGTTGAATACTTTGTTCACTTTCTGATATGAAAGGTTCAGGCTCATTGTTCTCTCCTTGCTGTTTTCTTTCCATTAACTAATCCGGCCTGCCGCAGCAGGCCGGAAATCAATCAGTTCATTTAAGCTTTATCTAGAGAATCCAGTTGGAGAACTTGTCGGAAAGCTCGTTTCTAAGCTCTGCAGCCTTGACTGCATCATAGTCGAACAGCTTGATTTCTCCGAGCGCCGGAAGATGCTTCGGTCCTGGAAGTTCGTTGATAACAACACGGCGGTTCTTGACTTCGTTGATGATCTTGTATGCATCATAGGAAGTCAGGAAATCCATGAAGAGCTGGGCGGACTTGAGGTTCTTGCAGTTGGCAATGATTCCGGAAGCATCAAATCTTGCTCCGGTTCCTTCTTCTGGATAGCAGTAGGTGACAGGATCGCCGGCTTCGATGTATGTTGCAACGTTAGCTTCGCCTGTCACTCCGATTCCATATTCTCCACGTGCTACTGATTCCGGCACAGTCTTGGAGCTTGCTACGAATACTGCATTCTTTGCAACCTTCTGGCAGAATTCTTCGCCATAGAGTGTATACATCATGAAAAGCTGCGCATATGCCGATCCGCTTAGTGCTGGGTTCGCCAAGATGATCTCCCCTTTGTACTTCGGGTCTGCAAGATCGGACCACTTGGTCGGTCCTGTTCCGTTCGGGAAAATGTTGGTGTTGATGATGAAGCACTGCAGAGGCATCGAATAGCCATAGTACTTCGGGTTGTCGCCCTTGTCTCTTACAGTCTCTGAAATGGAATCGTGGTTTACTGATCTGTACGGGGTGAAGTAGTCATAGAATTCATCATAAGTTTCTTTTGCGATTCCCATGATTACATCTCCGCTTGGCTTGGGCTGCTCTGCCATGAGCCTTGTCTTGAGCTCGTTGGAGCCGGCGGTAATGATAGTGGTCTTGATCTCCGGATGGATCTGATTGAACTTGGTCACAAGAGCTTCGGTTTCTTCATCCGATGCTGCTGACCAGACAGTGATTTCATTAGTAGCCACAGGACCTGACGCCTGAGCTTCTGGAGCGCCCTGAGCAAAAAGGCATGTCGATAGAATCGCTACAAGCAGAATTGCCATAAGTTTTTTCATTGTTTTTCCTCCTGATGCAGCTTTTCGCTGCACGTTTTTCTTTTGTATTCATAATGGTACAACAGCTCTTCGGAATTAGCAACAAAAAAAGATATTAAAGATTACTCATTTTCAATTCATGGCTAAGAAAGCAATTGGATCAGGGTTCCAGCCTTATGTATGATCTGTCATCAAATGAGAGATTGCCCTTCATGCATCCTTTTGTTGCCATGAAATCAGAGCAGAGAAGGGGATCTGATACAAGAAGCGACGAAAGCCTTTTCTCGCTTTCCTCAAAGGTAGGCATAAGGAATGGGTATCCGTCGGAGGCAAGGACGATCTCGTGGACAGTCTGTCCTATCTTGATGCATCTAAGAAATTCAGGTTCAATTGGAAATCCATTCAGGCTTGAGAAACGGAATGCACCTCGGTATGAAGAATTGTTCAGGAAAGTCTGGTAGTTCATCAAAGGATAAATCTCATCCCTGACTGTATCATGCTCAAGGAGCTTCTCATAAGTGGTTTCCTTGCTCTGGATTCTGGCAGCGATGAGAAAAGCTCTGAGCTTCTGGAATATCTCATCAGATGGATCTTCATAACAGAACCTCTTGCCATCAATCAGCGCCTGGCTGTCTCCGATGAACCATATTTCCCGTCTTGAAGAACTGTAAAGGACGGCAGAGGCATAGCATCTGAGCCTTGGGTCTTCAGTGACTTTGCTTATGACATTTTGCTTCTCATAAAAATCCATGATTGAATTATTCATGACTTTAACTGCAGTTTCTTGATTGCACTCGGGCTTCAAGCTTTCGATTGCCTTCGAAACGAGTTCCATCGCCACTCTTCCAGATCTCTTTCCATTGCAGAATGAAGATGCACCAGTGCTGGTTGCACCGTCTATGACAGCTGCGAATGCATCAGTGATCACGATGCCGTCTTCGCATAGTTCCGGATTCCCGGTTTTTCCAAGCAAATATTTCTCGATGATTTTCATTAGTTCAACTTATCATCTTTTTTTGCCTTTTCAAAGTGTTTTTCTTAGGCTATCATATGGACCATGAAGATTATTGAGAAATTCATTGAAGGCAAGGATCCCGATCAGAGACTCTGCGAGGACCGGATATTCATTAGTCCTTTCTTTGCAGCAGTGTTCGATGGGGTCACTTCAAAATCTGACAAAAGATGGAACGGAGAGACCGGCGGGGTGCATGCCATCAATCTGCTCGGTGAAGTTCTTGAATGCCTTGATCCTGATTCTGACGTTTACAGTTTTGCATCAAAGGCAACTGCCGCATTCTCCGATGAATGCAGCCGCAGGGGAATAACTGCATCAAATGATCGGATTCAGGCATGCTGCGTCGTCTATTCATTCAGAAGGAAGGAACTCTGGTTCATCGGCGACTGCAAGGCGATGGTTGATGGCAAAGAAGTGGTTTCGCCTATGATCGATGCTGAAAGCGTCTATTCCAACGCCAGGGCTCTGTTTCTCGAATGCGAGCTGGTTTCTGGAAAGACATTGGAACAGATTGAAGCGGATGACACAGGGAGGGCTTTCATATTGCCTCTTGTCAAAAAGTATTCGGTATTCGCCAACAATGGATCATCAGAATATGGTTATTCGGTTATCAACGGACTCCCGATTCCTGCTTCATTGATTCATGTTGCAGCCGTTTCCTCCGGGTGCTCTGAGATAGTTCTCAGTTCCGATGGGTATCCCAAGCTGTTCCCGACTCTTGGGGAGACTGAATCCTATCTGAAGGCGCTTCTTGAAAAGGATCCGCTTTGCTTCAGGGAAAACAAGCGTCCGAAGGGATTGCATAAAGGCAATTATTCATTCGATGACCGCGCTTATCTGCGTTTCAGGCCAAATTGAGTTAGGAGGAGTGAGAAATGGGCATAAGTATTTACGTTTCCGAAACGGCTGAGGAAAATGGAAGGAAAGCTGCAAGACTGATTGCACAGCGAATCAATGAAGCGGTCAGCAAGAAGGATCATGCAAGAATTGTGCTGTCGACTGGTGCAAGTCAATTCGAAATGTTCGATGAACTTGTCAAGCTTGAAGTGGATTGGCCAAAAGTCGAGATGTTTCATCTGGATGAATATGTAGGGCTGCCTCAGACCCACAAAGCTTCATTCAGGAAATATCTTAAAGAGCGTTTTGCTGATCTCGTGCCGCTTAAGGCAGCGTATTTCGTAAACGGTGAGGGCGATATTGAGAAGAATATCAAAGAGCTTTCTAAGACGCTTCGCTCTGATGAAATTGATGTCGGAGTAATAGGAATAGGCGAGAATGGCCATATTGCCTTCAACGACCCTCCTGCTGACTTTGATTCCGAAGAGGCATACAAAGTCGTCGATCTCGATCAGAGGTGCAGGATGCAGCAGGTTCATGAGAAATGGTTTCCTGATGTAGACAGCGTTCCTAGGCAGGCAATTTCAATGCTTCCAAAGCAAATAATGTCTTGCCGCTGCATTGTGTCCGTGGTGCCGCATGCAGTGAAGGCGCAGGCTGTTTTCGATACGATAACAAAGCCTGTTACAGACATGGTTCCAGCTACTCTGATGAAAGAGCATAATGATTGGAATCTCTTTGTCGATAAAGCTGCTGCTTCCATTCTTTTGGGCATGAAGTCCTGATGATTATTTGATTCACTCCGTTTGGCTGTTAATCCAGCACCGCTGCTGGAGCGTTTGTTTATTGCTATTTTTTTCAGAAATAGATGAAGCCATTTTTTATCAGAAAAAGATTGACATATCCTGATTAGTAACGCACAATGTTAGTAAACAAGGCTATTGGAGGTTGCTGATGAACCTGAGCTTGGACGCAATTGATGTCTTTTCTAACAATGCGATGAGCCTGAATGTTGAAGATGGATACCTGGCTTCTTCTGAAGTGATTGAGAAGAAGGCTGGCATGCCGTATTTCTGCCCAGGACTTGTTGATGTCCAGATCAATGGAAATCTTGGGATTGATTACAGCGGAGAAGAGCTTTCCTTTGATGAGATTCTAAAAATCTGCCAAAGCCTTGCTGAGAAAGGCACTCTTCAGCATTTCCCAACAGTCGTGACCAGACCGGAGATAGTCATTGAAAGGAACCTTTCTGTTATAGCCAGAGCAGTGAAGCAGAACAGCCTTATTGCTTCGGAGATTACTGGAATCCATGTTGAAGGTCCTTATATCTCTCCTATTGACGGCCCCCGGGGAGCCCATGACATACGTTACGTCAGGAAGCCCTCGACTAAGGAACTTGATAGATGGATCGACTGTTCGGAAGGCTTGCTAAAGATAGTAACGATAGCCCCAGAAGTCGAAGGAGCCTGTGAGTTCATTGAGTATGCAACCCACAGGGGCATTGTCTGTTCACTTGGCCATTGCCAGCCTACTGGAGACCAGGTTGATGCGGCAGTGACGGCAGGAGCCAGAGTCTGCACTCATCTTGGCAACGGCAGCGCTGCCTTGCTTGACAGGCTCTCAAACCAAATCATTTCCATTCTGGCAAACGACAGCATCGCCTTGACCTTGATTGCCGATGGCGCACATCTTCCTCCGAGGGCTGTGAAGGTCTTCTCCAAGTGCAGGAATGAAGATGATGTAGTAATTATTACGGATCTTGCGCCTATGGCAGGGATGCCGAAAGGCGTGATGAACTGGGGAAACATGAAAGTTGAGATAGTGGAAGATGGATCTGTCCATCTTGCAGGCACGCCCTATCTTGCAGGAGCGGGTTCCCCGCTGATCCGTAATGTTGGGAATTATGTCCGTTTTACCGGAAAGAAACTGCCGGCTGCAGTAAAAGCATGCACTTTCAATCCTACAAGGATATATGGACTTGATGCAGAAAGAATGGGGTTTTGCGTTGGCCGCAAAGCAGATTTCATTGTATTTGATTGGGATGAAGAAGCATCGATTGCGACGATCAATAGAGTTGTCCAAGGAGGAAATGAATGAAACTTGCAATTTTGGGTGGAAAGAAAACCATTGAGACTGAGCCTGAGGCTCTCTTCCATTGGCCTATTGTTACTGATGAAGATATCACTGCTGTAACCGATGTCCTGAAAGCAGGAATAATGAGCGGAACGGGGATCACAAAGCAGTTTGAAAAAGAATTTGCTGCATGGATCGGCACTAAGCATGCTTTGGGATTCTGCAATGGGACGGCGAGCCTCCTTGCTGCAATGTGGGCTTGCCAGATAGGAGCCGGCGATGAAGTAATCGCTCCTAGCATGACATACTGGGCAAGCGCTGCTCCGGCTCTGTCTCTTGGAGCCACAGTGAACTTCTGCGATATTGACAGACGAACACTCTGCATTGACCCTTCAGATATAGAGCGCCGAATCGGGCCTCGCACCAAGGCAATCATCGTGGTTCATTATGCTGGGCATCCGAGCCCTATGGATGAGATCATGGCAATTGCCCGCAGGCACAGCCTTAAGGTTATAGAAGATACATCACATGCACAGGGAAGTCTTTACAAAGGAAGAAAATGTGGTACTATCGGTGATGTCGGTGCGATGAGCATGATGGCTGGTAAAAGCTTTGCAATTGGAGAAGCTGGAATGCTGGTGACCAACGACAGAGAGATATATGAACGTGCTGTATTGTTTGCTCATTACGAAAGAACCGGTGCTGCATCTCGCTTCAATGCCACGGACAACCAGCTCACCGATCCGGCTCTTCAGCATTTTGCAGGCATCCCGATTGGAGCGATGAAAGGCCGAATGAATCAGACCTGCTCTGCAATGGGAAGGGTACAGCTGAAGTATTATCCAGAAAGAATTCAGGAAATTCAGGATTCAATGAATTACTTCTGGTCCAGGCTAGAAGGTGTTCCTGGAATCAAGCCACACAGACCTGATTACTGGGAAAACTCGACTATGGGTGGATGGTATTACGCCCAAGGGCTTTATTATGCTGAGGAACTCGGCGGCCTTGCTTCTGATGATTTCTCCAAAGCTGTTAATGCTGAGGGTGTTCATCAATGCTTCCCTGGCGGGAATTCACCTCTTCATGTCCATCCATTCTTTCATGATTCTGATCTTTTCCACCTTGGAAAGCCGACTGCAATAGCATTCGCCGACCGTGATGTGAGGCAGGGTGCAGGCACGCTTCCTGTTTCTGAGAGCATCCATGAAATCACAGTAGCAGTGCCTTGGTTCAAGCATCTGGACAAGAAGATGATTGACCAGTATGCATCTGCTTTCCGTAAAGTCGCGGAGGGAGCTGACCAGCTTAAATAAAAAACTTGACCGCACATGAATGGTCAGATATTCTTTGTTTAGTAACGAAGAAAGTTATTATTCTTCGTTGAAATAAAAAGGAGGGCATATGAAAATTATGCGTAAATTGTTTCTGGTAGCACTGGTATTGCTGGTTGCTCTCCAGATGGGATTTGCAAAGGGAAGCAGTGAATCTGCTTCTGAAAGCAAGCCCCAGACGATCACATTGTGGAGTGGATATCCCGAGATGGAGCCTTTCTACAAGCAGGCTGCAGAGAAATTCAAGGAAACACACCCGAATGTGACAATCGAAATTGTCTCTCATCCTCTGCGTGAGTTTGAACAGAAGCTTTCCGCTACGATTCCATCGAATACTGTAGCTGATATCATTGAAGTATCTGTGTATGCAAACCAGAAGTTCATTGAAGCTGGTCTGATTCCGGAGGATGAAGGTGAAGTGCTCGATTTCGTAAAAGCTGACGGAAGATTCAGTGACTTCGCTATTGCAAACGATTCCTACAATGGGAAGATCTATGGTGTTCCGTTGTTCCAGGGAAGAACTGCTCTTTACTACAACACCGACATGTTTGCCGAGGCAGGAATCACCGAGCCTCCAACGACTTTCGAAGAGATGTATGAAGATGCAAAAAAACTTGCCAAGTATGACAGTGCAGGAAATCTCACTAGATCCGGACACAGTCTCAGGCTTTCAGGTCAGGGATCCGGTGTTGCAGAGAAGTTCTGGTTTGTGCTCTATCCAATGGGAGGAACTTTCATTGAAGAAGGCAAGACTGCTGGAACGTATCATGCCGCATACAACAATGATGCCGGAAGAAAGGCTCTTACCTATTACATCGATGCTGTGTACAAGGATCATTGGGATGACCAGAAGATCAAGCATGATGCAGAATCCTTTGAATTAGGACAGACTGCTATGTTCTTCAGAGAGTCATGGGTTATTGGAGATATTGCCTCCAAGGCTCCGAATCTCAACTATGCCACAGCTCCTGTTCCTAAGGATGCACGCTGGGGAAGAATTACCAATATTGAAAACCTCTATGTGACAAAGGCTTCTAAGAATCCTGATCTTGCATGGGAGTTTGTTCTGTCCCTTCTCAGCGAAGAGAACCAGAGATGGATGTTCGAGAATGTAGGCTGGCTGCCTTGCAGAAACGACATTGACATATCTGATATCATCGAGCGTCATCCACAGTTCGCTGCATTTACTTACACCGACCCTGATTATGATGAATACGGATATCTTCCGATTGCTGCATTCGATGAAGTCATCACAAAGCTTGCTGAAAGACTCGTGACTGCATTCCTGGATTCTTCTCTTGAAGGAAACGATGCTGCTATTGCCAAGACCATCAGCGATGCTGCAAATGAGACAAATGAAATTCTGAAGAGATACAATCTCTACGGAGAATGATAACCATTCTTCGGTAATGCTTTTCCAGGGGCGAAATCCCCTGGAAATCCATTATTTCTGGTATGAATATGAAAAAAAACAACAACACTATTGCGGTTCCGCTGAAAAGATATATAAGCCAAACCGAGAAAAAGAAAAGAATCTTTGTCTATTGCTCGATCATTCCTGTAATTGCAATCTTTGCCTTTGTTAGAATAATCCCGATATGCACCAACTTCGTATATAGCCTTTTTGAATCTACTGTCGTGAACCCAACTCAGAAGTTCGTTGGACTCAAGAACTTCATTGAACTGTTCCATGATCAGCTTTTTCTGCTTTCTCTTAGAAATACAACGATTTTTGCACTGTTCGTTACAATATTCAGTGTTGCCATTGCAATTCTGCTTGCTGCACTGCTGACAACGCAGTCCAAGCTTAGTCCGCTTTATGAAACCATCTATTTTCTTCCTGTGATTACTCCTATGGTTCCTGTCGCCGTAGTCTGGAAATGGATCTATGATCCGACATATGGTCTTCTAAACTATATCCTTTCATGGTTTGGGATTTCTCCGATAGGATGGCTTGTCTATCCCAATACTGCTCTGATAGCAATCATCATCATGAGCGTTTGGAAGATCGTCGGTTACAATATGATTATCTTCCTCGTCGGAATGCGCGACATTCCCGAAACATACATAGAAGCAGCACGCATTGATGGCGCATCTTCGAATCAGGTTTTCTGGAAGGTGATCATGCCTCTGCTAAGGCCGATTCTTCTTTTTGTGTTTGTAATCTCCACAATAAACTCATTCAACGTTTTCACTCAGGTGTTTATCATGACCAGCGGCGCTCAAGGAGCCCCTGGAAATGCTGTGCGGACAATAGTCTTTGATATCTATGAAAACGGATTCAGGTATTTCAGAACCGGATATGCCGCTGCTGAAGCCGTTGTGCTCTTTGTGATAATCCTTTTACTGACGTTTATCCAATTCGGTATCTCTGGAAAGGGAGATTCATCAAAGAAGAAAAGAGCAATCTTTAGAAAGGGGGCGGTAAAATGAAAGAATATTCATCAATCTGGGTAAAAATCCTTAAGCATGCATTCCTGTTGCTGGGATGTGTTGTGATGGTGCTTCCTTTTGTTTGGATGCTTTCAACTTCATTGAAGATTCCTTCAGAAGTTCTCAGCTGGCCGCCTCAGCTGATTCCGAAAACATTCACCCTTCAGAACTATGTCACTGTATTCCAGACAGCTCCATTCGTTAAGTTTTTCTTTAACAGCGTTACCATGTCAGTTGTATCAACTGTTTGCATCCTTGTTACTTCAACGATTGCAGGCTATGTGTTTGGAAAATTCAATTTCCCAGGAAAGAACTTCCTGTTCGTTCTGACTCTTGCCACATCGATGGTTCCACTGGAAGTCTATATGATTCCTCTGTACATGCAGATGGTCAAGCTAAGCTGGGTGAACACTTTCATGGGACTTGTTGCACCCTACCTGATCATGAGCTATGGAATATTCTTCATGCGGCAGAACATAATGTCTTCTATTCCTGACGAGCTGCTTGATGCTGCGAGAATTGATGGAGCAGGGGAATTCAGCATTTTCTTCAGGGTTGTCTATCCGATGCTTTCAGGTCCATCAGGAGCGCTTGCCATATTTGCGTTCCAGCAGACGTGGGCTGCTTTCATATGGCCTCTGATTGTAACAAGCACCCGTGACCTATGGACTATGGAACTTGGACTTGGAATGTTCCAGTACAGGTTCACAGTTGATCTGGGGCCTATCAATGCAGGATCAATGCTTTCAGTATTCCCTGTGCTTATTGTCTTCCTCTTCCTTAGGAAGAAAATCGTACGTGGAATAACCCTTACAGGTCTCAAGAACTGATTATGAAGATTGTCGATTTTCGTGTAAGCTATGGCTTTTCTCCGAAGAAGGTGATAAAAGCTGATTTGGATTATGTCCTTCAGCTTCTTGAAAGAACTGGGGTCACTTGTGCATTGCTTCATAGCCTGAAGGGTATGCATTATGACCCTATGGAAGGAAACAATGATTGTGTTGAAGCGTGCAGAACCAGAAGCACAGATTCACTTAGGCTGATTCCAGTTGGCACTTTCAATCCTCTTGAAGGGATTGAAAGATGCTCAGAAGTCATCCAAAAGGGTTTGAATTCAGGAATCCGTTTCTGGAGACTCTATCCGAAGGAACAGAATTGGACTTCCGATCATCCTGTGTTCAAGCTTCTGATTCCTGTTCTATCCTCGAACAGATGCATAATTGCAATTGACAGCACGCCGGCGGAAATCGAAAGGATTGCTATTCTTGCTGGTTCTGACTGCCCTGTTGTAACTAGCCTTCACTACTATGACAGTGCAGACTGGTGTCTTCGCTTATCTGAACTGAAGAATGTGTTTCCAACTGCCAGGCTTCTTCATGGCCCTGGCAGTTTCAGCTATGCAATGAAATACTTCCCTGGACGAATCGTCTTTGAGTCAGATGCTCCATTCGGAGCTCCCTCGTCGGTTATCGGCCTTATCAATCCGCAGCACCTTGATGATGTCTGTCTGCGGAATGCAGATGCACTTCTAAGGAGGCTGGGTTTTGATTGTTGATATCCATGGACATCTTGGAAGATGGTATTTCCCAACCGATGACGTAACTGCCGAAGAGGCAGAAAAGACCTTGCAGCACAATGGCGTTGACTTGCTGATAGTTTCTTCGTCTTATGCGCTTCGATATGATTTCATTGAAGGAAACCGAAGACTGGCAGAGGCTATTCATGATCATCATCGGCTCAAGGGCTATATTGCCTTGAATCCGAACTATCCCAAGGAGTCGATTGCCGAGATAGCGAAATATTCTGACAATCCTGATTTCGTCGGGGTGAAAATCCATCCTGAAATAAGCAAGCATCGGCTTGATACCGTTGAAGGCCTTGAGATCTCAAGGGCAATAGCTTCCAGCGGACTTCCTCTTCTGATTCACACATTCGGATCAGAAGAGGAGACTCCGTTTCAGGTGCTGAAGCCTCTTGAAAAGAATCCGGATATGAAGATCATTCTTGCTCATTCTGGCGGTTTTGATTGGTATCTGGCCCAGAATATATCAGAAGCAAGCCAGAATCTCTATTCTGAGATATGCTGCAGCTGCACATGCCCTCAGAAGATTGAACAGCTCATTGGTTCCTTTGGAGAGAATAGGGTACTTTTCGGAAGCGATTTTACCTTATTTGACGAGGCATACAGCCTGGGAATGGCTAAGGATGCAGATCTTGCCTCCGAACAGAGACGAAAGCTGATGGGTGCCAATGCAGTGAAGCTATTTGGTTTGGAGGAAAGGAAATGATTAGTGTAAGTTTCAACGAATTGAACCTTCTCAAGCAGATCATGGACAGCACAATGGATGCTATAGTCAAAAGAAGCAGTGCAGATCCTTCTTATGGATGGATAAATCTGAAGCTTGATGCCATTGATGGAAGCGATCATTTCAATGACACTGGAATCAGAGGGAAGAAACATATTTACACGTGGATCCAAGGAAGAGGTCTTGAAGCCATTTGCACCCATATCTCATGGTATGGAATGTTCAATGGATATCATATTCCAGATACTGCTTCCTTGAGAACGCTTGCCGATTCAGTTGCATCGAATCTGAAGAAAAGCCTTGATTTCCATCATGGGCATCTTCCATTTGACATAGATACGGATGGCCGAAGCGATTACAAGACAAATGGAATGTGGACGATGAGTGATCTGTTCTGCAGCCGCGGCTTGTATGCTTATGGCATGATGTTCGGAAATGATGAGCAGAAGAGATTCGGAAGATGCTATCTAGATCAGACTATAGACGCAATTCTTGCTGACAGGTTCTACAATGATCAATTGTCATTCGACTCTTCTCAGTACCGTGCCTATGATGATGGACGCTCTTCATACGCCGGCCAGATGCTTGCTCTTGGCGGCATCGTCCTTAAGATGAAGCTTGAAAAAGACCCTGAAGCTCCTGAACAGGGAAGGAAGCTGATTGAATATGTTTTCTCTCATCATTGCAACCGCAATGGAAGATGGAAAGGCATTGCAAAGGACACAATTGTCGAATGGATTGGAACTGATGGCAATCCTAGCCGCAATGAAGATGAAAGAATGCTTCTGGATCCAGGGCACGCTCTTGAGTTCGTTGGGCTAAGCACCCAGATGATTGATGTCTTGGAAAAGCAATATGAACTTTATTCTGATGATCGAAAGTGGATTGAAGGCATCAAAGCGATCATGCCTTCTGTTTTGAAAGCCAATTTCAGGCATGGATTCAGAAAGCCAGGTGGAATCGCCAAGGGCGTTGATGCCGAGACCAATGAGGTCCTTGTGTCTTCGATGCCATGGTGGGCTGTTCCTGAAACGATGAGAGCTCTGGTTCTTACCGAGAAGCTCTGCAGCAGTGATGCGTTCACATCGTGGGCACAGAGACAATACCTGCGTTGCCTCAAGGCTTTCAAGAAGTATTACTTCGATGCTTCTCCTAGTCCGATTGCTGTCCAGACAATCGACACGGAAGGCAAGGCAGTCGCTGTGATACCTGCTACTCCGGACCTTGATCCGGGCTACCATACAGGGCTTTCCTTCATGACATGCTATGATGCTCTTTCAATTGGATTTCCAATGAATATGCAGAAAAGCGAGGTTGGAATCAATCCGCAGAAGCCTTGCCTTCTAAGCGGACATGTAGCCAGAGATAAAGCCTGCGATGGAATCCTTGATCCGATTTCTGCAAGGATTCTTGTCCTCAGGTCTGCTTATTCGCAGGTAGCCTTGCTGTCGCTTGACTTGCTCGAGCTTGACAAAACCTGGGTTATAGAGATACAGAAAAGGCTTTCGCCTGTCATAGATGTAGAACCTTCTTCGATTCTTGTATGCTCGACTCATACCCATACGGCTCCTGCTGCAATCGATCTTGGTATTCTTAAAGCAAACAAAGCCTATCTCAGATTTGCATCGTCACAGATTGCCAAGGCAGCTAGATCTGCAATGAAGATGAAGGCGATGCCTGTTCAAGCCTTCTATGCAGAGACCATGACCTCATTCGGAGTGAACAGGCGCTATCATGATCCGTGCACGGGCAAGATATCGATGCGTCCGAATCCTGAAGGCTCGATAGATGCCAGCCTTCCTGTGATAGCATTCAAGTCGGAAGATGGGGGATACGCTGCAATAATCTTCAACTGCTCGGTTCATCCAACGACACTTGGCGTTGATGTTCACAAGGTTTCAGCTGATTATCCAGGAAGAATCACCAGTTGCCTGAAAGATGAATTCGGACAGGATCTGATGGGCTTCCCAATAACAGGAGCCTGCGGAGATACCCGCCCGGCGCTTCTGACTGGGGATAAAGAGCATTTCAGAGATGGAGATGAAGCGGACCTGGCACGAATCGGGAAACAGACGGGCCAAGCAATAATCAAAGCTCTGCAAACGGCCAGGAAACTTAACGAAAACTGCGCTTCTGCATTCCAGGATTCGGTTCGCTTCCAGATGTCTGATGTGCCTGACAGGCAATGGCTTGAGACGTATCTATCTGAAAACTCTTCCAATCTTTCCAAGGCTTTGAAAGCCGAAGCCAGGCTGAGCGAATTCGCAAGATGCCATGACAATCCCGTATGGGATGTGAAAGCCGGAAGAAGCTGGGCAAAGGACCTCCTGAAGCGTGATTCGATTGCTGATGCAGTTACCGAAACAGTCAGTATTGTGAACATATGCGGCATCATGATGTTCTGTGTTCCTGGAGAACTTTTTTCTGATGTCGGAATGAAGATCAAAGGATTGGCCAAAGAAAGCCGCGCAATGATTGCTGGCTACTGCGGCGGCTCTGTAGGGTATCTTCCTTCATCTTCTGCAATGAACCAAGGCGGGTATGAAGTGCTTGGAGCGTATAAGTATTACTATCTTCCAGGCCCCTTCACTTCTGATCTGGAAAGCACGCTTATTGCTTCAATGGAGCATCTTTGCAAGGAGAGCAAAGACAATGATTCGTACAGACAACTTCATATCTGAACCAGCAGCTTCTTCAATGAAGCTTGCGTATCCTTTTGATGCATTTGTCTTTGCATCAGGAGAAACGCTTGGCTATCTGTGTTCGGTTACGCTTCATGATCAGTTCCTAAGTCCAGACGCTTCTATACAGGCTTATAGAAATGGCGTTCCTGTCATTGAAGAGCTTTTCGATGGCGTGGATATCATTGTGCCGATTTCAACACCGATTATCAAATACGGACATCTCAATTCTCTTGGGGTACCTCTTCTTTTCCCGGAGACAGGTCAGGTGGCTCTTGATATGAAGCAAGGCCTCAGCCTTGAATCAGTCTTGGAGCTTCTTGGAAAGCCGCATGATTTCAAAAGCGGGCTGACAAGCTTTCAGATTGATTACCTTGAGGCAATGCGTAAGGCATTCCCGGGCAAGAGAGTACATTGGGGATGGCAATGGGAAGGCCCTGTAACGACTTTGTGGGGTTTGACCGGAAATGACTGCATGTATGGTGTATACGATGACCCAGAGCTTTTTGAACAATGCATGGAAGCCATTGTTTCAAGTCTGATTGAGTATGCAAAGTTCTATTGCAGAATCGATGGAACCAGCGTTCTTGATCCTTTCCCTGACCATGGAAGGATATGCGATGACATTGCTGCGATGTTTTCTCCAGATATCTGGAAAGAATTTGTCCTTCCTTACTGGAAAAGATACTGGAGAGAAGCGCCTGTGCCCGAAATCAAGCTCCACTGCGAAGATATGAAGGAGAAGCATCTGAGGCTTCTTGATGGATTGAGCATAACTGATTACGATCCTGGGATTTCACCATATATCAATCCTGAAATAATCAGAAAGAGCACTTCAACGCCTTTCTGCTGGCGGCTTGGGAGTTTCTTGTACCCTCAGATGAGCGAAGATCAGTGCTATGACTTCGCGGTTCAGGCAGCAATAGATGGTGCATGCTACACGTTCACGGCAATCGAGCCGATGATGTGTGAAGCCGGCATCGTAAAAAAAATCAAATCATATTACAAAGGAGCCCAAGATGTTCGGAAAGCCCTTCTGAACGGATGTTCAAGGCTAGGCTTGAAGAAACTTCTTCATTGTGCTTATCCTGAAGGATATTGGGAAACATGGGAAGGCTTCAGAAAATAACCGGAGGAGTTTTATGGAAAAAAGAAAGTATTCAGATCTTGAAGTGAAGATCTATCCGAACAGAACATTGATGGGGGAAGCTGCCGCAAAGGACGCTGCTGCATGCATCAGAGAACTGCTGTCCAGTAAACCTGAGATTAACTGCATCTTCGCAGCTGCGCCATCGCAGAATGATTTCCTGAAAGCGCTTGCAGCTGACAAAACCATCGACTGGACCCGGATCAATGCCTATCATATGGATGATTACGTCGGTCTTAAGCAGGGAAGCCCCGCCTCTTTCAGCGGCTTTCTAAAGAATGCAATATTCGACAGGGTTCCCTTCAAGACAGTAAACCTTCTTGACGGACAGGCCGATCCTGAGAAGGAATCCGAACGCTATTCGGAACTCCTGAAGGCTCACCGGACCGATATCGTTTTCATGGGAATCGGGGAAAACGGCCATATTGCATTCAATGATCCCGATGTCGCTGACTTTCATGATTCGAAGTATGTGAAGACGGTGAAGCTCGATGATGTCTGCCGGATGCAGCAGGTCCATGATGGCTGCTTCCCGACTTTCGACGATGTCCCGAAACAGGCATTCACTGTCACAATACCAGGACTGATGGCAGCTTCTTACCATTTCTGCATTGTTCCTACGAAGCTAAAGGCTCCTGCAGTGAAGAACATGCTTGAAGGCCCGGTGAGCGAGAAATGTCCTGCAAGCATCCTCCAGACAAGGCCTCAGGCTCGATTGTATCTTGATGCTTACAGCGCCAGCCTGCTAGAATAGAAGTTGGAGCTCGCTGGTGGATTTTTCAATTGCGGAATACTACAAGACCTATGGTTACTCTCAGAAAGCCGTTGAGAAGGCCTCGATTTTCGAGACTATCGTAAACGGCGATGAGACGACGCGAAAGCGCCTCAACCAGATATACAAGGTGAGGCCTAACAACATAACCTTGCAGGTTCAGGAACTGATTAACCAAGGTCTGGTCATAGAAGGCCAGCCGGTTCGGAGCTCTAAGCAGGGGCGCCCTGAAATTCTTCTGAAGGCCAATCCCGGAAAGCTGGTAAGCATTGGAATCTGGGTGGAGTCCGACAAGCTAAGCGGTGCAGTGCTGGACATGAATGGGAAGCTGTATCTTCGCCATTCAGTTCAGCTTGGACAGGACACTGGCAATGCAGAATTCCAGAAGGCATTGTTTGAGCTGATCGACCTGATTTCTTCCCGTGTGTCTTCGAATCAGATAATTACCGGAATCGGGCTTTCTCTTCCTGGATTCAGCGATATCACCGAGCAGAAATGGATATTCAACTCAAGATGGCCAGGAGTCTCTGACTATGATTTTTCTGCGGTAAGGGCACGCTATGGATTGCCTCTGAGCCTGGATCAGAAGCTTGAATCCGAGCTGGCCGCAATTATTGGCAAGAACAAAAGGTATCAGGACAAGAACATCTTCCTTGTCCACTGGGGATTCGGAATAGGGGGAGCCTATTCACATCAGGGAATGGTCATGCATTCCAAGTTCGGGAGCTTTGCCGAGATCGGACACACGAAGGTGCAGAACCCAAGGCATCTGAAATGCAAATGCGGAGAGCTTGACTGTGTTGAGACGATAGCTTCGGGCTGGGCTTTATTGCCTTATCTAAGGCAGAAGATGGGGACTGTGCCGGAGAACGAAACTGATCTCGGACGGTTGCTTTCCAAGGCTCATTTCGAAAGCGATCCTGTGATCAAAGAGGCAATTCAGACCATAAGCCAGGTGATGAGCATGGTCTACAGGATATTCTGTCCTGATTTGGTTCTCTTCTATGGGCCGTTCACTATGAACATGTTTGTACGTCAGGAATTAAGAGGCGAGACCGACAGCATTGCTCCAAGCTATGCAAAAGGTGTCGAGCTTCAGTTCCTGGACAAGGACTTGAGCGAATACGATCCGCTTGGCGCTGCCATGGGATTCATAAAGGATGAATTGGTACGCCAGCTGATGCCGGCTTCGAATTGAATCAGAAGGAGTGTGATATGAAGAACGGAAAGTATGGATTTGGAATAATCGGACTTGGAATGATATCATCGTTTCATGCAAAAGCCATTGCATCGCTTGATGATGCTTATCTTGTCGCTGGCTTCGACATGGTTCCGGGCAAAGCCGAATCATTCTGCAAGGACAAAAGCGGAGTGAAGCCTTACGACAGGCTTGAGGATTTCCTGGCCAATCCCGAAATCGATGTCGTGACAGTCACAACTCCAAGCGGAGCGCACCTCGAAGTTGCTCTTCAGGCCATCAATGCTCACAAGAATGTGATTATCGAGAAACCTATGGAAATCACTCCTGAACGCATAGACCAGCTTATCACAGCAGCCAAGGCGAACCACGTGATGCTTGCCGGGGTGTTCCAGTCACGATACATGGAAGCCTCTAATCTTGTGAAGAAAGCCATTGAAGAAGGACGCTTCGGCCAGCTTACATTGTGCAATGCACAGGTGAAATGGTACCGCAGCCAGGAGTACTATGACTCGGTCGGCTGGCGCGGAACATGGAAGCTTGACGGCGGCGGTGCTCTGATGAACCAGAGCATCCATGCGATCGACCTTCTTCAGTGGTTCGGCGGCCCTGTCAGCGAAATCAGCGGAGTCACTGGCCTGCTTGGTCATAAGAACATCGAAGTCGAGGATACTGCTGCAGCAGTCCTGAAGTTTCAAAACGGTGCAATCGGCGTCATCGAGGGATCCACGGCTGTCTATCCCGGCTTCCTCAAGAAGATTGAAATATGCGGAACAAAGGGCAGTGCTGTCCTGGAAGAGGAATCATTGACTCTGTGGAAGTTCGATGAAGAACGGCCTGAGGATGAGAAGATCCGACAGGAGTTCATGGACAAGAATTCCTCGAAGGGCGGTTCATCAGATCCTGCGGCAATCAATTTCGTCGGGCATGCAAGATGCTTCGAAGATGTGATTCATGCAATCAAGACAGGAACTCTTCCGAAGGTCACCGGCGAGGAAGCAAGGAAGTCAGTGAAGATAATCTGCTCGATCTACAAGAGCGCGCAGACAGGAGCGAAGGTAGTTTTCTAGTTTGGATGGACTTCAGGTTCCAAGCATTCTGCCTTGGTGAAAGGTTCATTGAAAAAGACATCGGACTTTTCCATTTCCGATCAATGATGAGAAAGCTTTATAATTGTTGTTCTCAAAACGCAGTCTGCCGGCGGTGATGGCTGGATTGATTCTATGTTTATGAGAGAATTCACACAGATCCCTGCTGCTGGAATAGACAGTCAATCCAGAGCTGTTCCAGACATCGTCCGGAATAAGCATCTTTTTGGCAAATGAATCAGCTTCTCCTTCTGAATCTTTCATTTCATCTGTCATGTCATCGAAGAATGCCATGTTGGTATCTGTCAAGTGGAGCTTCACATGAGCGAGTTCGTGAAAAAGCGTGAACCAGAATGAATCGAGCCTGTCATAACGAAGCGTCAATGCTACCAGAGGGGATTTGTCCGGCATTAGCATTGATGAACCATCAAGATGAGTTGATTTCAGATGCTTTTCAACGACGAAATGGATTCCTTTCTGGTTGAGCATTTCCTTTGCAAGCCAAGGTCCGTTCTCTTTGCAGCTGAGAGCGGAGAGCTCTTCAAAGAAATCATCTGATAGGACATTGCTATTCCAAGTTGGGATTCCTGTGTTGGAAGCTGCGATATTCATCACTCTGATTCTCCAAGCCAATAAAGTCTCCTCTGTTTGCTTGCTGCTTTCAGTTTTTGATTTTCGGTTATAGCAAAGTGAAAAGTCATTGATGCTGAAAGAACCTATGAATTTGGTCAGCAATTCTTTCTTGTAAATCTTAGCACTTTGAAGTGTGCCATCGAAGAACCCTGAAAACCAGCCTCTGCTGAACATCTCAGTAAAAGGGAAATTAGATCCGTGCTTCATGATTTCCTCATCTGGGAGTTCAGCACATTGATTCTGAATCAGTATTTCAGCCGGGATGTTCAATCCTATTGAAAGATTTCTGATCATAGCAAGACTTAGCCGTCGTTTTCCTGAAAGAATCTCAGATACTTTCGATTTGCTCCCAATGAACGGGATCAGGTCCTTGCTTTTCAGCCCCTGCTGGTTCATTCGGAATTTGATTGCTGAAACCGGATCTGGAGATTCGATCGGGAAATGCTTTGCTTCGTAAGCTTCTACAAGCGTGGAAAGGACATCAAGTTCGTCTCCCTCATTTGTGTTTGGCTTTGATTCAAATAAAGCTGATATCCTGGAAAGAGCCATTTCATAATCTGCTTCTGTTTTAATAGGTCTAATAGTCATTTTAAATTTCCTCCGCATCAACTGCGTCATATTCCGCATATGTTCCAATGAACCGGATATAGATCAAGGCGAATTCATAATTGATCTTTACAATAAGCCTGAATTTGTTTCCGCAGATATTGAACACGACATGATTCTTCTTCAGGATGCTTGCTGATTTGAATTGCTCCTTGATTTCAGCAGGAGTTTTCCATTGTGCATGGCTTGCTTCAGCATACCATGACTTCAGTGCCATTTCAGATTCTGGCTTTTTGTTCCGATAATCAATCAATGTCTTTCTTGCAATGATTCTCACAACGGGTAATTCCTAAGTTAATACTAAAAGTTCCCTTTTAGGGAACTTTTACAAATGATATTTTCTATTTATTGAAATGTCAACTGCTTAACTCATTTTTACTTGCGTGACCATTCAGCATGAAATTTCCCATTTAGGAAAATACTTCCTGAATAGTCTTGCTTTTTTCCCAATTCGGAAAAAACTTCACAAAAAGATGGTTTCATACACAGCTGTCGAATATACAATGACAAAATATCCATTTTTTGTCTGATATACTCGACAAGAGCTCTGATTTCCATGCCATTCTTGAAGTGGCCTTGAAGCAATGATTGTTTTGCTTCTGATGATAGTGTAGAATGCTGATATGAAACATGTTTTATTGCAGGAAATGACGGATAAGGACATCAAGCTCCTTTACGAGACAGTGAAAGTCGCACATGAGGCGATGCTTGGCGGAAATCATCCGTTCGGAGCTTTGCTGGCCGATGAGAATGGAGAAGTGCTGCTGAGACAGGGCAACTGCTCCACTCATTCCAGTCCTTGCCTTCATGCCGAGACTGCTCTGATGATCGAGGCAGGGAAGAGATTCAGTCCAGAGAAGCTTGCTCTGTGCAGCCTGTATTCAACAGCCGAGCCGTGCGTGATGTGCTGCGGGGCCATGTACTGGACCAACGTGAGGAGGCTTGTCTATGGAATAAGCGAGGTTCAGCTGCTGAAGCTTACCGGAAGCAACGACCTCAATCCGACTTTCAGCCTGCCTTGCATCGATGTATTCGAGAGCGGTCAGAAGGACATCGTGGTCTGCGGGCCGACTAAGGATTCAAAATTGATTGATGCAATCCTGGAGGATCACAAGAGCTTCTGGAAAAGCCACTGATTTCCTTTTTTGTCTTGCTGTAGCGCAGCGCGCAGATCGGGTCGCCTTTTGCTATGCACTGGGGCAGGTCGAGCCTTGCATGGTAGCATTCCCCGATTCCGTGGTCGCCGCACATGGCGATGTCGCAGAGCTTTGCGATTTCCTCGTCCGAGGCGCCCTGCTTCTGCCATGCCTTGACCAGCGGGCAGTAGTGGAAGTCTATGTCCAGCTCATCATCGGTGGATTTCTTAATGTCCATCTCGAATACCATCTGTGCGGGCTTGCCGAACAAGGTCTTCTTCAGGCCCCTAAGCGAATCTGTTTTGCCTTTGCTCACCAGGTTCTTTCCCTGGTACAGCCCGCAGCGCCGGATTGCCTCCGGAGCTGACTTGTCAATGTTCTGGCCGTCTTTTCCGGCTTGGTCGAGCAGAAGGAAAAGCCAAAGCGCCCGGTGCTCGAGCAGCTCCCGGATTGCTGTCACCAGTTTGCCATGGTGCTTGGGTTCGTTTGTTATTATTGTGTTCATGCCTGCATTATACACCTGAAAGCAAGAGAAGGCGAGGTGTGAGGGTTTGGCCAGAAACCGTAGAAAAAATACGATTTGTATTGCGATATGACTGATTAAACATTATACTTTGATTGTGGATATGCTTTCATATCTCAAAGAAGGGCTTATGCTAACACGGT
>Ga0265294_10003119_pt1 | contig 21424 bp, 17 predicted proteins | sample MunlanPumphouse3_FD_192504 | JGI IMG/M metagenome (GOLD analysis project Ga0265294, IMG submission 192504) | Groundwater microbial communities from a municipal landfill in Southern Ontario, Canada - Pumphouse #3 | ecosystem: Environmental > Aquatic > Deep subsurface > Groundwater | place...
GACCTCGAGGCCGAAGAAGCAACGGCAGGGAGTGGTATGGTTGGCAGAATTGGAGAAGCCTATATCAGTTTAGCGCCACACGAAAAGGAAAACCACTTGATTGCCAGATACAAACTCAGAGACGGGCAGACTCCGGAGAGTGAGGTCTGGAAGATAGAAGACTATCCTTTACTTGAACTGGCCCCGAATGAAGACCCTACCGCATATAAAACGACCGGAGGCAATAGTGGCACCGGTGGCAGGCCAAAGGTATTCACTGAAGAGATGGTTCTCAACCTCTTTCCAGATTTCAAAGCGGAGATAAAGGCCGCTGACCTTTGGGATATGTGCCGCAAAAAATACAACATGAGCCAGACAACCGCGGAGAGACTTCTCCGGGAGCTGAGGGACAGCGGGGAGCTGGAAAGCGTGGATGGAAAATACAGACGAAAATTCACACCCAATGAAAATGTGTAGCCGGGGAAGACTCACTGACTTTCAAAACACCCCCCCATAGTTATGAAGGTTTTGAAGTTAAGGGGAGTTTTGAAGGTTTGACCTCTATACCTTCAAAACCTTCAAAACTAGTTATGAAGGTCATAAGTAATTGATATATATATACTTATCCTATAAAACTTCATAACTCCAAAAGTCTACACGCGCGCACGCGCGCGCGCGCGAGGGTTATGAAGGTTTTGAAGGTTTAATGATAACTAGCTCATTTACATATTGTTATGACCTTCATAACTAGTTTTGAAGGTGAGGGGAGTTTTGAAGGTTTGACCCCTTACCTTCAAAACCTTCAAAAGTCTACTCGCTCGCGAGCGAGGCTTGAAGACCCCCCTATAAGGAATCTTTTTAGGGCCCCCCCCAGTAGGTTCCGAGTGCCAGAGGGCCGGTGTTCTCGTACCTGAGGCAAAAAAAGTGTGTCCAAATTTTTTCTAGCAGATGGCAACACCGGAGGCACTAGAGTGTCTTCGGCCATCAAAACTCTTGAAATTCCTTGCAAGTGACTATGGATTAGGCCCTTAAAAAAAAGTCATGAGTGGGCGGGTTTTGGCGTGTTTGGGTACCGGCATATAGAAGTTTTGAGTCAAGAGGTTCCCTATGGGGGGAGGGGTAGCTGGCAAGGTAACGTCTCTACCGTGGGAGGGCGAGAAGAGGCAAAGCCGCGGCCAAGTTAGTGAGTGGACACTTCGGGGTGCATCATTCCTTTTCCGGCAGGTCTTCCCATACCAGCCGAACAATCAAAACGCGCCAGAAACGATTCTAGGACGAATCACAATTTTTTGAGCTCTCTTTATCCGCGGAAGAACGTTTAGTGACCTTAAAGAACTTGTTTTCAGTGGCTTATATTAAATTCGTGTGTCCCGAATTTGTGTCCACGCTTGGAGGACACACAATAACATACTGGTTTTAAGCTTGTTATGTATGGTTTTAACCATTTTTTCTTCCTTTTGTTAGGTTTAATGGTTCAAATTCTGATTTTCCAAACTCATGGTTTTATGATTTCAGCCAGAAGAAGGGGCATAAAATAAGGTTCAAACCGTGATTGTGCCCCCTTTCGTGTGTCCTAATTTGTGTCCTATTGAGACACGAAAAGACAGACCTGCACAAAACGCCCCAAAAGTCAAGACAAAAATTTCAAAAATGAGGCTAGAATTCGTAAGTGGTTGATTTTCAAGGGGTGAATGGGTGAAAAAAGACAAAAAAATGGTTGCGGGGAGAGGACTTGAACCTCTGACCTTCAGGTTATGAGCCTGACGAGCTACCGACTGCTCCACCCCGCGTCCAACGCGAAAAAGACTATATCTGAAGAGGCCTTTCTTAGCAAGCTGTATTTGGAAATATCTGAAGAAATTTTCAGGACTATTTAGCTCTTCTCGCTGCCGGGGCCTTCCTTCTGGCCGTAGTAGGCGCCTGAGCCGTGTTTGCGGGAGAAGTGTTTATTGAGAAGGTGCTGGGGAATGTAATGGGCATTGGGCTTGATGAGCCTGGTTTGGGTCGCCATCAAGGCCACTTGCTCCAGGACGACCGCATTGGCCACGGCTTCCTCCGGGGTTTTGCCCCAGACGAAAGGTCCGTGATGGGATACCAGCACTGCGGGGCAGAGCATGGGGTCCAGGTCCTTAAAGCACTCCACGATGAGCTTGCCCGTATTGAGTTCGTAATCGGTCTGAACCTCTTCAGGCCACATGACCCGGGTGCAGGGGATGGAGCTGCTGAAGTAATCGGCATGGGTAGTACCAAACACGGGAATTTCCGCGCAGGCCTGTGCCCAGACCGTTGCCTGCAGACTGTGCGTATGGACAATGGCGCCGATGCCGGGGAAGCTGCGGTAGAGCTCCAGATGTGTCGGCGTATCGGAGCTGGGGTTGAGAGAGCCTTCTTCCACGGGTTGACCGCTTTCCAGATCCACCAGCACGATATGTTCGGGTCTGAGCTTGTCATAGGGTACGCCGGAAGGCTTGATGGCGACCAGGCCCTGATCGCGGTCAATGGCACTGACGTTGCCCCAGGTCAGAACGACCAGGGCTTCGGTTTTGAGCCTGAGATTGGCCTTGCAGACCTCTTCTTTGATGTGCGTGTGGTTTTTCATGAAATTCGTTAAAGTAGATGTTGGTACTCTGGAGATTGGGATATCTTCGCCAAAAGCTCTTTAATCCGCTGCGATTGAGATTGATGAGCGATCAGGGTGACGTCATCGGTGAAAACGACGAGCGATTTCTGAACGCCCAGGAGAGCCGTCGGGGTGCGGGAAAGTTTCTGGCGGACGTCGAAAACCAGATTTTCATTCGAATCCAGGCAGATGAAGGGCGTATTGGAGCAGTTGCCCGAGCCGTCGTGCTGCAAGTGCCGCATGAGCGCAGGCCAGGAGCCCAGGTCGTCCCATTCGAAGGAGGTATCGGCCACCAGGATATTGTGCGCCTTTTCCATGAGGGCGAAATCAATGGAGATTTTCGTAATCCCGGGGTAATCCTCTTCCAGCGTCTGCTTCAAGTGATCGGTAGAGGCACTCGCGGCCGCTTTCCAGCGCAGGAAAGCATCGGCCATGAGCGGTTGATGCTGGCGCAGGTTCTTGAAAAGAGTCTCGCAGGACCAGAGGAACATTCCGGCATTCCAGCGATAATCGCCCGAGGCCAGGTATTTCTCCGCGGTTTCCAGGTTTGGTTTTTCCACGAAAGCCAGCGCCTTGAAAAAAGGAGTGCTTTTCTTTTTCAGAGCCGCGGAAGGGGAGCCCGCTTCCGGGGGAAAAGCTTCCCCGAGCCGTATATATCCAAAACCGGTGGAGGGTTCAGTAGGCTGAATCCCCAGCGTAATAAGCGCCTCGGATTCCTCTGCCACAGACCAGGCATCCAGGAGGGTCTGGCGGAAAAGCTCGACCGTAGGAATCAGATGATCGGCCGAAAGGACCGCCATGACGCCCTGCGGATTACGAGCCGCGACCAGTGCAGCCCCCAGCGTCACGGCTGCGCAGGTATCGCGCCCGACGGGTTCAGCGATGATGTTATCATCAGGCAACTCCGGCAACTGCCGGCGAACCGCATCGGCCTGTTGCCGGTTGGTGATAATGAAAATATGATCGGCTTCGACAACCGGCAGGACTCGGTCCACCGCCTGTTGAAGCAGAGAGCGGGCGCCCAGAAGCTTGATCAATTGCTTTGGAGTTGCCTGGCGGCTTACCGGCCAGAAGCGCTCACCGCGTCCCCCGGCCATAATGACCACATAGCGATTACTCAGATTGCCGGCGGCTTCGTTCATATCAAAGTTCACGAGGTTTAATCCATGATTTGGGCCAGTGCATTCCACCAGAGCGAGTGAAGAGCAGGGATGCTCCAGCTCAGGGTTGAAGCGGTGGCGGTTGTGATGTCGAGTGTGGCAGCCTTGCAGCAGCCGGTGACTTTCCCGATCACGGTTGCCGTTACAGAGCCGGCCCGGGCCTTAGCCAGAACCTGCTCGGCATGGTCGGCAGAGGTGCTCACAACGATACGGGACTGAGTTTCCCCAAAGAGGAGGGCGTCCAGACGCAAGGATTTCACGCCGGAGAGATCGATCTTGGCTCCCTTGAAGACGGTTGTATTCAAGGCCAAGTTTTTACTGAAACAGCTTTCGGCCAGGCAAACGGCCAGACCCCCTTCGCTGCAATCATGGGCGCTCTTGATCCAGCCCGAGCGGATGCATTCCAGCGTCAGATCCTGAACCGCCTTTTCTTTCTTGAGGTCGCAGCGCGGAGGTAAACCATTCTTCACATCGTGTTTTGCCATCAGGTATGCGGAGCCGCCCAGACCCAGGTTAGGGTCGGCAGAATCGACCGCATCACCCAGAAGGATAATTACGTCGCCTTCATCTTTGAACCACTGAGTGGTGATGTGCTCCTTTTTCTCGATGAGGCCTACCAATGCGAGGGTAGGGGTCGGATCGATGGCACCCATGGGGTTCTGGTTGTAGAGGCTGACGTTGCCGCCGGTCACCGGGGCATTGAAAGCTGCGCAGGCCTCCGCCAATCCACGCACCGATTCCTTCAATTGGAAGAAGAGCTCGGGATTATGCGGATTGCCGAAATTCAAATTATCCGTGCTGCCCAACGGAGTCGCACCAGAGCAGGCCAGATTGCGTGCGCATTCAGCCACGACCGTCTTGCTGCCTTCGTAAGGATCCAGATAGACGTAAACACCGTTGCCATCCACCGAGAGGGCAATAAATTTCTCGATTCCCGCGGGGACAGATTCCGCAGCTCCCTCGGGGAGCGTCGGCAGGCTGTCGCCTTTAATGCGGACCACGGCTGCATCCGAACCGGGGCAAACCACTGAGCCGTCACGCACCATGTGGTCATATTGGCGATAGACCCAATTCTTGGAAGCGATCGTGGGCGTTTGCAGGAGCATCTCCAGGTCTTTGGCCGGGCTGGTTGTATCGGAGAGTGAATCCACCCGATACGCGCGCACGCCCTGCATGTAAGCGGGCTCTTTGGAATCGCGGTGATAAACCGGGGAATCATTGGCGATCTTGGCCGCCGGGATATTGGCGACGACCTGGCCGTGGTTCTTCACGACCATGTGGCCGGTATCTGTCACTACGCCGATTTCGGACCAGGGCAGATCCCATTTGTCAAAAATACGCTGTACCTCTGCTTCGTGTCCCTTATTGACGATGATGAGCATTCGTTCCTGGGATTCGCTCAGCATGATTTCGTAAGGAGTCATGCCGGTGGCGCGCTGAGGAACTTTGCTGAGCTCGATCTCGATACCGGTGCCGGCACGGGCAGCCGTTTCGCAGGTCGAGCAGGTAAGCCCGGCGGCTCCCATATCCTGAATGCCGGCGACCGCATCCTTGGCGGCCAGAAGCTCCAGACAAGCCTCCATTACCAGCTTTTCCATGAAGGGGTCGCCTACCTGAACGGCTCCGCGCTGTTGCTCGGCAGAGGCCTCGGTTAAATCCTGCGAGGCGAAAGCGGCTCCGGCCAGACCGTCACGACCAGTTGCGGGCCCGACATAAAAGACCGGGTTGCCGATACCCTTGGCAGCACCGCGGGCGATCTGTTCATGGCGCAAGACACCCAGGCAAAAGGCGTTGACCAGCGGATTGCCTTCGTAAGAATCGTCAAAGCAGACTTCTCCGGCGATTGTCGGGATGCCGAAGCAGTTGCCGTAATGGGCGATGCCGCCTACCACACCGCGGAAAAGACGCTGGACTTCCGGCGAAGAGAGATTGCCGAAACGCAGCGAATTCATGGCGCAGATGGGGCGCGCACCCATGGTGAAAATATCCCGGATGATGCCGCCTACGCCGGTAGCCGCACCCTGGAAGGGTTCGACTGCGCTGGGGTGATTGTGCGACTCCATCTTGAAAGCGATGGCCAGATTATCGCCAATATCGATGATGCCGGCATTTTCTTCGCCGGCACCGACCAGGATTTTCTTTGAGCGGGTTGGAAATTGTTTCAGTAAGGGCTTGGTGTTCTTGTAGGAGCAGTGTTCGCTCCACATCACCGAGAAGATGCCCAGTTCGGTATAGTTGGGTTCTCTGCCCAGAATTTTGAGGATATTCTCGTATTCCTCCGGTGTGATTCCGTGTTGTGCCACCAGTTCGGGCGTAATAGCAGGGTCTTTTGTCATAGTTAGAGAATCAAAATGAGAAGTAAAGGGTTATGAGCGTTTCCGGTTTTCGAGGAATTGAACCATGCTCTCCAGGAGGATGCGGCCATCGTGACCGGAGAGAATTTCTTCGCTGGCACGCTCGGGGTGGGGCATGAGACCTGCCACATTTTTCTGAGCGTTACAGATACCGGCGATATTGAGCAGGGAACCATTGGGGTTGGATTCCGGGGTAGTGTTGCCGTGGCGGTCGCAATAGCGCCAGAGGATTTGCCCGTTTGCCTCCATCTGCTTGAGTGTTTCAGCGTCGGCGAAGTAGCAGCCTTCTCCGTGGGCGATCGGGATTCTCAGGAGCGTTCCTTCCGGGGCTTTGCAGGTAAAGGGCGTATCCGGGTTGCCAGTGCGCAGCCAGACGAACTCGCAGCGGAACGTGATGCCTTTATTGCGGATCAACGCTCCGGGCAGGAGTCCGGCTTCACACAAGATCTGGAACCCGTTGCAGATGCCCAGCACCAATCCGCCGCGGTCGGCAAACTGCTTCACAGCGGCCATGATGTTGCTGTAGCGGGCGATGGCGCCGGTGCGCAGATAATCTCCATAGCTGAAACCTCCCGGGACAATGACCGCATCGGTGTCGCCCAGGCTGGTATCTTTATGCCAGAGCAGGCGGGCATTGTGGCCCAGAACGTTTTTGAGAACGTGAACACAGTCCTGGTCACAATTACTTCCAGGAAACTGAAGGACGGAAAAATTCATAATTCAGCTTGAGTGGGTGTCTATTCGATCTCCACAGAATAATCTTCAATCACGGGATTGCTGAGAATCTTGTGACTGGCCTGGCTGATACTCTTGAGAGCGGCTTCGCGATCGGTACCTTCCAGTTCGATCTCGATATATTTTCCAATACGGACATCCTTAATGCCGGTGAAGCCGATGTGCTCAAGAGCGGTTTGGACAGTTTTGCCCTGAGGATCCAGGACAGCTTTTTTGGGTGTGACGGTAATTTTAGCTTTCATATCCGGGGATAGTTTCCACGATCTGGAAACCGTTCTGAGCCTACACCAATTGGCCGGAAGTAGCCAGTATTACTTTTAAAACCTTATGACTTTTTCTGGACAATAAGCCTGAATAATGCATAGACTCTGTGCAGGCGTGCATGGAGGCTGTTTCCGGTTTTCATTTTTTGTTGGCATGTTTTTTGCTGCATGGCACTCCGGTTACTTGCAATAGTTTAACGGTGAAGAATCATTTAGAACCTATACCAACTCCTAAGGACCAGTTATGGAAGGAGTTCAGATTGGCTTACCTGCCTTGGGTTGTCATGGCCCTTGCGCTTGGGGCCACTTGGTGGGTTTGGGCTAACGTGCTCATTGCCCCAACGATGATGGGGGAAGTCGAAATTGTCCGGGCCCAAGTTACGAGTCCCTCGGTCGGAGTGGTCCAGCAGGTCGTTGCCCAGCGCTTTGATGAAGTCAAAGCCGGTGACCCACTGGTCGTCATCAAGCCCTCTGATACCCGCAATCTCCTCAGTGGAATTAGTCTGGAATTGGACCTCTTGGCTTCGCGTTTCAATTCCGATTCCCAGATCACCTTGCGCAGAGCCGAGGCCGATTACTATTCCCTGCGGATAAACCTGCTCGCCAAGAAAGTGGAGCTCGCCCGGAGCAAAGTGGAATTGGAGCGGGCCGAGAAAGATTTAGTCCGGAATGCGGAGCTCGCCAAACAGAATTACGTATCCCAGGAGCTTTATGATATCTCCTTGAAAGAACGCGACACTGCGCAGAAAGAAATGGAGGAGCTTTCGGCCGTGATTCCCGGTTTGGAAGAGGGGGTTGAAAAACTCCGCGTCGAAATTGAACAGGCAGGAGCCTTTGTCGGAAGCGATTTTTCCCAGAAGATAGCGGACCTGGAGGCAAGACTCGCCTCCGCTCCCTCTGATGCCAATCCCATCGTTCTGAGTGCTCCCATCGACGGTATGGTCAGTGGGGTCTGGTGCTCTGCGGGTGAGACCGTTACCGAGGGATATGTGATGATGATGGTCAATGCCACCGAAGCTATGAGGATTGTCGCCTACATGCGCCAGCCTTTCCCGGTGGACCCGTTCCCGGGAATGCAGGCCAAGATTGTTACCCATTCGAAGGTCCAGCGTGTCCTGGCTGTTACGGAAGTGGAGAATGTGGGCCGTTTCCTGGAGCCGATCACCAACAGCCTGGCTCGTCTGGGCACCGATCAGATGGTGGATATGGGTTTGCCGGTCTCTTTCAAGATTCCTAAAGAAGTGAAGTTGCGTCCGGGTGAAACCGTCGGATTGATGCTGGACGGACGGAGAAAGTAAGTACCGGAATTCAGAATAGAACGCGTTTTAAAAAAGCGGCCGATCTTGAAAAAGAGGGCCGCTTTTTTATTTATTCGTTCCGGGGGGAAATGGACCCGATCTCGGGTATCAAAAGTGAAGAAGTTTGCTGCTGAGTGGGCTCTGGTGCGTCTGCCACGGCCGTACGCAGAGAATCCAGAAGAGTGGGGACGCCCTCTTCCAAAATCGCAGAAATGGGGAGGACCGGAGTGCTCCGGATATGCCGTTTGAAGGCTTTCAGATTATCCGCTGCCTGGGGTTCATCCACCTTGTTGGCGACCACCATCCGCGGGCGCTCAAGCAGACCCTCATCGTAGTATTTGAGCTCGTCCAGAAGCTGACGGTAGTCTTCCCACGGTTTGCGCCCTTCGCTGCCTGCCATGTCGAGGAGGATCACGATCACTTTGCAGCGGCGGATATGCCGCAGAAAGGCGTGGCCCAGTCCCCTATTTTCGTGTGCTCCCGGGATCAATCCCGGCACGTCGCAGACAGTAATCCGGTGGTAATCCACGGGGTACTCGACAATACCGACATTGGGATGAAGCGTCGTGAAAGGGTAGGCTGCCACTTTGGGGCGAGCCTGCGAAATAGCGGAGAGAAGAGTAGATTTACCCGCATTCGGGAAGCCGACCAGTGCGACATCAGCCACCAGACGCAGCTCCAGGAGGTAATCTCCCTCTTGTCCCACTTCTCCCGGTTGGGCAAAACGGGGTGTCTGGCGCGTTGCCGTAGCAAAATTTCGGTTTCCCAAGCCGCCGCGTCCGCCTTTGCAGAGCGTGAGACGATCTCCGTTCTTGAGCAGATCGCCGACGAACTCCTTTTCAGGCTCCTGAATATCGGAGCGAACGATGGATGCGTTCTTGGAAAGGTCATACTCCCAGGCCATTTCAGCACCCAGGCGACGGGGCTTCGGCTTCAGTTCGGCCACTTCGTTTTCGCTGAAGGGAATGTCTTCGGGCTGAAGCACCGGAGGCAGCTTCCAGATAAGGGTACCGCAGGGCACCTTGATCAGGAGGTCTTTGCCGGCCGGGCCATCCATTCCTTTGCCCAGACCGGGTTTTCCGTTATCGGCGATCAATCGCGGGGTGTAATACTGATTGACCAAATTATTGATATCGTCGTCGGCCTCGAGAATCACACTGCCGCCGCGACCGCCATTGCCACCGCTGGGGCCTCCCTTGGGACGAAAAGCCTCCCGCTGGAATGCGACGCATCCTTTGCCGCCGTGACCTGCACGGGCGTAAACCTTAACCTGATCAATAAACATGGGTGAAAACGAAAAACCAAAAAACGGCGAGGCAACAACAGACCTCGCCGCATTCTTATAAAAACAAAACTTAAGCGGTTGCTTTGATTAATTGGAGCTTACCGGCTCTTCCACAGGAAGAACGCTGACCTTGCGGGCTTTCTTGTCGAAAGAAACACGCCCTTCGATCAGTGAAAAAAGCGTCCAATCACGTCCCACTCCGACGTTTTTGCCGGGGTGGAGCTTGGTTCCAACCTGGCGCACAAGAATGCTGCCGGCCTTTACCTCTTCTCCTCCGAAGCGCTTGATTCCGCGCATCTTTGGATTACTATCGCGACCGTTGCGGCTACTGCCTTGACCTTTTTTATGTGCCATGTAAAATTTCCTTTATGCTTTAATTTCTTTAATCTTCAGAACAGTCAGTTCCTGACGGTGGCCCTGCGTTTTGTGATAACCTTTACGCTTTTTCATCTTGAAAGTCGTAACTTTTTCACCACGAATGTGCTTGACAACATCAGCCACAACACTCGCATTGCTCACGGTCGGCATACCCACAGTCACCTGACCTTCTTTATTTACCAAAAGAACTCTGTCTAAGGTAACCGTATTTCCCTGATCAGCTTGTAAGCGCTCAACCTCCAGAGTGTCACCGGGGGTGACTTTGTATTGCTTGGCGCCAGTTTCAACAACAGCGTACATATATCGTATAAATCAAAAATGACCGGTGTTTCAGAACCTCATCCGAACCGGCCTTACGTCCTTACGGGATTTCAAACAAGATTACGAACGAATCCCGCACAGATAATTGCATGGAGCGGCGATGGAACGCAAGTGGTTTTTTTAGAAAATTTCTTCTTCCCACTTTTTGCGCTCTCTGAGGGCGGCTTATCGCTCAGGAGAAAGCCGCTCTTTCCATATCTTATAGAGCTCAGCCGTGGCATGAACATCGCGGATGCAGTATTCGGCAATCTGTCGGAAAAGCCCCTCCTGTATCATTTGCGAAACATCACTGCCGGTGACTCCCTGGGCCTTGGGTGAGGGGATTCCGAAAACTTTGCAGTAGAAATCCAGATTAAAGGGACGGCATGCGCCCGTACGCCCACCCGCTCCGTAAAAGGTGAGCTGCTCCAGGAGATCACAGTGCGGTGTACAGGAAAAGCGATAGCCGAGCCAGTTTTTCCTCGTAATCGGTATATTGAGCAGTGCCGACCTCAAGTAAAGGTAAGGAACATCGAAATTGCGCCCGTTAAACGTGACGACGCTATCGAACTTGAGCGCCAATTCCCAAAAATGGGCCAGAAGCTCGGCCTCATCCGGATAAGCGACATACTCGATTTCCTCATCCGGGGAAGATTCATCCTCAAAATCCTCCGACAGATAGAGAGCTTTTCCGCGGCCGGTCTGCGGATTAAGCATCCCGATGCAGACGATCTGCCCGGTCAGGGGCCATAACCCGAAAAAATGGGCAATATCCAGGCGTTTCTTCTCGTGTGCTACTTCGTCGGATTGATTTTCCGCATCGCGAAAGAGATATTCCTGCTGAGCCTCGTCGAAGTTATCGATCGGCTGAGCAGTCGTTTCAATGTCAAACACCATCGTTGCCATAAAGGACCCATCAAAGCATATTCAGCCTAAATTTCCAACATTTTCCGTCAGGTGTCCGGCTCCGCAGACGCGCAGTTTTTAACCGCAGATGATGCAGATTCGCACAGATTTTTGGAAGGGATAACCGGATGCGGATCATACCGATCACATAGCCCGGGACTTTTCCCTATCTGGCATCATCAAGCATCTTTTGAAGGAGCATATCGGCTTCATATTTTTTTTGATAAAGTTCCAGCAGTTTCTCGGATTCGAGAGGTCTGACTGAACCATCCTTTTCTTTGATATATTGCTCGAACTCACCTGTTGAGTCATCCATAATCATCACAGTTTCAAAAAAACCATCTCCATCCTCATCAGATTCTCCTGCAGTAAATCCATTGAGTATATAGAGTCGGGATTTCTTACCACGGTTAGTCATTTCTGCTAAAATACGTTGCTCTCCTCTATAGGTTTTCTTCATCGAAAAGTCTTTTTCGGGAATACTCGATTCTTTGACTGATATTTTCATCTCATCCAAAGAGCGTGTATGGGGCGCTGAATAGTTTTTACTCTCAGAATGATGTGAGACACAGCCGGAAAAGAGTATCGCGACTCCCAGGCAGAATATTGTTTTAGAGATTTTCATATTGCATAATTGTATAAAAATATTTTAATAATCTTATTTTTTATTTTGGAATATTATTTCCTTCGCTAATAGATAAACGTCCATCTTCATCGGTTCTTCCAACAGAACACTCATAACCGAGAAAATAGCCCCGGTGGGGTGCAGCAAATCTGAGGTATGCGGAGCATACCCATCCTATAGCCCGGGGTCACAGAACCCGGGTAAACATCCACCCCTTGATTCCTCACGACCCCGTAGGTGTCGCATCCACACTTGAATCCTTTGTTGCCCGATATTTTTGCATTCATTACTCTATCTTCACTCACTCTGAACCTTTAGACTGTATTTCGAGGGTGTGTAGGAGAATATAATTTTATATCTAACTCTGGTTATTCGTAAGTTGGAATTTTCATTATCATTTTATTTTGTGTGTTATATATAATATAAAATGAAAAATAATTCAAAAGAAATGTATATTTAAAAACGTTATAGCCCTTTTCAAAATCAGTATTAGGGCGAAATTGTACTGGAATCTCATACAAAGTGGATTCAGTTTCCCGAAAATATTTCAAGCTTTCTTTAACATCACTTCTCTGAGATGCACGCGGAATGTTTTCGTAAGATTGATCAACATATCTCAGCATTCCCAGTCCCAGCAAACAATATAGAACACATACCATTATTAGAAGTGAGAAGACATAGGTGCTCAAGCGAACAAAAGTTCTACCCTCAAGTTTTTTCATAATTTATCCTCGGTATATTTAGTAAGATAATCACATAGATCTTCGTTGTGGGCACTTATTTCACATCTTATAATTTAAATCATATACAAGTATATTGGAGGAAGTTAAGTTACAACGAACAGAAATCCGCCGACTGTTAGCCTGATTCGTCAAATCAATATAAAAATCATTAAAATTTGTTTTAGAAAACAAGTTGGTTTTTATCTGTTGTGAATCACTCGATATTATCCATTGCGAAGGCTCAAGATTTGCACTCTGTAGGCTATTATCCAGCCCATCCAAGATTACCTTCCCCGGAACAATAGTTTCGGTTTTTTCAATGGAATACTTGAATTCTCCTATATGAAGACGGCTTGGTACTAGCATCATGGCAACAGCGATTAAAATCATAAAACAAAAAATAAATATAATACAACAAAAAATTAACTTAATTATAAATGGTTGTCTTTTTATAATATTTTTAATTTTATAATTCATTTCAATTTCTAGGATTATAGTTAATTCCGCTGCTTCCTGCATTCACTATCCGTCGTTGTCAGCAGATCAGTCACGTTAGAATTCGTTTATATTTCGGGCGTCTCGAGTTTATATGGGCTTCCACCGTTTACACAATAATTCCACTCGGTATTGTGGATGATTTTCAAGTAGATGCAATGTTTTTATCCGCAGATGAGGTTTTTTTAACCGCAGATGACGCAGATGAACGCAGATTTTTTTGAAGGGAATGGCCGGATAAATACGGGGCTTTGAAGGTGGAAAACGCATCTCTTGGGGCATTGATGATGGTGGCGGCAATAGGGGAGCATGAAAAAAATTTAGGTGCGAAAAGATAATTTCTACTTATCACAGATAAGTAGAATCAGCTGATAGAAAAGCGGATATGAAAACGGGTACGGTTTCTTATGGGGTCTAATATATTAGCACTACTAATTCAAAGAATAAGAATTCATAATTTTTTCTCGCCTTTCCTCTCTCACTTGCTAGAATTTATTACCGGGATACGGCACTGGAGCCCCCCTCATCCGATAAAGTGCCTGCTTCTTTACCGGACGAGTTATGTACGAAAGCTCGATAAATATGAAAAAACGTTGGATTATCATGATGGCCTTTCTGGCCTTATTTGCAGTATTGGGTCTGGTTCTTCCGGAAGGATCTTCCTGGGAGGAAGAAGAGGGGCTCAATTACGCTAACATCGCGTGGATGATTACGGCGACCATCCTCGTCTTAATGATGACGCCGGGTGTTGCCTTCTTCTACGGGGGAATGGTACGAGCCAAGAATGTGATCTCCACCATGCTGCAAAGTTTTATTGCGATTGGTGTGATCAGCGTTGTTTGGGTCGTTGTGGGTTTCAGCCTGGCATTTGGTGAAGATGTCGGAGGCCTGGGCATTATCGGCAATCCTGCGACTTATTTCATGTTCAAAGACGTGGGGGTTCATCTCCCTGTGGGTAACGAAAACCTGGGCGCACTGGGGCTTTCCATTCCGCTGGTGCTTTTTGCCTTGTTCCAGATGAAGTTTGCCATTATTACTCCGACTCTTATTTCAGGTTCCTTTGCGGAGCGGGTGCATTTTTCGGGCTACCTTGTTTTCATGGTGCTCTTCTGCCTCTTCATCTATGCGCCTCTGGCACACGGTATCTGGCACCCGGATGGATTCCTGGCCAATAAGCTCCATGTGGCTGACTTTGCCGGGGGAATCGTGGTCCATGCCGCCTCGGGTATCGCCGCTCTGGCGGGTGCGATATTCCTCGGGCGACGGCACGGGGCTGGAAAACACCGGCCGGCAAACATCGCTTTCGTGATTTTGGGCGCTGCATTTCTCTGGCTGGGATGGTTCGGCTTCAACGGCGGTTCTTCGCTGGCGGCAGATGGAGTCGCGGTGAAAGCGTGCCTCAACACGAACATCGCCTGCTCGGTTGCCATGCTGGTCTGGGTACTCTTTGATTGCCTGCAGGGACGCAAGCCCTCTGCCATGGGTGCCGCCATCGGTGCCGTGGTCGGATTGGTCGCCATCACGCCTTCAGCCGGCTGGGTATCGGTGGGGCAAAGCCTCTTCATAGGCTTTATCACCTCCCTGATCTGCAACGTGGCGGTCCACTGGAAGAGCCGGTCCACTGTGGATGATGTCCTGGACGTATTCCCGACTCACGGTGTGGGCGGAATTGTGGGCACCATTCTGACGGGCATATTCGTTTATGACGCGGCGACTTCGGAAGTCTCGCACCTGGTGAGTATCCTCTATCACTGCCTGGCGGTGGTGCTCGTCTTTATCTATACATTCGTGGGAGCCTATATCCTCTACTGGGTCACCAGCAAGATGGTGCCGATGAGAGTCTCACCGGAGAACGAACTCGAAGGACTGGATAGAAGCCAGCACGATGAACTGTACGGTTTGGCCATGCTTACCGAAGAACACGAACTGGCCGAACATCACCAACCCAAAACAACGGACAAATAGAAAGTACAAATAGCGAACGAACCCTGAATTACTGAACAGAACGTGTCAAACCGGGGAGGGGCTGCAGCTCCTCCTCTTACTCTCTCCGGGGGGGGTGAAAAGAAGAAGCCGCCTCTCTCTCAAGAAGCAGCTTCTCCGAATAATCCACGCACCCGTGAAGGGTGCGACCACCCGATAAAAACCTTGTTGATGAGATGGTCGAAGTTTCAATCCACGCACCCGTGAAGGGTGCGACCAGCGGTTTCGGAGCCACTTTGCGCATGGCAGGTGGTTTCAATCCACGCACCCGTGAAGGGTGCGACTTTGCTCGACAATACTGCCCTCGGAAACAGCAACTTGTTTCAATCCACGCACCCGTGAAGGGTGCGACCGGCGGTGAGCCCAGTAACATCCGCAATAGCAGGGGTTTCAATCCACGCACCCGTGAAGGGTGCGACTGTAGTCTGCCAGTGATTGAACGACGCCTCCGATGTTTCAATCCACGCACCCGTGAAGGGTGCGACTGACGGATAGCAAGCTCTGTATCCTTTATTGATTGTTTCAATCCACGCACCCGTGAAGGGTGCGACTTTATGAGGGAAAACGAAATAGGTTACGTAGTCAGTTTCAATCCACGCACCCGTGAAGGGTGCGACCAAGCTGCAAGGATTGATGACATCGCCTATGAAGCGTTTCAATCCACGCACCCGTGAAGGGTGCGACTGTCGGCGACCGTGAGCTCTGGTGTTTCGCCGGCGTTTCAATCCACGCACCCGTGAAGGGTGCGACTGGCGGGATTTGGATTATTTATAACTCTGCTTTTGTTTCAATCCACGCACCCGTGAAGGGTGCGACCCGTCGTGGTGTTCCCAATGCCTGAGAATCGATTGTTTCAATCCACGCACCCGTGAAGGGTGCGACCCGGCTGACGATATCCAATACTAAAAGAGGGATGTTTCAATCCACGCACCCGTGAAGGGTGCGACCCTTTGCGTTTTTGTTTGCGCAAGAGTCATAGCTTGTTTCAATCCACGCACCCGTGAAGGGTGCGACCGAAGAGGTTACAGAGATGAGCTTGGAAGAGATTGTTTCAATCCACGCACCCGTGAAGGGTGCGACTTAAACACTGTTTTCCCGGTGAGATTTTGCCGATGGTTTCAATCCACGCACCCGTGAAGGGTGCGACGCGTTCGCCCCATTACGTCTCGCTCTACAGACGAGTTTCAATCCACGCACCCGTGAAGGGTGCGACTGCTCAGTCATGTTCCTGCCCCTTCTAATGAGTGCGTTTCAATCCACGCACCCGTGAAGGGTGCGACCATGCAATAGCCTGTCTCAATGTTATGCTCGAGCGTTTCAATCCACGCACCCGTGAAGGGTGCGACAATGGTGCCGGGAATGTCCGGGTATTTCTTTTTAGTTTCAATCCACGCACCCGTGAAGGGTGCGACCAGGCCTTTTTAAACCAGATTTTAATATGCAAGAAGTTTCAATCCACGCACCCGTGAAGGGTGCGACGATGGCGGTGCGCTCGGCTATTTACGAGGCAGGAGTTTCAATCCACGCACCCGTGAAGGGTGCGACTTGAACGCCAGGCTTTTAGATACTGTTCTTCTTTGTTTCAATCCACGCACCCGTGAAGGGTGCGACCCGAACGCGCGTCAAAAGGCATTAAATGCGGACACGTTTCAATCCACGCACCCGTGAAGGGTGCGACATGCAGTCCTGGCCGCGGTAATTTCAGTTTTATCGTTTCAATCCACGCACCCGTGAAGGGTGCGACGGTGTACTGTTGCGCTTTCGGATGTTGTTACCCGTGGTTTCAATCCACGCACCCGTGAAGGGTGCGACGGCTGACGCGGTTGGATTCCCCGATGAGACTGAAGTTTCAATCCACGCACCCGTGAAGGGTGCGACCGCGTGCCCGTGTGCGGTTGGCGCAAGACTTATCGGTTTCAATCCACGCACCCGTGAAGGGTGCGACATTTTATTCTGGCCGTCCTGGTACACATCGTATCGTTTCAATCCACGCACCCGTGAAGGGTGCGACTGGTCTGAGGCGTTGTTTCCGCGTCTGGGTCGATGTTTCAATCCACGCACCCGTGAAGGGTGCGACCCGGCTGAAGAGCTTCCAGCGTAACTGTGTCCGTGTTTCAATCCACGCACCCGTGAAGGGTGCGACCGCTAGGCCCGCGAGCCCACGGGATACAAGGTCGGGTTTCAATCCACGCACCCGTGAAGGGTGCGACCTCTTGTAGCAAAGAGCACATCGCTTGAGCTTCAGGTTTCAATCCACGCACCCGTGAAGGGTGCGACCAAACACCGTAAAGATTTTTTAATATGACACCAGTTTCAATCCACGCACCCGTGAAGGGTGCGACTTAGATCAGGTAGATGAGAGTTTAGCATCCATGTTGTTTCAATCCACGCACCCGTGAAGGGTGCGACTTATCGCGGCAAAGTCAAAACCGACCTGAAACATGTTTCAATCCACGCACCCGTGAAGGGTGCGACAATACTCCAAAATATAAAAAAGAGTACACAAAGTGTTTCAATCCACGCACCCGTGAAGGGTGCGACGATTTTAAATTACATTTTACCGCAAAAAACTTTTAAGTTTCAATCCACGCACCCGTGAAGGGTGCGACCTCGAACTCGAAACTATTGAGCCTGGGGTTTATGCGTTTCAATCCACGCACCCGTGAAGGGTGCGACAATATGCTCTACTATATTCAACGCGGCGCCTTTGTTTCAATCCACGCACCCGTGAAGGGTGCGACACGGGGATTGTAATGACACACCGAACCCCTGGAGGTTTCAATCCACGCACCCGTGAAGGGTGCGACTACAGCTAACTGTGCGGAGCTCGGGCGTCCCATTGTTTCAATCCACGCACCCGTGAAGGGTGCGACGTCTGACATAAGGAATTTAGCGGATACGATGGATGTTTCAATCCACGCACCCGTGAAGGGTGCGACACCTTATTGGTGTCTGGTTCAAACGTGAAATACCTGTTTCAATCCACGCACCCGTGAAGGGTGCGACGGTATTGTGGGGTGATTTGATTGCTGAAACTGAGGGTTTCAATCCACGCACCCGTGAAGGGTGCGACTTGTCGGGACGTCTGAGGAATTTTACGATTCCAGAGTTTCAATCCACGCACCCGTGAAGGGTGCGACGCCCTCTATCCGCCCAAGGCAAGAAGAAACGCTGGTTTCAATCCACGCACCCGTGAAGGGTGCGACATAGAGGGAGATGTATTTATATATGAAGATGAAGATGTTTCAATCCACGCACCCGTGAAGGGTGCGACCAGACGGATGGACCGATTGGAGGGCTATCTAATATGTTTCAATCCACGCACCCGTGAAGGGTGCGACCCGGTTGTCGGTGTGGATGCCCCCGCCGCGACGGGTTTCAATCCACGCACCCGTGAAGGGTGCGACATGAGCTCGTTCAATGCACAGATGAAGATTTTGGGTTTCAATCCACGCACCCGTGAAGGGTGCGACCCTCAGAAAGCACCATCAAATATGTGCGCGAGAATGTTTCAATCCACGCACCCGTGAAGGGTGCGACGATCGAGACGCATCCATCTCGCTCTGCTTCCAAAGTTTCAATCCACGCACCCGTGAAGGGTGCGACTATCTATCCCCTCCGCTTTAGCTTCAGCCGCTCTGTTTCAATCCACGCACCCGTGAAGGGTGCGACATGGGTCAGATCAATAAGGCGACGGTGGATTATGCGTTTCAATCCACGCACCCGTGAAGGGTGCGACCTCTGAGACTCTAAATTCGAGTCATATTCATATGTTTCAATCCACGCACCCGTGAAGGGTGCGACTTATAGGCATAAATACACGGCTCATGTCGTTGTTGTTTCAATCCACGCACCCGTGAAGGGTGCGACGCAAATATGTTGAGCAACTGAGCGCCAGAACGGGAGTTTCAATCCACGCACCCGTGAAGGGTGCGACTCAGAGCCGCATTCTGCGCATCTTTGGTCATCTGATGTTTCAATCCACGCACCCGTGAAGGGTGCGACTGCGGGGGGTCCTACGGATACTGCTTGGCAGGGTGTTTCAATCCACGCACCCGTGAAGGGTGCGACTGAAACCCTTTTGGAAAATGCGCAAAGGCGCAAGGTTTCAATCCACGCACCCGTGAAGGGTGCGACCTCTGCGACAGCGACTGGATTGCGCTCCGGCGATGTTTCAATCCACGCACCCGTGAAGGGTGCGACGCAACACTTGCAGAACTGCAAAGAGTTGTAGGTGGGTTTCAATCCACGCACCCGTGAAGGGTGCGACCTGTAAAAAAGGGATTCTCTGATCTCGACAAAGTGTTTCAATCCACGCACCCGTGAAGGGTGCGACCATTCTGGTACATATAAATTCACTACGGCTCCAGAGTTTCAATCCACGCACCCGTGAAGGGTGCGACTTCAGGCAAGAATTTGATTGGCGTGATACCCATGTTTCAATCCACGCACCCGTGAAGGGTGCGACTTCTCCTGCGCTGTTTGCGTCCCCAAATCAGGCCAGTTTCAATCCACGCACCCGTGAAGGGTGCGACTATGCCATTGTACCTTGTTGAGCTTATCGAAGATGTTTCAATCCACGCACCCGTGAAGGGTGCGACGTAATCTGTACTTTTCAGAGGTAATTACTAGACGGGTTTCAATCCACGCACCCGTGAAGGGTGCGACCGGCAGAATTGGCATAAGGAGGTCATTTGTCCGGTGTTTCAATCCACGCACCCGTGAAGGGTGCGACTGCAAGACCTCAGTGCTCGCAAGATAACCGGGCAGTTTCAATCCACGCACCCGTGAAGGGTGCGACCAGACCCATTTTCAAAGCGTTTGGCGCATATGAAAGTTTCAATCCACGCACCCGTGAAGGGTGCGACTTACATGATGAGGAGAGTCTTTTGCGTACGAAGGGTTTCAATCCACGCACCCGTGAAGGGTGCGACAAGGAAGAGGTTGTATTAAATGAGAATCTGATAGTTTCAATCCACGCACCCGTGAAGGGTGCGACGGTGGATACCGCACCTTTGGTCGGGCGAGCAAAGTTTCAATCCACGCACCCGTGAAGGGTGCGACTCAGCGAGCATTTTCTGGGTCGCCTCTGTTTTTGGTTTCAATCCACGCACCCGTGAAGGGTGCGACTTGCTTCGCAGCATGGGCAGGGAGCAGACGTGGAGTTTCAATCCACGCACCCGTGAAGGGTGCGACCACCCGCTGATTTTTGACATAGTGACACTCATCCAGTTTCAATCCACGCACCCGTGAAGGGTGCGACCGTCCACAACCGAAAAAGTAGTGGTCAAGTCAGGTGTTTCAATCCACGCACCCGTGAAGGGTGCGACCAACTTGGCTCCGTTGGGAGCAGCCTGTCTTCTGGTTTCAATCCACGCACCCGTGAAGGGTGCGACTCGAGAAATGAAAGAAATAGAAATAAATAGAGTGGTTTCAATCCACGCACCCGTGAAGGGTGCGACTGCAGCAGTCTAAAAAATATCACTCTTCCGGAAGGTTTCAATCCACGCACCCGTGAAGGGTGCGACATTTTATGGTAGATATTAGAGAAATCGATAAAGTGTTTCAATCCACGCACCCGTGAAGGGTGCGACTAAAAAAGGGAGAGGAGCCTTTGGCCCTTTCGAGTTTCAATCCACGCACCCGTGAAGGGTGCGACTTTTCTGAGCCTTATACTTTTAAAATCAATTTTGAGTTTCAATCCACGCACCCGTGAAGGGTGCGACCCGTGAGGTCAAGAGATTCTAGGCTAGTCAGCATTGTTTCAATCCACGCACCCGTGAAGGGTGCGACTACTTAACTCCTGATATTTCAGAAATCCCGGTTGTTTCAATCCACGCACCCGTGAAGGGTGCGACCGGGACGGGTCCACGTAGATGTTCAAGCTGCTAAGTTTCAATCCACGCACCCGTGAAGGGTGCGACCCAAAGATGCAAACAGTTCATTCACATTTTTTTAGTTTCAATCCACGCACCCGTGAAGGGTGCGACGGGATGATGATGCTTTCCAGCTTGGTACATTCGTAGTTTCAATCCACGCACCCGTGAAGGGTGCGACTCGCCAGTGCGAAGCTGCTCAGAGTGTAATCGGCTGTTTCAATCCACGCACCCGTGAAGGGTGCGACTTCATTGGAAGCATCATGTGGAGATGATCCTTTAATGTTTCAATCCACGCACCCGTGAAGGGTGCGACCGGCGCTTCCGCGACTGGAGTGTCCGCGTTTTTTGTTTCAATCCACGCACCCGTGAAGGGTGCGACCAAGGGTGGAAAAAGCGATAATAGATTGGAGTGAGTTTCAATCCACGCACCCGTGAAGGGTGC